>Ga0209960_1001989_pt1 | contig 22673 bp, 19 predicted proteins | sample ThiBiot_500_plan_2_FD_183947 | JGI IMG/M metagenome (GOLD analysis project Ga0209960, IMG submission 183947) | Wastewater bioreactor microbial communities from Cape Town, South Africa - Thiocy_expt_500_plan (SPAdes) | ecosystem: Engineered > Bioreactor > Thiocyanate-remediating >...
TTTTTTTTTCGTTCTTGCTTATGTATTTTTTTCTCTCTTTCGTTTATTTAATTAAACATTATACCAAAAGTGATTTTCTAGTTTGTATAGAACGCCTATTTTTGTTAGGAATCTGATATGTTATGACAAGGTCAACATGTTATTCTGTTTAAAGATCATTTGATTAATCGATGTAACGAATTCAATATGGAAACACGTTTTTTTTTCACTAGGAATTAATTAATAACAATCATGTTTTGTCTCGACAATACAACGAAAAAAAGTGACAAATTATTTGTGATCATATAGCTCGTTGATAAATGTTATTCATTAGAAAGAATATTTTCTCGTTGATGGTATCTCAAAACGATACTCGATAATAAAATCAACGACGAGATCATTTATCTTGGTGGAAAAAAAAAGATATTGTCCTAGCTTAAGTTGTTATTCTCGTTATTAGCCTGTATAGAGTTGATATGACATCGAAGAAGAGAAAATCCTCAAATATAACTTAGAAATCCCAAGCACAGATGGGTGTGGGAAGACAACAATACATTTTTCGTCGATCTCTTGTTGTTATACTTGGGTAATTGCTTGGCTTGCTGTCTTAAGACCAAGACATATGTAAAAGATGGGTTGGGATGCAAAAGGAGAAAGAAATAAGTGGTTGAAAGATGTTCGATAGCGCCGAGGAAAGGAAAAGACAACTGCCGTCGTACGTTGTTGTTGTTATTTCCTTTAGTTGCAAAATTATCCTGATCGGCAAATTTGCTGTTTAGATGAGAAAATATGTCGATGTCGCCAAGCCAGCACGCGTACATACAAAAGAAAGTTCAGATGCAGATGGAAGGAATAGACTCGTTTTCTACGCAGAAGGGACAAATAAATCAAAGAGAAAGAGAGCAAGAGAGAGAGAGAGAGAGAACTAGAAAAAAAGGAGAAAAACGTTATACATTTATCAGGATTATTTGTATTTGCTCTAATACTTTCGGGGTAAAAATAGCGGATAATGGCAGGGATACAGACGATCAAGGTCAATCTTCAACGCGATAGTTTGCAAACTCCATGGGGTTTTCGATTACAAGGAGGTGCAGATTTTCGTACGCCGTTCACTGTGAATAAAGTAAGATATAAAAAAAACCCAAACACTGATGTTGTTATATCATATTGATATTTATTTAGATCTCTGCTGGTAGTCCTGCGGATGGAGTTCTTCATCGTGGTGATGTTATTCTCGAAATTGATCAAAGACCAACAAATTCAATGTTACATGCTGAAGCATTGGATCTCATTCAACGAGCTGGTGGTCAAGTAACGTTTATTGTACAAAGGTTTGTTTTTTTTTCTCAGAAAAGATTTGTTTTGAAAGATGATAATTATGATGATCGATGATTGTTTTCTTTCGTCTTTGTTTTCAGAGGACCAAGTCCTCTTGCATCAATCATACAAAATCAACGTCCAATGTCAGCCATGCCTTGGTCTTTAGCAAATGCAACTTCTTATTTAGATAGAAATTTCAATGCACCTTGGTCGCCTTCAGCTGCACCGCTTAGTCCAGCAGTAATTGACAATTCTCAATGAAAAACATTTCCTTCTTCTTCTTCATTCTCTAGGCATGCTATCGAAGTCGACCATTAGAGCGTGTACCTCAACCGAAGTCGATTCTTAGTCAAACTGGTAGTCCACTCATGCCTGGTCCTGTCCCATCAGTTTCAACTAAAACACGGGGTTACACAAAACCACCAGTATTTCATACTGAACCAAGTAATATTCATACACCGCCGGTCGAAGCTAATTTTACTCCTCAGTTTACGTTTCCACCATCGTATAATACACGTAGTCAAACTGTTTCAACAACAACTTTTCAACAACCTGCTTGGAAAGATTCATTTAATAACAATGGTAATACTTATATACCATCGTATCAAAAGAATGTTCCAGCTCAACGACAAAATTCAAATCAACATTATAAAACTATCGCTCGACAACAACAACAACAACAATATACATATCGACCAGCATCAGTACAACCAACAAATATTGTTCATCGTCAATATAATTCCCCGATGGGACTCTATTCAAATGATAATATACAAAATATTATGAAAAGTCATGTTAGTCACATCAGTCATGTCAGGTAAATATTTCAACAGTACAAAAAAAAAACATTATACCAAAATAGCCACAGATAAAACATACGAGTGCTTATTTTCTTCCAGTCGTAATGGTCTGATGAACAATTATTATTAGTAATAAATCAAAGGTTTTCATTTGATAATTGCTTCAAAGCTTTTTTTGATCGTTTCTATTTCTACAAATGAACAGCTAGAAAAAGAATCTCGATGTGCATGCGTATTTAAAACTATGCTCATTAGGAAACAAATTTTCTTGAAAAAAAAAAGAAAATGAAATTCAATAAATCATCTTCTTGATCGATCTGATTTTCTTTTTTTGATTTATTTATTTTAGTATCACCCCATCTGTACCTAAGCCACCACAAGGTACTTATACAATTGCTTTAACTCCCTCGAATACAATCTATACAACGGCTAGTACACCGATTTGTTATGTCAAACCAAGAAATTCTTATTATTGAAAATAGTCATGTATTATTTTCTCAAACTTAGAATTAGTTGAACAAAAAAAAAAGAATTCGTCTTATGATTTTCTTTTCTATTTATCACACTATCTTCTTTTCTTTCGAAATTGTTTTCCTGACACCTTCAGCAAACTTTTTTTTTAATGTTTATTTTTGTGTTTTACACTAACATAAATTTGTCCATTACATGCACAGAATATTCTATTGATACTTCTAATTTTGAACAGTTGGAAAAAAGCATATACACACATACTCATTGACGTTTGTGACATCTAAGAAAAAGATGTCGTTGGTGAATGATTTGTTGAAAATAAAAGATGGAATTCTTTTTTTTTCATTGGATTTTTGTTTAAATGAAATAAAATGATTATTATTGAATGAAAATTAATATCTAAGACAAAAAAATAACAATCGAGATTCGAATCTTAATGATCAAAATAGCATCCTGATCGAGTCAAATAGAACGAGTTCTAACATGGCACTAGCACACAGTGACAACATATGATAGGTCCAACGAAAATTCATCGATGATTTTCTTGACGTTTTATTGTTGTTATTGTTGTTGTTTCTCGTGCAACGAAAAACTATTGATATTTTTGTAAACTTTCTTTTTTTTTCATGATGTATGTATTTGATTATTTTCAGACATTAGTCTTTGTTCTACCTCCTGCTAGATAGATTCGTGTGTGCAGTGTTTTTTTTATTCTTCCACATTAGTGTTTAGTCATTTGAACTTTTCCTTTTGTGAATTAGTTATTTTTGAAAAACTAAAATTACACTTATTCGTGTGTAAGTTTATTGATTTTGATTCGAGTTTTGTTTCTCATAAATTTCATTATTGAATTTAGTTGAGAGAAAAAAAAATGACAACAATGAATACAGATAATGATCATGATTCATCTGCTGCAGGTCAAACCTCATCATCTCCACCACCACCATCATCACAATCTGAAAATGGCCATACGGAACAGGCTTCAAATACATCGGCAGGTTCAAAACCTGAAGATGAAAGAAAATTATTTGTCGGTAAGATCATCTAGTCCGATCAAAAAACAAACAAACAAACGTTCGATGGCATGTTTTTTTTATAGGCGGATTAACTTGGGATACGACGCAAGATGATTTACGCGAATATTTCTCGAAATTCGGTACTATTGTTGATTGTTCAATAAAACATGATCCATCAACGGGACGTAGTCGTGGTTTTGCTTTTCTTGTATTTGATTCGAAAGATATTGTCGAAAAAATTCTTTCACAAAACGAACATTTCGTCAAAGGACGAAAAGTCGATCCGAAACCTGCACATCGTCGTTTGAATGCAATTAATAATCTTAATAATAATCACACCAATCTATTGTCACATTCGTCATACGTTGGCCATCAAACATCATCAAGCAACAACAACAACAATCGAAAAGTATTTATCGGTGGTCTCGATCCGAACTTTTCCGATGCACAATTACGTGAATATTTTTCGAAATTCGGAAAAATCGATGGTAAATGTTCTGACTGATTATTGATGAAAATAAATCGTTGTTGTTGTTGTTGTTGTTTTTCTTCTCTCTCAATAGAAATCGATTTACCTTATGATAAAGAAAAAAACGAACGACGTCCATTCTGTTTTATTTCATTTCAAACTGAACAAGCCGCACAAGAAGTTCTTCGATTACAACGACATACCATCGGCGATATGAGCGTCGATGTTAAACGTGCCAAACCGAAAACATCCAATCAACAACATCAACAACAATATCAACATCACATGTATGATTCCTATGGACAGCAGAATATCTACGCTAATTATGCAAATCATCTTTCAACATACAATCCAAATGTTTATCCGCCTGCCGATGGGTACGAGCTTTGAATAGTAATATCTTTTGAATGATTTTCAATTTTTGCTTGTTTGTAGATACGCTCATTGGAATGCATATCAATACAATCAACAAGCAAATCCAGCAGCTTATTCCTATGGTGGATCAAGTCCGGGCACATCGTCCTATTCGCAATATTCCGATCATCCATCGAACTGTCAATATCCGTATCAAGGTTCGAATGGCGCCAATTCGAATGAATATTATTCACAATATGGTTATGGTGCTCAACAAACTGCCAATGTCTACGTTGAAGGCAATGGTAATTCGAAATCAGAAGAAAAGAAAAATAAAAAGCAACTACTTCGTTTCTTTTTGTGCTCTAGTCTACGGTAGTGGTTACGAATATGGAAATTATTATCCGTCAACAAATGCAGGTACGAATAATTCGACAGGTGAGAATGTCAATGGACAACAATCAGGTAATTCACCGAGTAATCCAACTGATTATGATCACGAAAATTACTATGGTAAAACGAAAACATCGATTGTTCCCAGTCCGACTTATCATCCATATTCTCGAAATTAGTCAATTGATTCGATATTCAAGCAGAAAATAGAAACGAGAAAAAGAAAACGAAAAACATTCTCAACGAAAATATCCTATGATCCGTTTATTTTATACAACATCAAATCCCCGTTGTTAAATCTTTATTTGTTTCGTTTTTGTTTTCCTTTTCTTTTCTTTTTTTTTGATATATGCGAGATGAGAATGTACTTTTTTCTTGTTGTTTTTCTTATTTGTCTCCAATTTGAACACCCGGTGTAAATAAGAAAACGTTTATTTGTTATTGTTATTGTTTTTCTTTTCTCAATTGTATCTCGTTTTTTTCGTCACACTACAATCAACGACATTCGTAGTACGTATATGCATCTAAAAACACATGTGTGATGATGAAGAAGAAAAAAAGAATGATATAGTAAAACAAAAAAGAATATGAAATAAAAACAAAAGACAACAACACTCGGAATCTCAACATTTATTTATCTATTTTCTGCATTCGAATCTATTTTAGATAATCGACTCGAACTATGTCATCAATTCCTTATAATAACACGAATTCAACCGATGATCCATCGTCAACATCTTCCACGATTATTCCACATTCATATTTAACATCGAATGTCTATCCAAATGCAGCTGTTGCATCGCCATACCAACATTACTACGGTCATACAGCGCCAGCACAACAACTTCTTCATCCATCATCGACATTTTATTCGCCAACAACGATGAATTCTCATCATCCTCATCCTCAAGCAGATTTCAGTAATTCATCATCATCAATGGCGTCATCATCGAGTTCAATTGAATCGTCACGAAAGAATGTCAATCGAAAACGTTCAACAGATAAATCAACGAAATCATCGGGCAAAAGAAAAGCTGCACATGACGATGATCACGATCTCGATGATGATAACGATGATGATGAAGAGAATAAATGTTTTATTCGAAATGCAATCATGCCGAATCCGAATCCATCGGGCGACGAAGATAAAGAAAAACAAGCTCGTGAAAATCACTGTGAAATTGAACGACGTCGTCGAATTAAAATGGCGACATATTTCGCTGAATTATGCGATATGGTTCCGGCTTGTTCGAATCTCGCTCGTAAACCAGATAAACTAACTATTCTTCGTATGGCCGCACATTTCATGAAAAATCTACGCACAACGAATCATTCGTTGGCGTTGACATCTCAACAAGATCTTCACAAGCCATCGTTTTTAAACGATCAAGAATTGAAATATCTCATGGTTGAATCGTGTGATGCGTTTTTATTTGCATTAAATTGCGATACATTGAGAGTGATCTATGTGAGCGATGCGATACAACATGTTCTGTCGTATTCATGTCAAGATTGGTATTCGACATTTATTTATGGTAATTGAGAGAGCCGAAGTTTAAGAACGAATAGAATCGATTGTTTTTTTTTGTTTAGATTTTGTTCATCCGGATGATGTGGAAAAAGTTCGTGAACAATTGAATCTTCAAGCACAAGAAGGTAGTTCGAATGGAAGAATTTTAGATCTCAAAACGGGAACTGTTAAAAAAGATGGACATAATGCAGGTACACGATTAAGTATGTTTGAAATCAAAATATTTGAAAAATCAAAATGGCATTGTCTTTTTCTCTTTTCTTCAGTTAGTTCAAAACGATCGTTTATCTGTCGTCTTCGTGTCGGTTCTAACAATCCACTCGATTCAACTCACTCGAATTCTTACACAAATCCATCGGTTCTACGTCGTCGTCATCGTATGTCACTCGGTCCATCGATCGATGATCAACTCTACGAAGTTGTTCATATCAACGGTTACATTCGAAATCTCACGACTCATTCCTCACATCTCGACAACACCGTTCATCATCCATCGTCATCATCGAATTCATCGAATCAAATGGCATTCATTGCCATTGCTCGATTACAAACATCGTCAGCACCAAATGTCAACGATTTAACAAACGGTTCGATCACCGCATTGAATTCATCGACAACTGAATTCACTTGTCGTTGCCATTGGGAAACAGGTGAAATACTTTTTATTGATCAACGTTGTACGCCGATTATTGGCTATCAAAGTCAAGATCTTCTACATAAAATTATCTTCGAACAAATTCATCCGGATGATCGAACGAAATTCGATGATTTGTACAAACGAACAGTAACACAAAAAAATCTTCTCAACAATCTCTCAACGATTCACGTACGTTTTCGTACGAATATCGACAATGAATATATTTCATTGAAAACATCGACATACGCATTTTGCAATCCATATGGAGATAATATTGAATTTATCATTGTTACATTTCTTTCAAATAAAATATCTGTTATTACGAATTCAAATGATTACAGTCGACCAACATATGAAAATCAAAATGGACACGAATATTCGAATGGTAATACGACAGCTGATGGACGAACGTATACAAATTATAGTACAGGTTCAACATGGATATCAGCCAATGAAAATTGGACAACAACAACAACATCAACAACAGTTCCATCATCATCAACAACAAATACCGATTATAGTGAATCCCAAGGCAATCTTGGAATGTATCATCAATATTAATCGAGATTTTCTTTCAGATAAATATCGAAAAAATCATTGTTTATTTGTACATTTTTTTCTAATTATCAGATAGTCTCCTCTAGCTTTTGTTCGAATCTCTTGTTTGTTTGTTTTTTTTTATTGTGTATTCTGTCGCATTGCGACACAATCTTAATCATTTCCAAAATTGCAATAGATTTCCTCGCATGCTTTATATTTCTCGAATCAAAAACAATAAGTCAATTATTATATTCAGTCATAAATCTCTCTCTATATATACACATGAATTGTTCATTTGTCTTTTCTTTCTTGTGTGTTCATTCTCGTTGTTTAGTAGATCAATGTGTTTTGTTGTGCATAAATCAAATAAAAACTCAATTAATATCATATCAATAATCATTTATTGTTGATTTTCATCTTGAGCATATTCTAGATATTATCCTTTTTCTCTCTCGAATGATTGACGTTATGTCAGATTTCACTGTTTGCGATTATTTTGAAGTCATAGTGTTTATGATAGGTTCAGTGAGGCGTGCAATCGAAAGGTATAAATGCAACGATAACATGTATTAATCACCCACATTTTAAGTGCGTCGAGAATAAGAAACTACTACGTATAGACTTCTTCTTTTCTTTTTGAAATGGTGTTCTATCTTATTCGTAAATCTAACAATTATGTTCATCGTTTAAATTCATTTCAACTTGTTCAAGGAGTATTTTTCGCGATATGTATTACGTTTATCGGTATGCAATATCTATGTATGCAAGTATTTCTAAAGGATAAGATGCCCGCGCCGATTACAACGAGATTAGATCAAAATCGTCCATTAACAATCGATTTACGATCGTATGAGGTTTGTCATCCAAACGAATTTTATCTTGAGAATTTAACATTAAAATATCGTGAAATCTTTCCAAATGAAGATGACGTTTGCTTTCTAATCGAAGATCTCAATGGCGGCTCTTGGTGGACGTATATTTCGCAAGAATTTGCCGAAATTCTTGGTCAATTAAAAAATCTTTCTCAACAATCAAATATAAATTATCGGTCATTTTCAATTGATAAAGATATCGATTCGAATTTTAATCTAACACAAACATTTCTTAATACTTGTCAAATCAATGATAGATCACCTCGACAAGAACAAAAATTAATGATTATTCTTCTTTGGAATATCGATCGTCGTCCATGGACACAATATCGTTCACAATGGTTGTATTTACAAGAAAGTACTCGAATGCGTTTACTTGTTTTCATTGACGATCTTCATTATGAAAATGCATACGTCTATCAAAGTCGACAATTTCTATTCGAATTCATAGCTACGGAGATCTTTTCAACGTATCCCTATTTATTTCATAATTATTATTCGAATATTTCTCATGAGAAAATCACTTGGCTACCGCATGCAGCTTCGATTTCATCGTATCGATCGGTGAATCGATCGTCGGAAGATCGACTTTTTGTCTCAGGTGTCAATATGCACGATTGGTATCCGTGTCGTTTTCGTGCATTTCAACTTTGTCGAACACGACCCGATCTAGCTGCTTGTCTTCAACATCCAGGCTACAGTCTTGTAACGCCAAATCCAAAACTATTTCACTATGGTGCTCAACAATATTCGATTTACATGAGACAATTTACATTTGGCTTAGCAACTTGTCAATCGGTTCAATATGCAATCGGAAAACTATTCGAATTGCCAGCCAACGGTTTAGTACTTGTAACAACGAATGATTTAGTGCCGATTTTAGAGAAACTTCATTTGAATAACAACACACATTTCCGTACGATAAAATGTTTCAAAAAGAGTTTACCCGATGAAATCAGATATTTAAAAAATTTATCCAAAGCAGAACTCTTCTCCATACGAAAATCAAGTCAAGATATCATTTTTCAACGTCATTTAACCATTCATCGTGCACAATTATTACATATACGTTTACTAGCTCAAGCATTACTTGCGTCATCACCATCTGCGAACGAGAGCACGCAGTGGAGAATAAGGGGAAAAATGTGTCATGCTTTGTCCTTTTAAGTGCAGAAAAGAAAAAGTACATTGAGCTCGTTAGGGCGTGTGCTCATGTTTTTAATGTTTGTATGCATAAATTATTCTATTTTAAAGTTAAGAATCAGAAAGAAATATTTATAAGTCTCTCTGAATGTTTTTACTACAGCAATTCAAATAAATAAAAACACACTTTATCTATATAGCCATGAGTTTTATTTTCATGATAGACGAATACTTTTTTCGATTGAATGATGTGATATGTCAATAATAACGAATAGAAAGAGAACACAAAAAGCAGTGACCTTGTTTTTTTTTTCTATACGAAAGATACGAACGTCTATTTTTATTGAAATTTCAATTTTATGATTACTATCAATGTTTTAGAATAAATATGCAATACTTACAATATTTCACCGATGATAATTGGCTAATTCGTTTAATTACGAATCATTTTGGTTATATTACTTTTGCTATTCCTATTGTGATTCTTTTTTTTATCGCAAAAAAATCTTTACACACTGGATGTATGTAATTGAATCGAACGATTGTATAAAACATGATTTCTTTTCAGGGTCACCATCGATTCGTAATCTAATCAATTTCTTAATTCGTTTGTTTATTTCGGATTCGTCGAATGCAACAGTAGCAGATGTTAATACTAAAGACAATCGTTCGTTATCATCCACCGATTTCACACGATATTATTTTTTCAAATTAATTTTTGCATTTTTCGGTCTACAGATATCTTATCTTCTTTGGGGTTTATTACAGGAACGTATTATGACTCGAACCTATGCCAATGAGAAATTTTCCAATTCTCAATTTCTTGTTTTTGTCAATCGATTTCTCGCAATGATCGTCGCTCATATTTCAATGAAACTCTTCTATCCCACCAAAAAATTGACGCATACCGGTCCACCATTGTACCGTTATGGAATTATTTCCTATGCCAATTGTATGTCAACATGGTTTCAATATGAAAGTCTTTTGTACATTAGTTTTCCTGTTCAAGTCATTGCTAAAAGTATAAAAACAATACCTGTTATGTTAGTCGGTCGATTTGTTTCGGGCAAAACATATCCATTTCGACAGTATGTTTTAATGTTGATCATGGCTATTGGTATTGGATTGTTTCTTTCGGGTTATCAAGAGAATGGTCTGTCGATGAAACGCACACGACAGAATATTACGACATTCAATGGGATCATTCTTTTGATTTTATATTTAGTTCGTTGAATCTAATTTTTTTAAAATCTTCGATTTTGAAATTTCAATTTAGATCTTCGATGCATTCACATCGAACTATCAAAAATATGTATTCGATCGTTATTCAATCTCGTTTTTACAGATGATGTTCTTTGTTAATCTCATCTCGACAATTCTTACATTCATATCTCTTCTATTCAACGGTACTCTATTCGAATGTTTAGCTTTCATGCAACGTCATCAAATCTTTACAATGCACGTACTCGCAACATCGATATGTTCATCAATTGGACAATTATTTATCTTTTCAACTATCGAACAATTCGGTCCAGTTATATTCACGATTATAATGACTATGCGACAGGCATTTAGTATTCTACTATCGTGTATTTTCTATGGACATCATTTGAATACATTTTCATTCTTTGGAATAACCTTAGCATTTCTAGCAATATTCGTCCAGGCATTTATACAATTCAAACGAACAAAACAATCGAATACAAATATTGTTTGATGAACTTTGTTGTTGTTGTTGTTGTTGTTGTTTTTTGCATCGACTTTGGTGAATTTTAAATATAGTCATTTGTTGAAGATGATACGAAGTTTTTTTTTCTGTCTTTTATGCCTAATAAACAATCACTTGTAATGGTATATGCCTTTTATACTCTCTCTTGCCTAGCATAACTCGTAACTAACAGAGGAAAGCAGAACTTTCCATGTCAAACTCCGCCATCTATTTTACTTATCATTTTCCGAATGACTAATCATATTCTTGAAAATATAATATATAACTGAAATAAATAAACGCAAATAGATCTGATCCAGCCTATCTTCTCTTATCTTCGCCATGTTCCTTTAATTCTAGGTATCCGTGTATCCTTCGTTTTTTTAAATAAATAAATACGCAACAGGTACAATCTAAGGTCGGACTTCGTTTCTTTTTTTTTCATTTCAACAACATGAGACAAACAGTCACAGACGCGAACGTAAATGACGACGATTTCTTGATTTGTTTTGTTTAATGTTTATACATTAAGGAACAATTGAATACTTTACTTCTTTTTAACTTTTCTTTTGTTCTTCTTAATGTAAACAAAATTGTCTTGTTCGAAAACGATCACGTTTTCTGTTCATGATACGCATATTTTGTTCGCTCCCATGATTAGTGTGTGCTGACCTCGTATAAATGTACGTGCAGAAATTTTTCTTTTTCTCATTTATTTCAAAAAAAACAGCAGAACACGAACAAATCTGTGTATCGAAATATTTCAGATTTCGTATTATCGATTGACCATGTCGAATTCATCGGATGCTTCTGCTGTGAATATTGTCTTGATCGGAGCGCCTGGCAGTGGTGCGTACAGATTTGTTGTTGTTTTTTTTCAAACGAAAAAAGCAAAACAAATGATTTTCAATTTCAGGCAAAGGAACGCAAAGTACTCGTCTAACGGAACGATACCAAATCTGTCAGATTTCAACCGGTGATCTACTTCGACAAGCAATTCAAGATAAAGCTTCACCCGAAGGTGAACAAATTCGTCAAGTCATGCAATCTGGTGGCCTTGTTAGTGATAATATAGTCTTGTCGTTAATCGACAAAAATATGAATAAATCCGAATGTGAAAATGGTGTTTTATTCGATGGTTTTCCACGAACAATCAATCAAGGCGAACAATTAGATAAATTACTCGAATCAAAAAATAGACGCATCAATGCCGTATTAGAATACGCTGTAGGATTGATTGTTGATTTATTTTCGATTTCATAGATAAACTGTGTTTTATAGATTGAAGATGATTTGTTAACACGTCGTATTCTTGGTCGACTTGTTCATAAAGCATCTGGCCGATCGTATCATGAAGAATTCAATCCACCGAAAGAGTCAATGAAAGATGATATCACTGGTGAACCACTTGAACGTCGATCGGACGATACAACTGAAACACTAAGTGCAAGATTACAAACTTATCATAAACAAACTACACCTTTAGTAAGACGAAACAAAGTTGGATGATAAGTCAATGATTCGTTTTTATTTCTGTAGATTGATTTCTATCGTCAACGAAATCTTCATCGTACAATTGATGCTACACAAAAAGTCAGTGAAGTATCTCGACAATCGTTTGAATTCATCGATCAATTGAATCAACAATCGACTTCATCTCCAACTGTTCGTTCCGTTGAGAAACTTCCAGCTGAAACGAAATCGAAAGTGCTTCCCAATCAACTTGATTTAAGTTCCAATCGTTTAAGTAACAATTTTCTATTTATCTACAATTCGGTTACATCGGTCTTGCGTGATCGTGGTATTATTTAAAACATGTGATCTTAGTTTTCTTTTTTTTTCGCATTAGACTACGTTTTAGTTGTGAAAGTTTTTTTTTGGGTGATTTGTGTCTATTCTTTCTTTATGAAGAAATAAAATCTCTTCGATACATTCATTCTTTGTTTTTCCTTGCAGATATTTTTTGACACTCGTCTTTTTCTTTTGTATTGACACAAATGGAAGTTCTTTGGGAAAAAACAATATTGGTTTGAGAAATGTTATTTGACTTTACTAATTCAACATCGTCCGTCAATGATTGGATCGAAATTTCCGACACTGAACGTGACGTAGGAAAATCCAAAGGCGTTCTTGTCCAGCAAAAAACACAGCAATTTCAACGTGCTATCTTTTTTTCACTATTAAATCCTCAACCAAATGGTGCAGCTTTCGTTGGCATAGCTTATCGAAAGAAATCATTCGATCTAAGTGAATTTACAGGATTGAAATTAAATATTCGAGCTCAAGGTGAAAATTTTGTTTATAAAGTAATTCTACGGCATCACAACGAAGAATCATCATTACAACCTTCGTACGAAAATATTTTCGAGGCAGATCAAAACAAATTTATCGAAAAATACCTATCGTTCTCAGATTTCAAACCATACAGCCGTGGCCAACCGTTAAATCCTAACACAACCCCGCCATTAGATCGAGCAAATATAACAAGTATTGGTTTACAAATATTTGGCGGTGTTTACTCGTCGATCAAACAACATGGTACATCAAGTTTAGAAATCGATTCGATTCTTGCTGTCAAAATCGAATAGTAATCAGAATAGATGATGATGATGTAGAGAGAGAGAGAGGAAGAGTCAATTTTTTGTTGTTATTGTGCTTCGTAATAAAACTTCATTATTGTATTTTGTCACGTCAGGCACTTGACTTTATCATTAACAAAAATGTTAAAAAAAAAGATAGATGTTATACAATGATTATTCAATAAAAACGACCTTGTACGAACATAAGCTATGTACTTTTTTCTATTTAGTTGGTTTAGATAAAAAAAAAACAACAACACTAATCATCCTCCTCTTTTCTTTAGATCGAATATCTTATATCTGTTTCTTATCTGTCCAATCCCAAAAATGTACGAGAAAAAAATGAAGACAATTGATTCACATAGAACCAAATACACTTTGCTGTTTATTCACGTAAGTGTACTCTCCAAACAAACAAAAATCCGAGACTTTCTTACAGATTGTTTTTTTTCCTTCCTCTTTTCTTTATTGTTCTTTGAATAAAAACTAAATGGCAAAGCATAATTCTGTAGTCATTCACACGACAGGAGTGTAAAAAGAAAAAAAAAAGAGAATCGATTCTGTCAGCATGTCGCCGTAATTTTATGTATATTCAATTTCTTTATATATTCCTATGTCATCATCCATAACGAGCTAATTGAAAATTTATCTAATCCGATCACGTCAAACATTAAATGTGAACTATATATATATATATATATATATATGCGGACCGTAATCATATTGCCGACGATCACTTTGCCGACAATTTTTTTACTTTCAAAAACTTTAACTTCGAAAAGGTTAAATCTTTTGAAAGTACGTTTGACGGAGAAAATAAGTATACCTATGTGCACATAGATTATCGAAGAAAAGGTGAGGGTAAGGACATTTTTGTAGACACAATTTTAGTTGAATTCGTTTAAAATCGCTTCATCACGTAAGAGGAGTTATTACGTACGTCAGTGTGAAGTTCGAAATAAACACTCATTAATCAGTTTGCAAACTATACTTGTCAGTAGTATGTATTTGTCGACAATGTGACCATCAGTACAATCATCGTCAACAAAGTGATTGTCGGCCAAGCGTATCGGGACCATGTATATATGTCGACACAATGAAATATTCGTTAATTTATTTTAGGTGAATTGAAAATTTCGATACGAAAATGTCAACTCTTGCTACCGATCAGCAAACGAATAATTATCTCAATGGTTTTGATATAACAGCACTGGTGATTTATTTTATTTTATTAATTGGTGCGGGATTTTATTCAATGTTTAAACACAATCGTTCGACAGTCAAAGGATATTTTCTTGCTAATCGACAGATGCCATGGTTATGTATCGGTGCAAGTTTATTTGCATCGAATATCGGTGCCGAACATTTCATCGGTTTAGCAAGCTCCGGTGCAGCTAAAGGTTTTCAATCATTTCGTTAACAAAAAACAAGAAAGAAATTCATTATATTTTCGTAGGAATCAGTGTTGGAGCATTTGAATTAAATGCTATTGCTATTATTCAATTGCTTGGTTGGGTATTTCTACCGGTTTTTGTTGCGACAGGTGTTTCGACATTACCTGAATATATGAGCCGACGATTTGGTGGACAACGTATACGCATCTATATTGCCTGTTTATATTTAATTCTTTATATTCTAACGAAAATTAGCGTGAATATCTATGCGGCATCGCTGTTTATTAATTATGCTTTTCATTGGAACATTTATTTGAGTGTTTTATTCGTATTAATTCTAACTGCAATATGTACGGTATCGGGCGGTTTAGCAAGTGTTATCTATACGGATACAATTCAAGCGGTCATTATGATTTTCGGTGGTTTTGCATTGATGATTTTATCGTATCGAGAAATCGGCGGTATTGGTAATCTTTTTCGAAAATATCTCGATGCAATGCCAACCGATTCGAATCTCACCAATGTCTGGTTAAATCAAACGAATATTTCTTCACTAACATGTGGTAAACCAACAACGAAATCATTTCAAATGCTCCGATCCATATCCGATTCTGACATGCCATGGTTAGGTTTCTTTCTTGGTCATACGCCGAACACAATTTGGTATTGGTGTTCCGATCAAATGATGGTTCAACGCGTTCTCGCTGCACGAACGATTGCACATGCTCGCGGCGGAACATTACTAGCTGGTTATTTGAAAATTCTACCGCTTTTTATGATCATTATTCCCGGTATGATTAGTCGAACATTGTATCCAAATATTGTCGCATGTAATCAACCATCGACATGCAAATCAATTTGCAATAGTAAACGAAGTTGTACGAATATTGCCTATCCAACATTGATCTTAAAAATTCTACCCAATGGTTTCCGAGGTGTTATGCTTGCTGTTATGCTTGCAGCATTGATATCAGGTTTAACATCAATATTTAATTCGGCAAGTACAATATTTACTGTTGATATTTATCCAAATATATTTTCGTATCGAGAAAAGAAAATAACCAATCGAGAACTTATGATTGTCGGCCGATTATTTGTGATTTTAATGACAATTGTTGGTATTGCATGGATACCAATTGTTATTCAAATGCAAGGTTCAGAATTGTACATCTATATGCAGCAAGTTATTGGCTTTTTAGCACCGCCGATAGCATGCATTTATTTACTAGCTGTCCTATGGACACGAGCGAATGAACGCGGTGCTTTTGCTGGTCTTATGGTTGGCTTTTTTTTCGGTATGTTACGAATGATCTTAGAATTTTCCTATAAACCACCATTATGCGGTGAAATTGATCAACGTTTTTGGTTCGTACGCAATATTCATTTTATGTACTATGCTTTGTTTCTATTTTGGTTAACATTTTTGACTTGTGTTATTGTGTCTTTATGCACACAACCACCGACGAATGAACAGTTGCATCGAACAACATTTTGGACACGAAATCAACAGCTCGATGAGAATGAATTAGTTAAAATCAAACGACAATCAACAGCCAATCAACCGTTTGAACGCCCACAGCCAGACGTTTTCCTTCCACCTTCATCAGCGCTTACTTCAGGAACATTACTAACTACACGTAATGGTGAAGATGATATTAATAGTATTAAAATTCATGTTGCACGAACAAGTACAACAACAGCAATTCTAAATGATTCCAATCCAACTCAAGAAAATCTCACGAATGGTTGCGATCTATTCGTACTTTTGAAATCTTGTTGGTCATGGTTTTGTGGCCTCGAAGATGAAACACAAATCGATGATTCCAATTCGACCTATCATCGTCTTCAACGAAAACCTGATGTCAACAACGAAGGACACGATTTCATCCTACAACATAGCAAAGAACGTCCGATTATTAAATGGATATTGAATGGTAATTTAATTTTTCTTATTCTTGTTGAAATTACTCTTTTTGTTGTCTTTTCATTGCCTGTTAAATATACTTTTTGGCGTGAGTAGTTGAGTTATTTTATTCGATCTATTTTATCTCAATTTTTATTGTGCATTTTGCGTTTTTTGCTTTTTCTCTTTTTATTTTCGTCAATATTAATAAAAATAGTGAGATTCATTTTACAAATCTAAGCAAATAACGACATCTGTCAAATAGATATTCGATTGCAACATATCATTGCACCATTGTCAATGATATCTTTTGTCCCAGCGTATGCCGCCGCTGCTGCTGCTGCATATTATTGTTAGTTGTTCTAGAAAATCGACTAAATGAATTTCCATCGAATACATCTCGTTTCTTTGTTTATTCTCTCGTTAACATATTTGATTTCATCAAAACCAATTGAACTTACAGACAAAACATGGAAAGATATGTTGTGTGGTCAATGGCTGGTTGAATTGTAAGAATAATTCTTGTTGATTGAACACGAATGAGAGAGATTGAGAAATTCGATATTTAGCTACGCACCCTGGTGTCCATCATGTCAACATTTCGAGTCAATTTGGAGTGAATTTTCGGATGCTATGATTGCTAAAGAAATTAAAGTGGCATCAGTTGATATCAATGATTATCCATCATTATCAGGTCGATTTCGAATCTCAGTTTTACCAACGATCTACTAGTAAAACAAAACAGAAGTCGAATTTTTCTTTGTATTCTCTGAATTTTTAGTGTACGTGATGGCGTATTTCGTCAATTTAATGGTGAACGTTCATTAAATGGATTGAAAAATTATATTGAATTTCAAGAATGGCAACGCACAGAGCCAGTTTCACCCTATTTTGCTCCTGATAGTATTCCGTATGTTGAGAATAGAATTTCAATTGAAAACACATTTTGCAAAATTGAATTACACTTTCAGAATGTCAATAGTTAGTGGAATATTCGATATTTCGGTTTTAGTCAAAGTAAAACAATTGAAAGCGAATTTCGATTGAAAACAAATTTCTTTGCTAGGATGCATATACGCTCTTACAAGATCGATATGGTTGGCCATCATGGCTTATCTATATCGTTTTTACTGTCGTGATTATTATTATTGGACTTATTCTTGGATTTGTAGGATTTGTTTTTTTTTCCAAAAACAGAAACTTTTGTTTATTTATTCATAGGGTGTTTTATTACTTATCGATTTTTGTATTGCTGGTTCGCCGAAAACGGATCTTAGTGGTATTCCAGATGATTCACGAGATGTCGAAGATTTAGTGAGTAAATACGATTGAAAAAGGCAGCGTTATTTTTAAAGTTTTTTTCAGGATGAAAGTGATTTACAACGTTCGCCTAATATTCAAAAATCAACGAAACAAACAAATTTAGCTCCAACACTTATCGCTTCATCAACACCTCAACGGCCAACAACAGCAACTAAGAATAATCGTTCGTCGCCCGTTGTGGAAATTCAAGATGAAGACGCTCTACTCGATGAAGTTCTCTCGGCTGGTCAAGATGATACTGATGACGACGATCATTCCATTCGTCGACGACGAACAAATAATCAATAAAAAAATGTTTTTTTCTTTTTTCTTTTTCAAATATCTGTGATATACGAAGAAAATGAAAGACACTCATAATCTCCTCTTGTTCCAATTCTCGATTCGAATTTTCTTTCTTTATTTCTTGTACAATAAAACAAACAAATGAACATATACTCCCTTGAGCATTTCATGTTTTTCTTTTTTCTTACTCCTCCCGAATGTCTTTTATCATTTGAAATGAACGCTTCGAGCGCCGTCGTCGATGTCTTTCGACATCTTGTTCTATTGTTTGCTCATCAACTCATCGTTTAATCGTTTTTGTTCTTTTTCTCTAAACGACAGTTCATCGATGTACTTTGATGTGTTTCGAATGAATTTCTTTTCCCAATAAGTGATTGATTATTTCTGAACTCAATTAGCTAATGTTGATGCTAATGAACTTGAACAAATCGAATCGATTTTCTACTAGTCAGGTGCAAGTCAATGTAAACACGTTCGATACTTAACTTTGCTGAATAACTATACAAGTGAAAACAACATGGATCGAATTTAGTCGATTCTTATCTGTCCATTGTGTTAAGTTTATTTGTTCAAGAAGAGACGAGTCTAGTCTCTTCTTATACTTTACATTCGATCATTAATCAACATTTGAAAGCACTTTTGTGTACAATCGAAAGAAAAAATGAGCAGGCGGTAGTTTCAAGGGCTAAAGAGAGAGATCGATGCTTTAGATACGTTGATGTATAAAGTAAATGATGAGTAATGTCTCATGAGTAGTACAAAAGAATGTTTGTTCGTTGAATTTGACAAGAAGGATCACTTGTATATGAATACGCAGGTAGAGAAAAAAGAGAAAAAGTAACTGACCGATCATTTTCACACATCTTCTTTCATTTTATTCTTTCGTGTGTATTCGACGCGTCGATAAGTAAATTTTAACATTCTTCTCGACCCTCACTCTCAATAATTTGTAATTCGATTCGTTTCGATTCGTTTCGGATACTTCAATGATGTCATTTCTTGACAATAAGAACGACAAAGATGATGAACAGAAGTACTCGATGATGTAAGCTCGCTAATTTCTCGGAACGATAAGTGTGAAAAAGTACTCAATGTTTATATCATCCAAATGAACCTGTTCTCTCTGTTTACATGTTTGTACGACTGCATAGAAGAAGAGAAAAAAAAACGATCGATAATCTTTTGGCCAATTAGGAATGCAAAAAGAAAAAGTGAAAGATAGACAACATTGTCTTTTTTTCCCATTATCGATCATTGATATGCTCTATTGATATTGCTGATATAGCTCAACATTCCATCTCGTCAACTGCTAGACAGGCGAATGAAAAAGGCGTGTCCATCGATTAACTACAATTAACACGAATATGATTCGTTGTATGCAAGACGAAGAGAATAGATTAGGATCATCGATAGTATGTGCGTGTTTGGATGGTTCACCTACCAACATTTTACATGCAGAGATAAGTAACAATCACCATACACATTTCAATGTGATGTGATGATGATGATCGCGCGTGCGTTTGCATACCAAACAAGTTGACTTTGCTCGTGCACGCACGCGCACATCCATCCATTCCTTTCGATTTCATAGACAGACGAAGAAAAAGGCAGCTACGATAAGTAATTCCTATGTACAATTTACACATAATGACAAATAATAACAAGTCAAGAAAACGACTTAACTTGAAACAGATGGATAGAAGAAGAATTTGATATGGGAAATATTCTCTTTTATTGATATCATACGAACGGATAATGTTCTCTCTCCATTTACACATCTAAGTAGTGGGCGTCTCTTCAATTCCACTTGACACGTCAATCTTAAGATCAAATAGTGTTAGTGTTGCTACTGTACGTGATTCTTTTCTTGTCTTTATGCTTCAATGATAAAAAGTAAAAGAGATGATCAGATCACCTGTCTTGAAAATCGAAATCAATCCGGATTGTCTTTTCTTTTTTTTCGTATTCCCTTAAGATATGATATGAAATATAACAAAAAAAAAGAACAAAGGTGAATTTATTCAGGTTGTTAGTAAAGCGGTATCGTACTCAGAAGAACAACACTATACAATTTCAATTTCTTCTAATGATTTGCTGAAGGGCAAATGAAGAATTCATCGATTGGATTCTTCTCTCGCGCATATTTATTTGGCCAACAGCACGAGTCGTCCATCTTTCTCTCTGATCAACCATTCGACAATCTCGCGTGCATTGTCGAGACAAGAAAGGCGAGCGAAAGAGAAAGCAAGAGAGAGAGAGAATAATTATAGTGCAATCATCCTAACAACGAATCAGAATACATATACGTACGCACACATATACGAGTATATCACTTCTCTAAATTATTAGATCCTGTTCACATACTCATATTGAAGAAAAAAAACGAAACGAAACAAAATGCCTGCCGATCGTTTTGCACCTTATACATTACCAACACATATTAGTCATAGTGAATATCGAAAGGTATAAAAAGAGAAATTAGAACCGTTCATATTTTATTTGAATTATTTAGAATGCAAAACCAATTATGGAGAAACGAAGACGTGAACGAATTAATCGAAGTTTAGAAGAATTGAAAAATCTTATTCTTGACAATGCAACAACGAATGTAAGATTATTCAATGAAATCATCTTGATAAATTAGATTTTATTTATTATGTATTTTAGAATGTTCGTAGTCATAAATTAGAAAAAGCTGATATTCTTGAAATGACTGTTAAACATCTACGAACGGTTTACAAACACAAATTAGCATGTAAAGAAAAATGAATTTGTTCTCTTATTTCGTTCGATGTAAATGAATTTTTGTTTTTAGCAGCCGCAGCTGTAGATCCAACAATCGCTTCGAAATATCGTGCTGGTTATGGTGAATGTGCAAATGAAATCATTCGTTTTCTAACAACAACACCAAATGCTGATTTAGAATTAAAGACCAAGCTTATCTCACATTTATCTACACGTATACAAAATCTTTCATCATTATCTATTTTACCACCAATCCAACCAACATTCTCGACCATTCATCCAAACAATGGTCTTCTAACGAAAACAGATCGTTATTCAGTTAATTCATCAACAAATAATCAATATATATTCATTTTACCTCAGCAAGAACAACAACAGCAGCAGCAAATGCAAGATACATTGAAAATACATCATCGTAATAATGATGATGCAGATTGCAGTTCGACATCATCGAATAATTCAAGTGATTGTGAATCAATGCGGAGTCCAGCGAGTACAACGACTGAATCACCATCGAAAGTATGGCGACCTTGGTGACCGATAAAACATTTAATTCATGCTGTTTTTTTTCCTTTTCTTATTTGTTATTTTGTGTACATTTTTTTTAAAGAGAGAAAAGCTAAGCAAAACGAATGAAATGTGTTTGTATGCATTGTTAATCCATATCTATATCTTCGACAGTTCATTAGCAAGGCAAGGCGATGAGATGCGAAAGTTAATTTGAAAAAAATAATAACAACAACAACATTGTTTACACCTATACGGATATCTTTAGCTCCTGATCTCTTGCGATATTTGATTCCTATGTATACATAGACGAGGTGTTCAAATACCCTCGTACTAACTTCTTTTTTTCTTTCGACTGTCTCAATTGACTTAACGTTTATTTTTCTTTCTTTCTTTCTCTCTTTCTTTTTTGTCGATAATTTGACAACGATAAGTGTACACTAATCAATCTTCACCGTTCACTATAAAAATGAGAACAGGCAAAATTGAAGTTGAAAATAAAGAAAGAAAAGTTTTAACGGATATCAATAATAACTTAGACTTAGATGAATAATGACTCGAAAATGAGACATATGTACATGCATTTTGACTTGATGAACATTTTCGACATGGTTATTAAAAAAATGTTAGTCGATCTTTTAAATTTGTCCTTTTTTATTGTTTGCTTGTCTTCTTTATAGGGGTCTTTTTTGTTTTTGTATGATTAC
>Ga0209960_1001997_pt1 | contig 22590 bp, 19 predicted proteins | sample ThiBiot_500_plan_2_FD_183947 | JGI IMG/M metagenome (GOLD analysis project Ga0209960, IMG submission 183947) | Wastewater bioreactor microbial communities from Cape Town, South Africa - Thiocy_expt_500_plan (SPAdes) | ecosystem: Engineered > Bioreactor > Thiocyanate-remediating >...
AAAGCCCCTTGATATAAGGGGCTTCACCCAGGTTTTATCAATGAAACTGCAATCTTTCTTTTTTATATCCGTTTTTTGTTTAGAACAAAGAAAAATAATCTTAAATCACGCACCCCTAATAAAGGCTTAAGCTTTGTATGTTAACGTTTGTGTTCAATTCATAGGAGCAATATTTCCATGAAAATAAAAATAATTTACTGCAGTGGTCAAGTTCTTTTGGATGGGTCACCACGTAGGCACAACAAGCAAGAAATTTTGTGTCTCCAGGACAGTTCGACCAATTTGCTACAAATAGGTTCCAGGTTAAATGGATTAATTAATCAAGAAAAAGATTTAACATATCAAGCTCATATTTTATTAGTACCTGAGATTATCACGGAAAGACTCACTGAATCGGAACATTATTCAATGGTGTTAAATCATTTCACATTAAATTATGTAAAAAGTTTACCTAAAAAAATTAAATGTGAAGTTGAGAGCTATAAAGTTTATTTATTAAACCAAAATGATTTAACGAAGAACGTTGATGGAGAGGTCATAAATCTTTATGAACAAATCCATAAAACAATCATCCGTTATCCTACAGCGACATTAGAGATAGAAGCCCATTTTGCGGATGAATCAATTAAAAATAATATTTATGAATATTTTAATAAACATAAAAATCTTATACCGGAACAGGCAACTTTAAGTTTCCTAACACAATCCGAGAATACACTTCCTATGAAACATGAACGCTCAATAGTGGGTTGTGGATTAGTTGATTTATTTTACAGGGAAAAAATAGAAAAATTTCGGCAAGTACAATTAGCAAATGAGACAAATGACGGCAAAATTGATTTTGCTCTTTTTGTAAATTATATCAATCAAAAAAATATTTTTAAAATAAATTTAGCACCGATAAACAACATATTGATAACTACTAAAAATAATAGGATTCAGAAACTTCTCCGTTTGGCTGCGCACATTATTCAAATTCAAAATGTAGGGAATATCAGTAACAATCAGCTCAATCAATTTGTAAATTCTCTAACTCGCTTAGCAAACCTTGTCATAGCTAGTAACCAAGAGTCCTTAAGCGCAGTAATCTATCCAGTCATGGAGCTTTCTGTATTTCTGTTAAAATATATCAGTGACCAACGCTGCACCTTTAAAGGCCTTTTCAAGCAAAACTTGACTGCTGATATACTGAATGCGGCTTGGTTACCCGGGATAGTCAGTATACTCCATGAAACCTCAAAACTCATCGAAAATAAAAATACCACAGATTATTCCGAGTTGTTGGAAACAACCCATAACCTAAATTGTTATTATAAAAAATATTATTGGGTAGGTATGGGTCTAATATGTACAGGACTTACCTTATTTTTTGGAACCCCTGCGTTATTATCAATAATACTTCCGGCAATGATCGCATTTACCAGCTATTCTTTGGCGCTCACAACGATGACTTATGTAGCGGCAAGCCTGGCTTTAATATCCGGAGTGATTGAGGGTATGTTCATGATAAAAGCTGGGAGTAAGGCGTTAAAAATCGCGTCAAATGAAGGCAGCTTAAAAAAAGAATTATTTTACAGTATTCGCAATCTTAAACTTTTCTTTCCTGCAGAGGAGGAGAAGGGTGCGGAAACTACTTCAACAGAAAATAGGATGGTGCAGCAATAAATCAAAGAGAAGTTTCCTTAGAAGAAAGGGATGATTTTTCACTGAATAAATCATAATATCTGTTTAAACTCTAAATAAAATTTAGGTAGTTGCTTAGATATGTATTGTCTGCAAATTCCCAATTTATCTACTTTGTTCAAGTTCAATCTTCGATGTACTCATAATTAGGAGTAAAAATGAAAATTAAAGTTATCAGCCTCGATGTCACTGCAATTATTCCCCCAAATAATTTTACACTTAGCGACGATAACGAGAGCTATGATAGGATTCGCACACATAATTGGTCCTTATTAGGAAATTTGTTAAAAGATGAACAAAATTATGACCAACATATTGTGATGGTCCCTAATGATGGCGGTAATTCTCAGCGTCTTGCAATCGCAACCACTTTTGCAACCTGTTACCAGAAAGGTCTTAGAGAACCCAAAAAATATATGCAAGTCGAATACGAGCCTGTAAACGCACCCACACAAAGTATTGAGAAGTTGACGTTATTTTTATATGAACAAATGCATCAGTTAGCAAAAACATATCCGGAGTCTGAGCTTACATTTGAACTGTGTTATGGCGCAGAAAAAAACCAGAAGCTATTTTCCTATTTTCAAGAGAGTTTGAGGTTGGTCCCTGATAATGTGGCTATAAAAAATCCCACAGAAGAAGTACTTAATACCTGTCAAGGCAAAGGTTTAATTAATCCTACTTTTGGAAAGAAAGAGCATGCTGGTGATTTAATTTTGATTATCAACGAAAGAGACGCGTTACCTGAGCCTTTAGGCGAAAAGCTAAAGTCTTTCGAAAATTTTTTACTGCAAATATCGGATAAAAAGCTGAAATATATTACGCGTAATATTGCTATGATTGTCCAGGAAAAATGGATGAAGCTGGCTAACAATCCAGAGTTTAATAAATTCTTGGATAATGCTTTAAGAGTGATTAATCTGCAGGTTAACGAGCAGCAGCGTATCTATTTTAATACCCTCTTAGAGCAAAGTATGCTGATATTCAAACAAGTGGGCTTTGGAACGAAAAGACAGCGTTTTTTTAATGATGAAGAGCGTACCTTGCATATAAATTGGTTGCTTTATGCAAATCAATTGCTTGAGGGAACCTTGTCATGCTTCGAGGAAGAAGGCTTATCCAAAATCGACCAAGTTCATGATGCATTAGGAAAACTTAATAATTACAAAAATCACCAATATTTAGTGGCAGCCTGTGCATTTATTATTGGTGGACTACTGACATTAACACCAGCAGTTTCATTGATTTTATTGCATGTAGCCTTTAATTCAGCGCTGTTAGCCGTTAGTAGTTTAATAGTTGGTGTTCCAGTTTATTTTGCAGGCTTAATTACCTTGGGTCAGAGTTCTGCCGCGTTCGAAATAGCGAAAGGGCAAAGTGCCGTAGTTAGCCCGTTAAAAGATGCTGTCGAGTTCTTCGATAATGAATTGCAGGATTTTAAAGCGAATAATTTAGCTTTTCTTCAGTAAATATTCATTTGCATTTTGAGGCTCTTTCGTTATGCAATAGTAAAGGATTGAGCAGCTCATTTCTGGCGCTCGAAACAAGCTGATTTACCCGCTTGTTTCGAGATACTTATTTTTTAGACGAACATAATGCGCAGCAGAATATTCCAACTGCTCAATTTCTTTAGCCGTAAGCACCCGTGCTAACTTCGCCGGGTTCCCGAGATAAAGGTGACCTGCTTCCAGGATTTTTCCCGGAGCCACAACACTTCCTGCCGCCACCAGAACATGGTGCTGCACCTGTACACCATCCATAATTAACGCGCCCATCCCGATAAGACTAAAATCGTCTATGGAACACCCGTGCAATACTGCTCGGTGACCAACCGTGATTCCATTGCCGAGCAATAGGGGGATACCACCAGATGTATAAGGGCCATCATGGGTCACATGTAAAATAGCGCCATCCTGAATACTACAATCCCGACCAATCATAATATAGTTAACATCACCGCGAATAACCGCCATAGGCCAGACGGAAACGTCATCTCCTAACCGAACATCACCAATCACGGCCGCTTGCGGATCAATGTAGACACCATGCCCTATGAGGGGTGCCTTACCCATGAAGGGGCGAATTGCAAAGTTATTCATAAATCACACCATAGTTACTAATTCTTCTGCACTTGTTGGATGGATCGCCACGGTGTTATCAAAATCTTTTTTGGTGGCGCCCATTTTGATGGCGACTGCAAAACCTTGTAATATTTCATCCGCAGCGGTACCAATTAAATGCAGGCCAATAATCTTTTCTTCAGCACCTAAAGTAACCAATTTCATAACGGTAGGCACTTTATGTGTACTCAAAGCATAGTACATGGGATTAAAGCGGGTTTGATAAATTTTTATCTGTTCTCTACCGTATTCTTTAACCGCCTCATCCTCACTCAAGCCCACGGTACCAATAGGTGGATGACTAAAAACCACACTGGGGATGAAATTATAATCCAATTTGGCATGGGGGTCATGACCAAAAAGTCTATCGGCTAAGCGTCTTCCCGCCGCAATCGCTACCGGGGTGAGCGGCGGAGCCATAGTTACATCCCCCAGGGCATAGATTCCAGAAACAGTGGTGTTTTGGTAAGCATCCACATCGATAAGACCTTCAGTATCTGTTTGAACACCCACGGCCGCAAGATTTAACGCTTTGGTCCGTGGTCTTCTACCCACTGCAGCGATTATTTCATCCAAATCAGAGATAGCCGTCCCGCAATCACAGCTGACAGTTTTTTTTCCGGAAGTATCTTTAGTAACAGAACATGCATGGTGATTGGGATGAACCTGAATGCCCTCGTTTTGCATGATTTCGTATAGAGTATCCCCTAAAGTCTTATCAAAACGGCTTAAAGGTTTGTTTCCTCGCATGAGTAAATGAGTCTCGACGCCTAAACCATGAAGAACTCCTGCAAGTTCAACACCGATATATCCGCTCCCGATAATAGCGACTTTTTTAGGGCATTGCTTCAATGCAAAAAATCCATCTGAATCCAAAACATGATGGATCCCCTCAATAGCCGGAAGTAAGGGTTCACCCCCCGTTGCGATGACAATATGAGCTGCTTGATAATGTTCATCATGGACCGCAATAGTATTTGTGGAATGAAAGGTACCTAGCCCTTTTATCCACTGAATATCGTAATCTGCAAATCGTTTGGCATAAATTTCTCGTAAACGATGGATATAAGATTCTCGCTTTTTGATTAAAGTGGACCAGTTTAATTCGGTGTTTACTGGTGTAAACCCATACTCGGGCGCTTGCGCAAATGTTTCGGCAATTTGTGAAGCATAATACATTATTTTTTTAGGAACACATCCCAAATTAACGCAAGTACCCCCTAAGTGATTGGGTTCAACTACAGCAACGCGAGCTCCGTATTTTGCGGCGCGTACTGCAGTGGCAATTCCGCCGCTACCACCCCCAAGAACAATCAGATCGAATTCTTTATTTTTCATAGACATTTTTTTATAAAAAAGATTATAGTAACAGGAAGTCTGCGGTGAACCAACAGAAATGAACAGTCATGAAACCATCCCTAACCCTATTGTTTTTTTTCTTAATCAGCGGTTTCCTATCCAGTTGTGATCGCCACCAGCCGCCGCAATTTAATGGTTATATCGAAGCAGACAATATTTATCTCGCATCACCTTTTTATGGAGTATTACAGCATTTAGCGGTAGTGCGGGGACAAGAGGTAAAAAAAGGGCAATTATTAGTTCACCTAAATCCAGATCCCCAAGCTTTGGCTTTAATGCAGAGCGCGGCCGAGTTAAAACAGGCCCAAAGTATGTTCGCGGATATGATCAAACCAAAACGACCACCAGAGATTGATGCAATTAAAGCTCAGATTGCACAAACTGAATCACGAATTAGATTAGCCGAGTTACGTGCAGACCGATATAACAAATTATTTCGGCGTAACGCAACCGATAAAGACTCTATGGATGCCGCAGACACGAATTTGCAACAAGAAGAGGATGCAAAAGCACAATATGAGGCGAATTTGATGCTTGCTCAGTTAGGCAGCCGCGAAGATCAAATTGCAGCACAAGGCGCGCAAGTAGACGCTTTAAAAGCGAAGTTAAACATAACGCGTTGGGAATTGGCACAAAAGACTTTGGTCGCACCCACTGATGGTATTATTTTTGATATTTATTATCGACAGGGTGAATATGTTGCAGCACAACAGGCAGTATTAGCGCTACTTGCTCCTGAAAATATGTACCTTGAGTTTTTTGTCCCTCTTAAATTTTTAGCCCAAATCAAATCGGGGCAAAAAATTCATTTTACTTGTGAAGGCTGTGCGCCGAATAACCAAGCCGAGATCAACTACATTTCTCCTACAGCGGAATATTTACCGCCGTTGGTGTACAGCCGGGATAACAGTTCTAAATTGGTTTTTCGTATCAAAGCAAGAATGCAGCAACCACAGCATTTTAAAACCGGACAGCCGGTTACGGTTACGCTTTGATGAGCACAGCAACCACCATCATTGATGTCCATGGACTAACAAAAAAATTTGATGAACGTATCGTGGTTGATAATATCAGTATGCATGTGCAAAAGGGTGAGGTATTTGGTTTTCTTGGACCAAATGGCAGTGGTAAAACGACCACGATTCGGATGCTGTGCGGTTTGTTGCGTGCGGATGCTGGAAAAGGAACTTGCCTCGGATACGATATTATTCATCAATCAGAGAGGATAAAAGCGCGCGTCGGATATATGACGCAGCACTTTAGCTTATATACAGAGTTATCAATCGAAGAAAACCTTGATTTTATTGCTCGTGTTTATGGTATCTCCAAACGTCCACAACGTGTTGCCGAAGCGTTGGAGCGTTTAAATTTAACTGCGCGAAGAAAGCAACTAACCCGGGAGCTTTCGGGCGGTTGGAAACAACGCGTAGCTCTTGCGGCATGCTTAATTCATGATCCTGCTTTATTATTATTAGATGAGCCTACTGCTGGAGTTGATCCCATTGCACGACGTGAGTTTTGGGATCATATTCATACTTTAAGTGATCAGGGAGTAACGACGCTGGTTTCTACCCATTATATGGATGAAGCTGAGCGGTGTACGCGCATTGCCTATTTAGCCTATGGCTCTTTGTTGATTACCGGAACTGTAGATGAGGTAATTGCTAAAACACATTTGCACACTTGGAAGATTTCAGGGCCGGTGACCACTACTTTATTGCAACAGGTTAAAAAAATTCCGGGTGTCGTGCAATCAGCATTATTTGGCAGCGCCATCCATGTATGCGGGTATGATGTAAAGTTAGTGGAGAACGGTTTAATTATGCTTGCGGATTTATTTCCGATTCATTGGGAAGCAATCCCATCAACCTTGGAAGATGCATTCATCAGTTTGGTTAATCAATCTATGCGGGCGCAAGGAGAAGGGCATGGCCACTTTAAGCCTTAATCGTCTGCTTGCGGTCATGATTAAAGAATTTATCCAGATGACGCGGGATAAAACAACGCTTGGGATGATTATTGGTATCCCCTTAATCCAACTAATTTTATTCGGTTATGCAATCAATACCAATCCCCGCCATTTACCCACAGCAGTAGTGCATGCGGAAGATTCTAAATTTAGCCGGCGCATCTTATCGGCCATGCAAAATTCAACGTATTTTCAATTTACCCATCCGCATGTTTCTGAGCAAGAGGCGACCTGGTTATTAAAAACAGGCGAGGTACAATTTGTGGTTACATTCCCAGCACGGTTTGCCCATGATGTGGTTAAAGGATTACATCCCAATCTTCTCTTAGAAGCCGATGCCAGTGATCCGGCCGCAACCAGTAACGCCACCGCTGTTTTCACTAATATGGCCAGCATTGCACTTACCGAAGATTTGCAGGGACCTTTAAAAGGTTTAAATCCTACAGTGCCTGCTTATCAACCGATAATACATTCTGTATACAATCCTCTTGCCGTTACTGCATACAATATTGTTCCGGGATTATTAGGGGTGGTACTCACCATGACCATGGTGGTGATTACCGCATTGGTGATTACGCGTGAAAATGAGCGTGGAACAATGGAAACTTTATTGGCCACACCACTGCGACCATTAGAAGTTATGGCGGGTAAAATTATTCCCTTTGTTTTGGTAGGTTTTATTCAAGTTCTACTCATCCTTTTTCTGGCGAAAGTGTTATTCTCTGTGCCCACTCAGGGGAGTGTGTTGCTCTTACTGGTTTTGACCCTGCCTTTTATTGCTGCGAATTTGGCGATGGGTTTAACTTTTTCAACACTTGCAACGAATCAGTTGCAAGCAGTACAAAGTGCCATGTTTTTCTTTTTGCCGTCAATTTTGCTTTCGGGCTTTATGTTTCCATTTCGCGGGATGCCGTTATGGGCACAATATGTAGGTAACATCCTCCCTTTGAGTCATTATTTGGTTATCGTGCGTGGAATTTTATTAAAAGGGAATGGTTTTATGGAAGTCTGGCGGCAGGAGATACCGATTTTGCTCTTTACCTTGGTGGTTTTATTTATTGGCTTTAAGCGTTATCGTAAGACGCTTGATTGAGGACTATTTATGTTCACGGTGCCCAGGCATGAATAATTACTGACTTTAGGGTTTTTCACGCCATAAAAGGCACCTTTTGCATACGCGTCACATATTTGTTGTGTGTTCATACCGGATAAACATCTAACCAGATTTTCATGGGTGCATTGAGGGAATATCGCATCGACCGCGCCCATCGCTTGATAACTTTGTGTACCCCAAGTCCGTGACTGCGAAGTGTAATAAGTGGTGAAGTTAGAAACCGATAATTCTTTATTTAAATATACTATTTTCATACCTGGAAAATTATGATGTGCACGGCTGATACCTGGAACTGAGAGACCATAAATTGTCTTACGATCGGATAAGTAGAGTGCTCTTAACTCTTCCATATGGGTATGCGAAAAGATTAAGGTTATTTCCTGATAATTTTTGTGGTACGAATTGAGTAACGATTGAAACTGATTGGTGTAGCGTGGATACCATATGCTGTGCCCTTGGTAATTCAGCCCAGGTGGCTCATGCATCGCAATGAGGAGTTGTTGCGCGTGATGTTTTTTTAACTGCTGCTCAAGCCATTGTAATTGATTTGCTGCCGCTTCATCTTGCTGGTGAGATTTAAATATGGAAAAAGGTAAGAAGGGTTTTATAGTAAATTCGGTAGCATTTAACACTATTAAAATAATCTCTTTTGTTTGTGGGGCAACATAACTTATGTAATATCCATGGGTGAACATACGCGAATGATCGATTAATAGTCCATGACAAAAAGCGCAAGCCCCATCCCACCCTTTTGCATAAGTTAACGGACTTTGATTCTTAGTGAGAAAGGGCTGATAGTTCCCTCCTAAAGAATCATTATTTCCAGGTATATAGAACAGTGGTTTTTTATCAGTATCATTGATCATAAGCTCATGAAATATCCATCTAAGATAAATTGGCTTTTGCGGATCATTAAATAAAGAATGGGTGGGAATGTCTCCTAAAAAAAGAATAAAATCAAATGCGTGCGCTAAATCTCGCATCTTGGTCATCGCCTGCTTGAGCAAAATAGGTCCGGTATCTTTCCCATCTTGAGCAGGATTGTTTACCCCAAAATGAATATCACTTAAAGCAAGGAAACTCATTTGCGAAAATATAGGTGGCGAAATCATCAATAATAAGACAAAGAAACGCAATCGAAAAAACACTTAATGTTCCCTTAGTACGAGTATCTTGTAATTCCTGATGCCAATTTCTTACAGATTAATTTAACGTGTTATCAGGTCATTTAGAGGAAAAAAGCAGTTCAAATTACCGCAGATTCTGCAGTAATTTGAACAAGGATATAACTTCAGTTAAACGAAACTAGGCAGATTCTTTAATAATCCAGGTTCTTTGTCTTGTATTAGAATCTTGCATCCATACGAGCATCGGTCTTCCCGTCGCGGAGATGGGTAAATTATTCGCTGCCAGTAATACCGCAAAAGGATATTTTTTTACTACGGCTTGCAATGAATTCCAAACTCGATGGGCATCGGGCTGTGCATCGTTAATAATCAATTCATTACCACGATAGACCACATTGACCCCTTGTCCGCGCAAAGCATCACGAATCGCGGATTCTAAACGTCGCCATTTAGCCTGGTGAATTTTTTGTCGTTCTGCTTGCGTTGGATTTAATTGGAAGTTAACGCGCTTATGTGCGGTAAGTACTTGGGCAATGCGACTGCTGACTGGATTTAATTGAAGTAAATAAGAGCATAAAGCATCAATTACAGGTCGACCAGGACCGGAAGCTTTACCCGGTTGACGATTGATATACATAGCGAATGCCAAGGTATGACCATTTGCTGTATATAAATATCCTGAAAAACTGTTGATTCCAGTCATGGTTCCCGTTTTTGCACGAATAAACCCTTGCTGTGTGGGATTACGGAATCTTTTTTGCAAAGTTCCGTCGCGTCCTGAGACAGGAAGGGCGGCAATGTATTCATAGGATAAGGGAAAGCGTTGGTGTAAAAACTTAAGCAGTGAAATCGTTTGTTCTGGAGTGACCATACTATAACGAGATAGTCCTGAACCATCAGTAAAAATGGCGCGACGGAAATCAATTCCGGTTTGAGCCTGGAGGAAACTTTTAATTAACGGCTCAGCCCCTTTCCAGTTCACGGGAGAACCATTAAGTTTTGCTGCCGCATGCAAGTAGAGACTGTCAGCATATAAATTATCGGAAGGTTTTAATGTGTCCGCCATTAATTCAGAAAGTGCTTTTGATTGTTGTGTCGCCACAAGTAATGCGCCCGAAGGAGTTTTTCCTAACAGAATTTGACCATTAAACTGAATCCCTTCCTGAGCTAATTGCGCACGAATGACACCCTGCGCGTAACTAAGAGGATTTTTAATCGCTATACGTTGCTGGACTGCCCATTGCCCGACCCCCATACAACCGCGTGCGGTGAGGTGATTGTCTTTATCAAGATAAAAACCGACACCACAACCCTTAGTGCTGGCTTTAGTTTCAACCAAATTGCTGATTTGAATTGCTCCGCCCCCATCATCGGCTTCGACGACCCCGGCATCGCCAGCTCGGGTTCCTGGATTAACCGTCACGGTGAGACGATTTGCATCCAACATTAGGGGCGCGTTGGGGGCACCGTAACTATAGGATAGGTCAGCGGTTAACCAGCCAGGAGGGTATGGGTCTATTTGTGCAGCACTACTGTCGATGTACACATTGCCTTGGATACGATTAATGTTCCATTCTTTCAAGGAGCTGATTAACTTACGTAAATCATCTCGCGAAAAAGAGGGATCGCCATTTAACTGTAAATATATATTACCTTGTAAGGCGCCTTGTTGAATTTTTCCCGCACTGATACTGAGCTTATTTTTAAAATGATAATCCGGTCCGAGTACCATAAGTGCGGCTGCTTCAGAAAAAAGCTTCATATTACTGGCTGGGATAAACAGATTATTGGCATTACGGCTGTAGAGTGTTTCTCCCGAAGTGAGATCGGTAACTACCATTCCGATATTCACTTTGGGATTCACTTTTCTTATTAAATTGTCAACTTCCCCCTGGACCGTTATGGCATGGGTATTCGCGAATAATGCGCTTAGAATTAAACCTGTTAGTGTCCGTCTCATCAAATGCATTCCTTAAGAGTCAAAATTCCATATCTCATTTGCGTCACGAACCCTGATATGAAAGAAATATTAATCTGCTAATCATATCGTAACCCCAGACGCTCCAAAAGCCCTGCAAGGGTGTCATTATCAAAAAATTTTACCTGTAGCCACCCACCGTCACGTTCGTCATTAACTATCTGTACCGGGGCACCGACCTGTTCCGAGAGGATGTTTTGTAGGCGTTCAACATCGCGATCTCCTCGAGGATTTCTTTGAGTTTGAGGAGGAGGCTCTTTGTATTTCTTGATTTCGAACTCCATTTGCCGTACGGACCATCCATGCTTGACCGCTTCTTCTGCAAAATGTTCCTGTATTCCAGGTTCCATGCCTACCAGTAATCGCGTATGACCCAAAGTAAGTATTTTCGTGCGCAAAAAATCTTTTACTCGTGGCGTGAGACCAAGCAGGCGCAAGATATTAGCGATATGACTTCGAGATTTACCGACTAAGGTTGCCACTTCATCTTGCTGATAATGAAATTCTGTAATTAAACGTCGATAAGCTGAGGCCTCTTCAATCAAATTTAAATCTTCACGTTGAATATTTTCAATTAAGGTTAAAGCACAGGCTTGCTTATCTGAATAATTACCGATAAGACAAGGAAGCTCTGATAACCCAGCAATTTGTGCCGCTCGAAAACGTCGTTCACCGGCAATCAGCTCATAGGTATCTTTGCTGATAGGGCGGACTAATAAGGGTTCGATTAGACCTTGGGTTAATATTGAGTGCGCTAGTTCTTGTAATAGTTCTTGATTAAAGTCCTGCCGAGGCTGGTATTGGCCCGGCTGAATGTGAGCAAGAGGTAAGTGACGGAATTCTGTATCCATAATGGGGAAGCCAACTTTTTTGCAGAGATTGTTTCATAAGTACTGGTCTATGAAAAGGCCTTTGTCCTTCACGACAAAAACCTTAATCAATTATGCGTATTAACTTTATGGGGATTTTAAAGTAAGCGATAAACGATAGCTGATATGGCAATAAGTCCCATTACAACGGTAAAAAAATTACTTAAATAATGTTTGGTAAATTGTTTCAAGGCAGGAATTTTATAGGTAGCATACATGGGCATAAGAAATAATAATACCGCGATTACCGGTCCCCCAAGAGTCTCGATGATTTTCAAGATATTAGGGTTAACGGTGGCAGCACCCCAACATGTTAGAATCATAAAGACTTCGATTATATTTTGTAATCGCTTTTGACTTAGGTCTTTACCTTGAGCACGCATTGCATTGGTTATGATGCTGCTTAAACCTTCTTTGGCGCCTAGATAATGGCCTAAAAAAGATTTAGAAATTGCGACAAAAGCAATAATAGGGGCTAATAGCGCAATAACCGGAGTTTGAAAATGATTTGCCAAATAAGACAAAATAGAAATGTTTTGTTGTTTTGCCTGCAATAAATCTTGAGGTGTTAAGCTAAATACACAACTTAAGACAAAAAACATAACTGAAAACACCATCATGATATGACTGTATTTCATAATGCGGATACTGCGTGCATCTGTGGTATGCGGTGCATTTTCTTTTTGATAAACGGCAAAGGATGAAATAATCGGTGAGTGATTAAAGGAAAACACCATAACAGGAATAACGAGCCATAATGTGAGTAGTAATCCGTGCCCTCCATGAGCATGTAATGAATTGTTGTACTGTAGGATCGCATCGCTCCAATGAGGTATTAAATAAAAAGATAGAAATAACAAAGTAAGCGCAAATGGATAAACTAATAACGACATGGATTTGACAATAATTTCTTGCCCTAAGCGGATGATCATCATCAAAGCGAAGATTAAAATTATCGCCAAAAGCGCTCGTGGGGGTGCTGTTACCCCAACTTGATTCACGAGAAAACTTTGCACGGTGTTTGTGATGGCCACGCTATACATCAATAAAATTGGATAGATGGCAAAAAAATACAGAGCAGTTAGAATCCGTCCGGCAAATGTACCGAAGTGTTCTTCAACTACTTCCGTTATGTTGGTATGGGCTGATGAGCTCGAGAGCACAAAGCGGCAAAGAGCACGATGTGAGTAAAAGGTCATGGGGAAGGCCAGCACGACCATAATGATTAAAGGCCAAATACCGTTTAATCCAGCATCGATGGGCAAAAAAAGGGTTCCCGCGCCAACTGCTGTGCCATATAAGCTTAACATCCAAACAGTATCTTGCTTAGTCCAGGATGACTTTTTATGGTGTTCGGATGCGTCAATAAGGGTGGATTCGTTTACAGACATGCAATTACCTTATGTTAACGGTTGAGTCCTTGGTTAAGCTCAGAATTGGATTATAATAACACTTTGAGGTTAATTTTCCAACAGTTACCGGAATTATGAGAATAAAATAATTTAATACTACATCCTCAACTCGCTGTAAAGTATCCTGGATGCCACTTTGCGAAAGGAGTTGATCGATTAAAAGTAGGATGTAATCGTAACGTCGCTTGAAAAGATGCCCCATTTTTAATGGGACATCTTCATGAAAGGGGAAATCAGTTTGATTCAGGCTAAATAGGGGCGCGGATGATTAAAATTCCAGCTTTGTTCCATAAAGTCGATCGCCGGCGTCTCCCAGACCTGGAATAATATAACCATGCGCGTCAATTTTTTGATCTATTGCTGCTGTATAAATAGGTACATCTGGATGGACCTCATGAAAGGCGCTGATACCTTCTGGGGCGGCTAGAAGACATAAAAACTTAATCGATTGTGGCTTGATGGCTTTAATTTCTTCCACTGCGGCGATGGCGGAGTTTCCGGTAGCTAACATAGGGTCGACGACAATAACATGTCGTCCTTGGGTATGCTCGGGCAACTTAATATAATACTCAACTGGCTCAAGAGTTTTAGGGTCGCGGTATAGACCAATATGGCCAATGCGTGCTGTAGGCACCAGTTCGAGCATGCCCTCAACGAGACCATTTCCTGCGCGTAAAATAGACACAAATACCATTTTCTTACCCTTGAGAACGGGTGATTTCATCTGCGCAAGCGGTGTTTCTATTTCTTCGTATTCGATTTCTAAGTCTCGAGTAATTTCGTAAGCAAGTAGCATACTTACTTCATGCATTAAAGTCCGAAATTTCACGGTGCTGGTATCTTTGCGCCGCATGATCGTTAATTTATGTTGAATTAATGGGTGATCAATTACGACTACTTCTGAATTTTGCATTATAACTCCCTGTTAATCTGTAGGATATGCTCGATGACTGGATTAAAAAACGGTGCCATCACTGACTATATTTAATGGAGGAGTCCCATGCGGTCGTTTCTTCCGCGCGATTCTCCGCCCAGCTTCCCAAGTACCTCCTTGTAGGATTTTGGCTAAAGGTAATTCCAATTGATTTTTTTGCAGATTAGCACGGACTAAATCGGCGAGCTCATCGAGTAAAGCCACAGTCAGTGCACGCCATTCCACAATAAGCTCAGAGCCAGGTTCATGCAGACGTTCACTGTCTGTAGGATCAATAAGCTCAAGGATACCAAAGTCAATCAATAATCCACCATTACGGTATTCAGGTAACCCAGTCAATGCATCTAACTGGATAACCTCAATACCCATATGCTCTAAAGGCTCGATGAGTGAGTAAGTAAGCCATTGTGATAGTTTATGAAAAGGAATGTATTCTGAGCCGGGGATTGAACTTGTGAGCGCAGAATGAATCCAGACATCTCCTAAGGATTGACCCGCATATTCCAGTCGAGTTGGCCATATTTTATTGAATGCAGTCAATACCGATTGAAAAAGTAACGCGGCCTCAATTTTTTTATTGGATACCAAAGAACAAATGTAGTCAAAAAAGTTCCCCAATCTGGCCTCATCACCAAAGAAAACTTTATGTTGGCCAACAACGTTGCCCAGACGGTTTAAGAGATTTACTCGCCCTGAAACTCCGGCCAGGGGATTGGCTTTAGTGACTTGAAATGCGTTACTTAAAATGCTGTCGTTTAAATGGATTAAGGCGGATGCATCCGCCCGTAGCGGGTTGTTATCTACACTGCTGAAAGCACCTTGGCGATACATACTGAGACTGGCAATGGCTAAGCCTTCTGACCGTGTGTAATGCTCCTGGGTTTCTGCTTCCACAAATTGCCATTGATTACCGGCTCCTGCATCCAATAAGACACTCAGGATCGCGAGTTCGTAGAGAATACGACCCTGCTCTTGTGAAGGCAAGCTGTTGATATTTTCCAGCAACTGGTTAATGCGTGGATGCGAGCCTGCTTCAAAGTGGCGCCAGCGACTATGATAAGGAATATTTAAATCAGGATATTGCTCCAGAATCACTTCCGTTACAAAAGCCGCCGCCGCAGCCATTTTATTGGCGTTTAACGAAAAATGGTGCAGGCGATTTTGTTGCGCCAAGTGCAAAATTTGCTGCGATTTTTGACGGATAGTATGTAAATGATGTAATTCAGCTACCACCGGATTGATATCAGCTTTATTCATCGAGATCTCTTCCTTTTGTTTTGGCCAGCTCGTTAATATCCACGATTCGATCAGGGGAATAATATCCTGCAGCACGCTTCGCATTCATTTCTACTTGAGCATCTGGGGGAACTAATTCATCGGGTATGGAAATACGGTTGATAACCTCAATCCCGGACTTACATAGAGCGTCATATTTCATGTTAGACATCGATACAAAACGATGAATTTTCGTAATTCCTAACCAGTGGAGTACATCCGACATAAGCTCTTGAAAACGCATATCCTGCACTCCGGCAACACACTCGGTACGTTCAAAATATTTAGCTGCAGTGTCGCCGCCTAACTGTCGTTTCCGCGCATTATAAACCAGGAATTTTGTAACCTCACCTAAAGCTCGACCTTCTTTGCGGTTATAAACAATGAGTCCGGCACCACCTTTTTGTGCCGATTCTATGCATAATTCAATGCCGTGGGTAAGATAAGGACGGCAGGTGCAAATATCAGAACCGAAGACATCTGATCCATTGCATTCATCATGAATCCGGCAAGTTAATTCTATTTTCGGATCATGAATGGTAGTTACATCACCAAAAAAATAAGCTGTTAAACCACCAATGGGGGGAAGAAATACATCCAGGTCAGAACGCGTGACTAACTCAGGAAACATTCCTGCGGTTTGTTCAAATAAGGTTCTACGTAGACGAGACTCGGAGACATGAAAACGCTCTGCGATTCCTGGTAAATACCACACAGGTTCGATGGCTGCCTTAGTTACAGTAACATCACCGTTTTCTTTTAGAATTTTACCGTCGGGATGTAAGCGCCCTCGTTGCATGGCAGTATGTAGTTCGGGAATATTGATATGCGCCTTGGTTACGGCAATGGTCGGACGAATATCAAATCCAGCTTTTAGTTCCTCGGCAAACTCAGTGGCAACTAAATGTCCCCAAGGATCTAGAGAAATAATTTTTTGGGGATCAGTCCATTGTGGGTGAGGACCAATCGCAACTGGAGGCATCGTATCGGTTAAATCAGGTACATGTTCTGGATCTAAAACGCCTGCAGCCACCGCAAGTGCGCGGTATACGGAGTACGAGCCGGAGTGTGTGCCTACGGCGTTGCGATTCCGAATATTGGTTAAGGAGGCTATGATGGGCCCTCGTTCTCTGGCCGTGGTTGCGCCCCATTTAATTTTTAAAGAGGGGGCAGTATGTCCCGCTGGATGCGAAGATAAAATAATGTGACTTTTGGTTTTTTTTCTAGGTTCATCTAGGGTCATTCGTTTAATCCTTTAAAAGGCCATTCCCATTCGGGTAATAGATTATCATAACAGAACCCCAGATGGGGTTGAAGAAGTAGTATTTGATAAAGTTAAAACTTTCAATGACTTGGGCTGAGCAGTAGTATTTTGGCATGGAACTGCTATGATAAAAAACCTTTATTTCAGGAAGAAGCTCATGAATACCATTATAATTTGCTTGTTGATTGCTGTTTTATTACCTTACGCTGTACGGATGATAGTCGCCTACCATATGGGCAAAGAGGGGCAATACGACAATAATTTGCCGCGCGCGCAGCAAAGTCGACTGACCGGAATAGGCGCGCGTGCTGTAGCTGCGCATCAAAACGGTTTTGAATCCTTATTGGTCTTTGCTACGGCGGCACTAACTGCACTCACCACCCAACATGTTGGCACCACTATTCAATATTTGGCAATTACCTATATCGTTTCGCGAATCGTCTATAACGTTCTTTATTTGCTGGATAAGGCGAGTTTACGTTCGGTCATTTGGTTAATTGGATTTGCCTGCTCTTTAATCATTCTTGTATTATGTCTCTATTAAAATGTTTAATATCTTGCTTGGGTGATTTAAAAATGATATCTTTGGGGTGTTTTTTAACAAGTACAAGGATTTAATTATGAGTTATCTAAGCTTTATCAAGAGCAATTATTTTTTGATTAGTAATAGTATTGCTGCAGTTGCTGCTGTAATAAGTTTAATCAATGATCCGGAAAATAAGGATATCTATATCCCTGATTTCATTGCTCATATAACTAATGCAGTTGCTTTCAAATTCAAAGATAACAGTACCTTAAAAACGGCTGCAGATGTAACTAATTTAGTACGTCTAGGGTTTCTTGCTAAAAGTGGTATGGATGGTAACTACGGTACAGTTGAATTGACCGATACCTTGGTTCATGGAGCCAATATATTCGGTACTCATTCAAATTAATGTTGACGAGGGAGTTCTCCCTCGTTTTTAAGATTGTTCATTTTTTATAAGTTTTCCGAGCATTGCCAAATCCCGCTCCCCATGATGTTGTTTTAAAAAGAGATCCAGTTCTTGATATTGTTGATTTATGTCAGCAATACATGCGATCGGATAAGGGCCATAAGCACGCGCAAAGCGACGTAAGGTATCGGTGGCAAGTTGTTCAATCAAGTGTCGCGTCATTAATGCTAATCGTTGCAGCGCATCTGCTTGCATTGTCCTCTCGGCATCCTTACCGCTTTGAAGCAAAATTTTCTCAATAGTCCAAATATTTGCAGCCATGGCTCCTAGATGTGCTAACGTGTGCGCATCATCGCGCTTATTTTCTTGTGCATAATCGACTAAGCTTGCCGCGCCGCCGCCCCAACATGCCGCAGGGCCAAGTGCACCACGCCAAAATCCAAGGCGCTTTACATACCAATGATTTTCCCCTACGAGTACCTCTGGACTCAATGGCAATCGGTTAAAGGTAAGTGTTGCTGTATTGGTTTGTGCAAATGCTTGAGAACACCATTGGCTGTGATCAACAACCATATACTCAGAGGGTATGTCGGTTAATGAAATGTCGAGTAATTTATCCTCGACGGTAATTAAGGCTCGGTCAACGAGACCTGCACCACTGCAAAATCTTTTAATACCGGATAGATACCACCGTGAAGAGTTTATTTCGATTCTTAACGGATGGTCAGGCGCTTCCGAGGCCCAAACCGCATAGAGCGTGCCAGGCGCGGCTGTACGCTGTGCTTCGGCTAAAATGGCTAAAGCATCCCAGTGCGCCTCTGCGATTTTTGCTAAAGACAGCCCCTGCCTACCGGTGTGAAACAAATGCATTAACCGCTCACCATAGGTAACTTCTGGGGCGAGTAAATTAGTCTCACCAATTATGATGCGAACTTCCTGTTCCAATGTACTCATATTTTTTCCAATATTTATTTTTTTAACCAATAACCTAGGCGAAAACCTGGATGCTGTTCCTGGTGTACTTCATATAGGTTGCTAAATAGACTAAACGTGTCCTGTACAGCATCTCCTGAAATTAGATGATCTGAGGATTGGCCCAACCAATGAGAAGCAAGAATATAGCTATTCGGTCTCATTTGGGTGATGATTTTATCCAAAATAAGACGCCATTCGCTGTGCGTGAAATAATAGCCAATCTCACTTAAGATAATGAGGTCAGTTGCTGGACTCATGGCATAATCCAGCAAGGTTGATGCGCTAAAAGTTATATTGTTTATATGTTGGCATTTTTTTTGTGCATGCTGAATTGCAACCTCAGAAATATCAATTGCCTCCACCTGCTCGGCGAATTGTGCAAGTTTCGCTGTAAGTATGCCAATGGAGCACCCAGCCTCAAAGATCCAGGCATGCTTTTTATTCTGGATAACGTCACAAATTCTCTGGTAACGAAACAACTCATAGGAATTTGTGGTGAAATTCCATGGGTCATCGTTACCTTCATACAACTGATTAAAAAAAGCAGCGTCAATGCTCATCAGTATAAAAAACCTCAAAGGGGCGATATGCAGGTGCCAGTTGTTCGGTCGATAATATGGCATTGCCCTGGTCATAATAATATTGGGAATCATAACACGCTAATGCCTGTAGCTTACGCTCTTGAGTCCTTTGCTCAAGACAGTACAATTTTAGTGTATACGGTTTCAGGTCTTTGATCGTTGCGTGATGCCAAGTCCAAAAAAAATAAAAACTCAAAGAGGTTTTATTATCCTGAGCTAAGCGTTGAGCAACTTGACCGGTAATCTCGTGATCGGCATGGTAGTCGTTGATCCAGGGAGCAATAATATGATTGTTGGGGGTAAAATAAGGCTCTAGCAAGTTTTTAAGGCGAGCCTTCTGCTTGCTAAGTCCACTATCTTCCAGGCGCAAGCGGATGATATTTTCGGCGCTTAAACCGAGAAGAGAAAGTGCATCTTCCTGTTCTTTTTGTCTTATTGCCCTTAATGTATTCATCTTTGGATAGGCATTTTCCCCATCGGTGATAGCGATAATCTTAACCGATTGATTGTGTTTTCTTAGGTTATAAATTAGGCCGCCTGCACCTAATGTTTCATCATCTGGATGCGGTGAGAGAATAATTATATCCTCTGTTGGAACGGTCCAATGCGGTTTGGATTTCAAAAAATACAACCACTCATCCTCTGTGGTCTTCATAATCCTTCCTTTAATGTTTTAAGTAAGGTCGATTATCGTTCTGAGCCTTAATGTAGTTTTTAGGTGAAAAGTCTTTATCTGTGGCGCTATTAAATTCAATCGTAATTTTTTTATTTAATGTCGGCTGTATTAATTGGTCAAATAGTAAAATCGGTAGAGGCCGGTGTTGCTCTAATAATAATAGACTACATTGATGAGAATCTATTTCGATCTCATATAAATTAGTACGCGCAAAAAACCTAAATTTTAGTCGCGTGATCCAGGAAGGTAATTGCGGTTTTAAATGCAGTTGATCTTTTTTAAAGGTAATACCACTTACCGTGTGCCATAAGAAGGACATGGTCCCCACCATAACACCCAAATGGATGCCTTCCTGAGTTGTTCCACCCTGAGTGTCAGCAAAATCGCTGCATAGAGCTGCATGATAAAGCTTATCCGCTGCAGCCCTGTTGGATGGATACAGTAACGATGCAAATACTATTTTACTTAAGGTGGAGCCATGCGAGGTTCGTTTGAGGTAATAATCAATCGAACGCGGCTTGAGTTCAGGACCGGTTTTAAGCCCGAGATGGGTGAGCATTGCCGTTACCTCGTCTTCGTCCAGCAGATAATAAATCATCAAGGCATCCGGTTGCTTGGCAATTTGGAAATGACTCGGCTCTTTTCCTTCTGCTTTGAGAATACGATCAAGCCGCTCTAATTGAGCATAGCTTTTTTCATAATCGTCCCAAGGAAATTCTTCAAGTAAATGATATCCCTCAAATTGACTAATAACACCCTCATGGATGGGTATAAACATGTGCTTACAAATTTTTTGCCAGCGTTGTTGTTCAGCGGCTGTAATGTGCATTTTAGAAGCCAATTGCGCAAATGAGTAATGACTTTTTATCAATAATAATGCTTTAGAAAGCACCCAAACGGCCATTAAATTGGTATAGGCATTATTAGGTAAGCCTTCCTCACCGTCTAAACCACGTTCATGATATTCATCGGGTCCCATAACTCCATGAATTTCAAATTTATTTTTTAGGGAGTTATATTGTGAGATGCTGCTGATAAATTTTGCAATATCAAAAAAAATCTCCGCGCCATAACTTCTCATGAACGATACATCCTGCGTGATAAGATAGTAGCGCCAAATAGAGTATGCAATTGCCATATTCACATGACGCTGATTATGGCTTAGATCAGGCCCCCACTGACCGGATTGGGGATTAAGGTGCCATTGTTGGGTCGTCTCCTCGCCATTACTTGCACTTTGCCAGGGAAACATGGCCCCTTGATAACCATATTTTTGGGCTAATTCACGGGCTGCGGGAAGACGATGATATCGATACATGAGGAGATTTTTAGCTGTTTCTGGATCATGGTAAATATAAAAAGGCAAAATAAAGAGTTCATCCCAAAAGACATGGCCACGATAAGCCTCTCCATGAAGGCCACGTGCCGGGGCACCATAATCGAGCTGTGCACTATGAGGCGAAATTGATTGGAGGGTATGGAAAATATGAAGTCTGATCAGTTTTTGCTCGTCACCATTCGTTTGCAATTGAATATCGGTCTGATCCCATAATTTTTTCCAGGCTACGAGGTGCTCTCCTATAAGTTTATGTAAGGGGGGAGCATTATTTATTTGCGCCATACTTTCTTGCAAAGGCTCGTAGATGGCTCGGTCTTTGCCATGCACCACGGCACAGATTTTAGCAATATGCACTCTCTGATAAGGTACGATGTTTATGCTCCACTCCTGATGAATAGCCGTATCGTCGGCAAAGGAATGTGGTGCAAGAATCTTATGATCTTCATCCGTATAAACGCTGGTTTTTATCGTTTGCGCAATATCGACCCTTGAGTCAATGGTGCGGATGTGTAAGTAAATTTCTTGCTTTGGGGTAATACCTTTACTTACTACTTCTAAATGATGATTACTTAGTCCTTGGTAACGTAATACCCCAGAATTACTCACCGCCGCAGAGAGTGACGTTCTTATCTTTATGGTTCCACTCCAATTTTCGGAGAAGACGGTACAACGAAGTCCACTCAAATGTGGATGTGCTTGACTTATACAACGTATGCTATTGACTATGAAACGTCGACCTTTTCGATCTTCGAAACGGCAGGTTCTTTTAAGCAATCCTTTTTTTAAATGCAGTTGCTCACGGAAATGAAGAATGTGCACCTGAGTTACATCAAACCAGTCTTCATCCCCCATCTGAAACATTAGAGAGAGCCAGTTCGGTATATTGACCATATCTTCATTGGTTATGCGTTTATGAGCGACGGTGCTTTCTAACTGATTAAAAACTCCTGCCAGATAGGTTCCAGCATAGTGTTTATCTG
>Ga0209960_1001998_pt1 | contig 22588 bp, 25 predicted proteins | sample ThiBiot_500_plan_2_FD_183947 | JGI IMG/M metagenome (GOLD analysis project Ga0209960, IMG submission 183947) | Wastewater bioreactor microbial communities from Cape Town, South Africa - Thiocy_expt_500_plan (SPAdes) | ecosystem: Engineered > Bioreactor > Thiocyanate-remediating >...
AAGAACCCGGACACAGGCAGCGCAGAAGTTCTTGACCGTAATGATTATTATCCATTTGGGATGAACTCTATAGGAGGTTTCTATTCTGTGTATGATGTCACCGGGACACCACTCAACAACAAGTACAATGGAAAAGAGCTGCAGGAGACGGGTTTTTATGATTACGGCTGGCGACAGTATATGCCTGACCTCGGAAGATGGTTTGGGATGGATCAGTTGTCTGAGACTTATAGTGCGACCAGTCCATACGCTTATGTTGGCAACAACCCTGCAATGAACTTTGACCCGGATGGAAGGGTAACACAAGACTGGATGATTAATAGTTTTTGGAACAAGTCAAACGGTAATAATGTAAGTTGGTATAATACAGGAATTGGGTTTGAAAGTAGTGAAAGTATTGGAATAGATTACAATGGTAATTGGACAAGCCTTAATACCAATTATTCTAATGGTGGTATTGGGGAGAGAATTGTCAACCTACCTGGTGTGACAGTTAATGGACAAGGCTCTGCAGGTAGTTGGAACTCTAGCAGCAATTATGCTTATAATTCTGCTGTGATGATGGGGGGATTCTTAAATGCGATGTCCAATTTTTACACAGAAGAATCTAGAAGCAGATATCACGCAGCAGAAGATGCGTGCAGTACCTGCCAAGATATTAAGGCGATGGAGAAGTTCCTGTTTATAGATGTACCGATGTCTTTTGCTGGTGGTGAGTTGTTTTCTGCGGGTTGGAAAGCGGCTGGTATTGGGAAGTTTCTTTCTAATGCTGTTAATAATGCTTATGCTAGGATTGCTCCGAGAATTTTGGTTGATTTTTCAGAAGTTGCAACTCCTATTACAAAAAATTCTGTTATAGATGGATTCAAAGTTTCTAATCACGCTTGGAGAAAGAGTGGATTGGGAAGAGGAGCCACAGAAGAGTTGGTCAGTGGTGTTATTAACGGAGCAAAAGAAGCAGGGTCTGTTGTGACAGAAGTTGGAGTGGGAAAATTTGAAGGGAATATTATCAAAGTATATAATCATCAGGGAGTAAAAGTCGCAATTGATGAAACAAGAAATTTGATTTTAAGTATAAGACCAGAAACAGGATTTAAATTTTAAAAATAATATTATGGAATATGAGTATGATAATGAATCTGATGGATTGTATATTTGGTTTGTAGATGATATCGACAAAGAAAGCGAAAAATATGATAAGGAAATCTGGCCAGAAGAATTAAAAAACGAAATAGGATTATTATTTGATACTAATGGAAAACTTTTGGGTATGGAAATTATGCCTGCTTCAAAATATTTTGATGAAAAGAGACTAGAAAATTTATAATTAGTATTTTAATAAAGAAACTGTAAATGAAATAACTATCAACCATTTAAGTAAAATATGAAACAAGATTTTGATTATAATATACTTAAACTGAAAGGGTTTGAATTGGTGGTAGTGTTCCAAACAAGTTGGTAAATTCCTGCTGGTTCTACGGTATACAGAGGTAGAGCGGCGATGCAATTTTCTTGGATTAGTGGAAAAACACAATACTTTGTTCCAGACCTAAGTAATATAATTAGAGTAATACCTTGATATGAGATTAAAAATAATAGAAGTAAATTTTACAACAAAATATGAATGGTTGTTCAAACTAAAAGACCATAATGATGAAATTTATTATGTTATGGATGAATCATTTTATAAAAAATATAAAATAAAAACTCCCATTACAAGACAACATTTAGATTCTCTAGAAAAAGGACAATCAATAAATGCAATAGCAAGAGAAATTGACAATAAGAATATTGTTGTTCAAATGTAAAAGGCATAGTATGATAAATAAATTTGAAACAACCACTGATTTTCCAATTAAAAAGATTATTAATGATGAGGTATTAATTGAATATTCCAATTTAAGAGAAATTGTTCAAGGAGGACCTGAGATTGGTAATCTAACCATAAATGGAAATAAGGTATCCAATGAATTTTTCGGAGGTCCATATCTATACGATAAGGATTATTTATATATACCAAAGTATAGCAAAAGATTCTTTAATGTTGGATTTTTACTTTGTAAAATTAATTTTAAAAATCTGAAAATTAATATCATTAGTGAACAGAAAAATTTATTTTATCTCTATAAGTTGGAAGATGGTAAAATTTATTATTATGAAGATGTTGCTAAAAAAAAATATGATTGCATCAAAATAAATGAATAGTATACAATTTAAAAATCCAGAACAGATTATTAATATGGGAGGACCTTGGATAGGTCAATTATATTTTAATGACAAATATATAAATGATAATATAGTTATCAAAAATTATATTGAAAAGGATAATTATGTTTATTTTATACAATATTTTCTAATATCTAATAAGCAGAAAGATAATTTTTTCTCAGTCATTAAACTTAATACAAGTAATTTGAAAGTGACTGTATCTAATGAAAAATTTGAAAAAATTTTTATCGAAGATATTAAAAATGAGGTTCTTTATTATTATGAAGGATTTCATAATAAATTACCGACAAAAAAAATACTTTTAACTTTTTAAACGCCGTGATAACAATAAATAAAGTAAAAATATATTCTTCTTATAAAGGAAATATAGATGGATATGCAAGAATGACTGTCAATAAGAAACCTGAAATAAGTGACAAAGAATGGTTTATTATTGATAGTTTTATACAAGATTTATAAATTAATTCAGTTAGCATCTTAAATATGTTCAATTTACTAAATTCAAAAGACAATCTAAAAAGAAAGATTCTAGACATCAAGAATGAAATGAGAATGATTGTTTCGGAAGTCTCTGCGGAGAATGTGAGAGTTGACTGGTTTGGCGCTTATAATATAGCCCCGAAATATTTAGCTTTTTGGATATGTGTCCAGACGGATTTGGTAAAAGAGGAATTAATTGCAAACAAAGATTTACATTTAAAACTATATAGCCTATTAGAAGAATATGATTATCCTAGTGAAGCAAGAAGATTTGTTTTTATAGGTTTTGAATCGCAGCAAACGGTTGATAGAGAATCTAATGGGAATTGGTATCAGCATTATAAATAAGAATTATGATAACCATAAATAAAGTAAAGATTTATTCTTCTTATAAAGGAAATATAGATGGATATGCAAGAATGACTGTCAATAAAGAACCTGAAATAAGTGACAAAGAATGGTTTATGATTGATAGTTTTATACAAGATTTACTACTTGTTAAAAAAACAAAGCATCTGAATCTTTTAGAAATAGATTATTTCAGAAATTAATCGAGAATTGTGAAAACCTGTTAGTTATTGATAAATTAATTCAGTTGTCAAATTAAGATATGTTTAGGTTCTTTGATAGGTGGAAAACACAATATTTTGTTCCAGACCTAAGTAATATAATTAGAGTAATACCTTGATATGAGATTAAAAATAATAGAAGTAAATTTTACAACAAAATATGAATGGTTGTTCAAACTAAAAGACCATAATGATGAAATTTATTATGTTATGGATGAATCATTTTATAAAAAATATAAAATAAAAACTCCCATTACAAGACAACATTTAGATTCTCTAGAAAAAGGACAATCAATAAATGCAATAGCAAGAGAAATTGACAATAAGAATATTGTTGTTCAAATGTAAAAGGCATAGTATGATAAATAAATTTGAAACAACCACTGATTTTCCAATTAAAAAGATTATTAATGATGGGATATTAATTGAATATTCCAATTTAAGAGAAATTGTGGTCATGTTCCAAACAAGTTGGTAAATAAAAATAGTATTGAATTTCAATACTATTTTTTATAAATAATATAGAAAAATAAAGTTTGAAATGGTATTGCAGATAGCCAGAATAGGAGAAATTAGAAAACAGGCTATCTAACATATTGAGAACCATAACAGGTGTTCCAGATATGTTGGTTATCTCAATACATAGGATTTTCATTCAAGATTTAAAAGTTGCACCTTTAACAAAGTTTATAATTCATAAATCCCACTCGGCATTATATTTTCTTTGATGTGATATATTAATCACCAAAAAATAAATGTTATGTCAAAGAAAATTGCAATACTCGCAACAGATGGCTTCGAAGAAAGCGAATTGAAATCCCCGAAAGAACATCTGGAACAGCAAGGCTGGACAGCACATATCGTCAGTCCAAAACCGGGAACAATCAAAGCCTGGGCAGAGAAAGATTGGGGACAGGAATATGAAGTGGATAAAACCCTGGATAGTGTATCGGCCTCTGATTACGAAGCTCTGGTTTTGCCAGGCGGTGTTATCAATCCAGATCAATTAAGGACCAATGAAAAAGCGTTGTCTTTCGTTCAGGATTTTTTCACACAGCATAAGCCGGTCGCAGCGATCTGCCACGGCCCGCAGATCCTTATCAATGCGGATGCGGTCAAAGGCAGGAAAATGACCTCGGTCAATTCCATCAGTGCCGATCTTAAAAATGCCGGAGCAGTATGGGAAGACAATGAAGTAGTGGTGGACAATGGATTGGTAACCAGTCGTACACCGGAAGATTTACCGGCTTTCAATGCGAAAATGGTGGAAGAGATCAAAGAAGGTAAGCACGAAGATCAGAATCTCTAGATCAGAATGTTATATAAAATCCCCGGAACATTTGCTCCGGGGATTTTTATATCTATTGACAAGCATTCATTGATTTGGCTTACAGACGCACTTCATTGATGCTCAGCTGATCAATGAGTTTCTGGATATTCTCCAGGTCTTTCAGCACTTTTTGATAAGAGGATTTGGCATATTCGGCAAAAGACACTTTTGACGGCCGGATGTCTTCTATTTCGAAAACGTGATTTAGTTGGGGATTTTCCACCATATGATCTTTATATTCATCCAGACATTGATTGACAATGGATTGTTTTTTTCTGCAGGTCATTCGTTTTTTAAGTTTCTGAAGGGAGCTGATCATATAAGGATTATCGTTATAAGGATTCACAAAATTGCTGTTATCCTGTTCTCCCTGGTAAATAAAAAAGCCGTCGTCTCCCGGCATTTTCAAAAAGTTTTTATCGAATATCATTGTGAAAAAGTGTTAAGTTAATATCAAATTAATAGTGGTATATAAAATTCAATATCAATTTTAAGACCATAAATGAATTCGAATTATCATTTATCTGTTTATTAATGTTTGATACAAACAATTCGGCAATGAGTCTTCGTATTTATAGTTATGATGTTAATTTTTTATTAAATGTAATTAATACTTCATATCATGTTGATTATAAACAATATCAATTGGACTTGATATAAAATTTCGATTTAAAAGCCTCCAATTTTGGCAAATACTTTGATGTGAAAATTTCAAGAAAATCTAGTTCATAGTGTATTAGATTTTTTGATAAGGAGGGCAGCAATGTCCTCTTTTCTGGCAATCCATATATTAATTATATTTTACTCATGGAGAGAAGCAGCTCAGATTGTTTCTCTCTTTTTTATTTAGATGGCGTAATTGTTTGGCAGACAAATTGTTAATTTAATGAGCATCACACACTAAATAATATTATTATGAAAAATTCAATCTTAAGTCTTCTGGTTGTAACGGCATTGGTAGCCTGCAAAAAAAGTGAAACGACGACAATGGATACAGCCGGTGACAGCACGGCTATAACAACACCTAATGATTCTGCTGCAATGAACACCGACAGTACAGTGATGCCTGCAGATTCCACATCTGCCGGAACAGGGAAAACTACCGGTACTAATCTGAGTACGCAGGATAAAAAGTTTGCTGATGCTGCTGCAAGAGGTGGAATAATGGAAGTGCAAATGGGGCAGCTGGCTTCCACCAATGCTTCCAATGGGGCTGTGAAATCTCTTGGAGCAATGATGGTTAAGGATCACAGCAAAGCGAATGATGAGCTCAAACAATGGGCGTCAGCTGTGGGTTATACTTTACCAACAGGCCTGGATGCAGATAAGCAGAAAAAATATGATGATCTGAAGGCTAAAAAAGGTGCAGACTTTGACCGTGCCTATACAGATCTTATGGTTAGCGATCATAAAAAAGATATTGCGGAGTTCAAAGAAGAAGCGTCCAAAGGATCAGAGGCTTCTTTAAAAGCATTTGCCGGCAAAACCGTTCCGACTCTGGAACATCACCTGATGGAATCAGAAAAAGCCAAATCGGCAGTCAAATAATAGATGCTAAATAATAAAGTTATGTTGAAAAATTGAGCAATTACTGCTCAATTTTTTTTGCATATTTTCAGAAAATAAAAGGTTACCCTTTATTTCACCAGATCCAGATCGGGTTGGGCATATTTGTGCACTTTCATGTAGAGCGTAGTTTTAGTCTGAAATACGCCTTCTATTTTAGCAATTTTCTGATTGACCAGCTGGTGAAGCTGTTCATTGTTTTTACTCATAATATCGACTTCGATATCAAATTCTCCTGCTGTATTGGCCAGGAAGCTGACTTCCGGCATTTTCAGAAGAGTCTCTATCACACTTGGGATCAGGTTGGCAGGACGCACCGAGACTGCAATATTCGCGTAAGCATTGAAACCGACATTCTGAGGATTGATTCTTCCAACGATTTGGATGGTCTTTTCCTCGATAAGCTTGGTCACGCGGCTTCTAACATTACTGATAGAAATTTTGAGTTTATCGGCTATTTCTGTAAATGATGCACGGCCGTCTTTTTGGAGTTCTTTGAGAATTAGAAAATCAATTTCGTCCAGCTTATTTTCCATTTAGAGTAAATTTTACACAAAAGTATCAAATTTTTGCAAATTTTTTAGAATGATTATAAATTATTGTAAAAATTGCATATTATTGAAAATTGTTTTTTAGATTAGCTTTCGTTAAAATCTTTATAAAATCATTAATAAAAATGTCAAATAAATACGGAAAAGTTAATAATTATATTAATGGAGTCTTTGTTGGAACCATTACAGATCGCTGGATGAATGTGGAATCTCCGCTAACCGGTGAAGTGATTGCGGAACTGGCTGTATCTTCAAAAGACGATTTGGATAAAGCAGTTTCGGCAGCAAAAGAAGCTTTTAAAACATGGTCAAAAACTCCAATAAAGGATAGGGTTCAGGTTTTTTTCAGATACAAGAGACTCCTGGAACAGAACATTAATGAGTTGTCAGCTTTGATTCAGGAAGAAAACGGGAAAACCCTGGACGAAGCCAGGGCCGAGATAGAAAAAAGCATTGAGCTGACTGAGTTTGCTGTGTCACTTCCTCAGTTGATCCAGGGTGAGATTCTGGAAGTCAGCAAAGGGGTGGAATGCAGAACAGAACATGCGGCTTTAGGTGTTGTTGCCTCTATTGTACCGTTTAATTTTCCTTCAATGGTGCCTAACTGGACAATCCCAAATGCAATAACACTCGGCAATACGATGATCCTGAAAACATCAGAATTAGTTCCTTTGAGTGCTCTGAAAATTGCAGAGCTTCTGAAGCAGGCAGGTCTTCCGGATGGTGTATTCAATATCGTACATGGTGAAAAGGAGATTGTGGAAGCTATCTGTGATCATCCTGATATAGAAGCAGTATCATTTGTAGGATCCACAAAAGTTGCCAAGATTGTCTATCAAAGAGCAACATCTAATCTTAAAAGATGCCTGGCGCTGGGAGGTGCGAAAAATCACCTTTTGGTTTTACCGGATGCGAATCCCGAAATGACTGCTGCTAATGTGACAGCTTCAATGTCGGGTTGTGCAGGACAAAGATGTATGGCAGCTTCGGCAATGGTGGCTGTTGGGCAGACAGATCATATTATTGAAAAAATGGTGCAGGAAGCTAAAAATGTGATTCCCGGGAAAAACCTTGGTTCCGTGATTTCAAAAGCTGCTAAGGAAAGAATAGAAAGTTATATCACCCAGGCTGAGAAAGATGGGGCAAAAATACTTTTGGATGGAAGAAATTATAAAGTTGAGGGTAAGGAAAACGGCTATTATGTCGGTCCTACAATTATAGATTTTGTGACACCGGAAATGTCTGTAGCTAAAGAAGAGATCTTCGGGCCGGTTATCTCCATTATCAGAAGCCGGAGTCTCGAAGATGCTTTGAAAATTGAAAATGCCAATCCTTATGGTAACGCAGCTTCCGTTTTTACACAAAGCGGCGGATTAGCCAGATATGTGATGGAAAATGCTTCGGCCGGAATGATTGGTGTTAATATCGGTGTGCCCGTACCTAGAGAGCCTTTTTCTTTCGGAGGCTGGAACGAATCCAGATTCGGGGTGGGAGATATCACCGGAAAAAGTTCTATCGAGTTCTGGACCAAGCTGAAAAAGATGACTACCAAATGGAATCCCGAAGCCGGGATCAACTGGATGAGCTAAAGTATTGAAAATTATGAATTTCAAATTTCAAATCAATGATGTCAGAAACATTAGAAAATAAAGTCAATAGACAGGAAGTAATTGACAATGCGCTCGATTACACGATAATGTCCTGGTCCAAACAGAAAGGAATCGACCCATTTGCGGTAGAAAGAGCAGAAGGTGTATATCTTTATGATTACAGCGGGCAAAAAATCATTGATTTTTCTTCCGGTCTCATGAATTCCAATATCGGTTACGGAGACCAGCGTGTGACAAATGCTGTTGTAAAACAGATGCAGCAGGTAGCCTTCATTTCGCCAAGCTGTGTTTCAAAGGTCCGAGGCGACTTGGGTAAGAAGCTTGCAGAAATTTGTCCAGGCGATCTGAACCGTGCTTTCTTCACGGTTTGTGGAGCAACATCTAACGAAAATGCTATTAAATTAGCTAGACTTTATACAGGCAGACATAAGATCTTTACAAGATATCAGTCTTATCATGGCGCTACGATTGGTGCCATTTCAGCAGGTGGAGACCCTAGGAAAATCCCTGTAGATGCCCAGCAAGCGCCCAACTTTGTTCACTTCGATTTGCCTTATGCTTATCGTTACGAATACGGTGAAGACAACCTCCTGAAAGATGCAGTTGCTTCATTGGAAAGGCAAATTGAATATGAAGGTCCCGGAACTATTGCTGCTATTCTTCTGGAAGGCGAATCCGGAACTTCCGGCTGCTTGCAGTATCCCAAAGGTTATCTGAAAAAAGTGAGAGAAATCTGTAATAAGCATGGTATATTATTGATCATGGATGAAGTAATGTCAGGTTTCGGAAGAACCGGGAAATGGTTCGGATTTCAGAATCATGATATTATTCCGGATATGATTGTTATGGCCAAAGGTCTTACTTGTGGCTATCTTCCATTGGGATGTGTAATGGTTTCAGAAAAGATCGCCTCTAAATATGATGACGCAGTACTGCCATTAGGGCTGACCTATTCCGCTCACGCTGTTTCGTGTGCTGCCGCTATGGAAGTGATCAGGATATATGAAGAAGATCATCTTATCGAAAGAGCCGCAGAAATGGGAAAATATCTGGAGTCCCGAATTGAAGAAATGAAAAAGATCCATCCTTCAATCGGTGATTTTAGGAATACAGGACTGCTTGGCTGTCTTGAGCTGGTGAAAAACAGGGAAACCAAAGAACCAATGGCGCCTTTCAATGCAAAACCGGATGAAATGATGGTAATGAATAAGGTTGCTGCTAAAATCAAAGAACTGGGAATGTATACTTTCGTAAGATGGGGTTATATTTTTATTGCGCCACCATTGATTATTACAAAAGAAGAAATCGACAAAGGGCTGGCAATTATTTCAGAAGCTCTTAAGATTGCTGACGAAGCTACATACTAACACTATTTTATTAAATAATGCCGGATATCAATACTGATCCTGTTTTTGATCCAAAACTTTATAATGAAGATTTGGCTCCTGTTTCTCCAAACAAAAGAACCTGGGGAACATGGAATTATGCCTCATTATGGATCAGTATGTCAATGTGTATCCCAACCTATATGCTGGCAAGTTCTCTGATAGAAGGTGGGATGAACTGGTGGCAATCGGTAGTGACTATATTTTTAGGAAATATTATTGTGTTGATTCCGATGATTCTTAACGGTCACGCCGGGACAAAATACGGAATTCCTTTTCCTGTATTAGCAAGAGCCAGTTTTGGAACTACGGGCGCTAATATTCCTGCATTATTAAGAGCAATTGTCGCATGTGGATGGTTTGGGATTCAGACGTGGATTGGTGGAGTTTCATTTTATCAGATTTTGAGAGTCTGGATGCCTTCACTTTCGGAGCCAATGGTCACGGGATTTTTCCCTCCAGCCTTGGAAATGGTCTGCTTTCTGATTTTTCTGGCAATCAATATGATTGTGGTTTATTTTGGAGTAGACAGCATTCGTAAATTATTGGTTTTTAAAGCAGTATTCCTTCCGGCTGCAGCTTTTGCTCTTTTATTTTGGGCAATATACTCAACAGATGGTCTGGACAGAATACTAGACCAATCCTCTAAGTTTCAAACATCTTCAGAATTCTGGAAGTTTTTTTTTCCTGCTCTGACGGGAATGGTTGGATTCTGGGCAACATTATCATTGAATATCCCGGATTTTACAAGATATGCTACTTCCCAGAAGGCTCAAATCAATGGACAAATGATTGGTTTGCCTCCGTCTATGGCAGTTTTCTCATTCATTGGCGTGGTAGTGACTTCTGCGACTACAATTATATATGGAACCACAATTTGGGACCCGGTAATTCTTGCGGGAAAATTTGAAAATAAAATCCTGGTGACTTTAGCGATGTTAGCAATCGCCATTTCTACTTTAGCAACTAATATTGCAGCGAATATTGTAAGTCCTGCCAATGATTTTGCCAATCTCAATCCAACTAAAATTACTTTCAGAACGGGTGGTTATATCACGGGTATTATTGGGATATTAATATGTCCCTGGAAGCTGATTGCAGATCCTTCCGGGTATATTTTTACCTGGCTGGTCGGTTACTCAAGTTTGCTTGGACCGATTGGCGGCATTATGATTTCAGACTACTTTTTTGTCCGAAAGCAAAAGTTGATTCTTGAAGAATTATATCAGGAAGGAAAAACTTATTCTTACAAAAACGGATTCAATTCCAAAGCCATTATGGCACTGATTCTTGGAATTCTCCCTAATATTCCTGGATTTTTAGTTACTGTTAAATTAATTCCTGCAGATTTGGTTCCGGAATGGCTGACAAACCTTTATCACTATGGTTGGTTTGTCGGATTTTTCATCAGCGGATTGGTTTATTTTATCTTAATGAAAAACAAAATTAAAGAACCAAAAAAGCATCATTAATAATTTATCATTCATCATTTATAATCACGTATGAGTATTTTAATCAAAAACGGAAATATAGTCACAGCTTCAGAAAATTTCATTGGCGATATTTTTATCGAAGGTGAAACGATTTCGGCCATCGGAAAGAATTTGAATTATGAAGCGGATAAAGTCATTGAAGCTTCCGGAAAATTGATTTTTCCTGGAGGAATAGATCCGCATGTTCATCTGGATATGCCGTTTATGGGAACTTTTTCCAGCGATTCTTATGAAACCGGAACCCGTGCTGCGTTATTTGGCGGAACGACTATGGTTATCGATTTTATTTTGCAGACTCAGGGAAAATCACTTCGTTCTGCTTTGGAAGAATGGAAGGGAAGAAGCGACGGAAATGCTATTGGCGATTACAGTTTTCATATGGCTGTTACCGATTATAATGAGAATACAAAACCGGAAATCCGTGAAATGATTGAAGAGGAAGGTATTACTTCTTTCAAAACCTTTATGGCTTACAAAGGTGCATTGATGGTTGATGATCGTCAGATGGTTGGCTTGATGGAAGAAGTAAAACAACACGGCGGACTTATCAATGTTCATGCAACCAATGGTGATATGATTGATTATCTGGTTCAGAAAAATAGAAATGAAGGGAATCGGGCACCGATTTACCATTATTTGTCACAACCGGAAGTAACCGAAGCAGAAGCCAGTGAACGTTTTGTAGATATGACGAATTTCACAGGTTGTCCCGGCTATATTGTTCATCTGACCTGTGAAGGTGCTCTTAATGCGGTGAGAAATGCAACCAGAAGAAATCAGCACGTTTTTGTGGAAACCTGTATCCAGTATTTGATTCTTGATGCAAGTTTGTATGAGCAGGATTTTGAAGGTGCAAAATGGGTAATGTCGCCACCATTACGAGAGAAAAAAGACCAGGAAACGCTTTGGGCAGGAATTAACCAAGGATTGGTCAATGTCGTGGCAACAGATCATTGTCCGTTTTTTTGGGAACAGAAACTAATGGGAATTGATGATTTTTCCAAAATTCCAAATGGTCATCCGGCCGTAGAAAACCGGATGGAGCTTTTGTATTCTGAAGGTGTCGATAAAGGCAGAATCACATTAAGTAAATTCGTGGAAGTAGCTTGTACCAATCCTGCAAAGATTTTCGGGATGTATCCTAAAAAAGGAACGATTTCTATTGGCTCTGATGCTGATTTAGTCATTTTCGACCCGAATGAAAAGCATACGATTTCTGCAAAAACCCATCATATGAATGTGGATTACAGCGGTTACGAAGGCTGGGAAGTGACCGGGAAAGTAAAAACAGTCTTACTGCGTGGAAAAGTTGCTATTGATAATAATGAATGCCTTATTCCAAAAGGCTATGGTCAATTCATTAAAAGAAGCAAAGTTTCAGACAAAATATAAAAACTAATAATTCATAACTTATAACTGAAAACTATGTCTCGAATCATAAAATCAGGATTAATCCAGATGTCTCTGGCAAAAACAGAAGGCGAAGGAACCATTGAAGAAATAAAACAGGCCATGTTGGAAAAACATCTGCCTTATATCGACGAAGCTGGTGAAAAAGGCGTGCAGATTTTATGCTTTCAGGAGATTTTCAACACACCTTATTTTTGCCCTGGTCAGGATTCGAAATGGTATGAGTCGGCAGAAACGGTTCCCGGTCCTACAACGGATTTGATGTCGGAATATGCCCGGAAATACCAAATGGTCATCATCGTTCCGGTTTATGAAAAAGATGGTGCTGGAATTCTTTACAACACAGCGGCAGTCATAGATGCAGACGGGAAATATCTCGGGAAATACCGCAAAAATCACATTCCGCAAACGGGTGGATTCTGGGAAAAATACTTCTTCAAACCCGGAAATATGGGCTATCCTGTTTTCCAGACAAGATATGCTAAAGTCGGGGTTTATATCTGTTACGACAGACATTTTCCGGAAGGCGCAAGAGCTTTGGGAGTCAACGGAGCAGAAATCGTTTACAATCCTTCTGCAACAACAGTCGGACAATCACAATACCTTTGGAAGCTGGAGCAGCCGGCTCACGCTGTAGCCAATGGTTATTTTATGGGCTGCATCAACCGTGTTGGGACAGAAAAACCCTGGAACCTCGGGAAATTCTACGGAACTTCTTATTTTGTCAATCCTTTAGGTGAAATCTTTGCAACAGCATCCGAAGACAACGATGAGCTTCTCATTGCCGAATTCGATTTGGATCTGATAGACCAGGTGCGCTCCAAATGGCAGTTTTACAGAGACAGACGACCAGAGACTTACGATGACTTAACTCAATTATAAATTTTTATGGCAGCTATATCCGCCTTCCACTCCCGCTTTGTCACTCTGAGGCTCTCGAAGAGTCCGTTCAAACCGGGCTGCACTTTGTAGATAAAATAACGATTTGACAATCAATTAAACATTAGTTATTAAAAAAAACAACAACTGACAACTAAGAAAATTATGATAGCAAACAGACGCTTAACTACTGAACAATATCAGGAAAATTTTACAGACATTCACCCACCGTTTGATAATCGCGAAGGAGCTATAATAGAAGCCAATCGTTGCATAATGTGCTATGACGCACCTTGTATAAAGATGTGTCCGACGCATATTAACATTCCAAAGTTTATAAAGCAGATAGCGACAGATAATGTGAAAGGCTCGGCTCGTACCATTTTTACGGATAATATTATGGGAGCAAGCTGTTCCAAAGTTTGTCCTGTGGAGAAATTATGTGAAGGCTCTTGTGTTTATAACCTTCTTCACGAAGAACCGATTCAGATAGCACGTCTACAGAGATATTCTACTGAAAAAGCAATGTATAACAACTGGCAATTGTTCGAGAGAAGACCTTCTCTTGGAAAAAAAGTAGCGGTTGTAGGAGCTGGTCCTGCAGGATTGGCTTGTGCTTTCTATTTGGCGAAGGAAGGTGTTGATGTTACCATTTTCGAGAAAGAATTAAAAGGCGGTGGTCTTATGACTTACGGAATCGCAGCCTACAAAGTGACACCGGAATTCTGCGAAGACGAAGTGAAATATATCACATCCATTGGCGGAATCGACATCAGATACAACCAGGAATTAGGAAAGGATATTCATTTGAAAGAATTGCAGGACAATTTTGATGCAGTGTTCCTTGGTATCGGTGTCGGAGTTGCGAGAAGACTAGATATTTCCGGGGAAGATTCTGAAGGAGTTGAAGATGCGATTTCTTATATCTATAATCTTAGAACCAATGATTTTTCAACTGTTCCTGTTGGTGATAAAGTTGTTGTGATTGGTTTGGGAATGACAGCGATAGATGCGGCAACTCAGGCAAAAAGATTGGGTGCAAAAGATGTGACGATTGTTTACAGAAGAACCGAAAACGAAAAACCTTGCACCGATGTAGAATTGGATATCGCTAAGCTGGACGGCTGTAATATGGAATATCTTGCAGCACCGAAAGAAGTTTATGCTGATAACGGAAATGTAAAATCTTTGGTTTGCAGCAGGATGAAATTAGGTGATGCTGATGCTTCCGGAAGGAGAAGTCCTGTGGAAACCGGCGAAACCTTTGAGATCGAATGCGATATGATCATCAAAGCAGCCGGGCAAACACCATTCGAAGGATTAATTTCCAGTTACGAATTACAGAATTCTTATGGGAAAGTTTCCGTTAATTCCGCTTATGAAACCAACTGGAAAGGTGTCTTTGCTGGCGGAGACTGCATCAATGGCGGAAAAGAAGTTGTGAACGCTGCTCAGGATGGAAAATTGGCAGCACGTTCCATTTTAGAATACATGATGAATTAATTAATTCACAATTTAAAATTTAAAATTAAATCAATGGCTGATATTTCTTGTGACTTTTTAGGTGTAAAATCTCCTAATCCTTTTTGGCTGGCTTCAGCACCGCCAACAGATAAAAAAGTAAATGTAATGCGTGCGTTTGAAGCAGGCTGGGGCGGCGTTGTTTGGAAAACATTGGGTTCCCAGGTAAAGAACGTTTCTTCCCGTTATTCTGCAATCAATTTCAATGGACAGCGTGTTGCAGGTTTTAATAATATTGAGTTAATTTCTGACAGACCTTTGGATATCAACCTCAGGGAAATCGAAGAAGTGGTAAGGGAATTTCCGGACAGAGCGATGATTATTTCGCTAATGGCAGATAACACAAGAGAAGCGTGGCACGAAATGGTAAAACGCTGTGAACAGACAGGCGCTCACGGCTTCGAGCTCAATTTTGGTTGTCCTCACGGGATGACCGAGCGCGGAATGGGTGCAGCTGTCGGGCAAGACCCGGAAATTGCAGGAATGATTGTGGAATGGGTAATGGAGGTCGCCACATTGCCGGTCATTACAAAACTGACGCCTAATGTTCATTCCGTGGTTCCGACAGGAAGAGCGGCAGTCAATGCCGGAACCAATGCATTATCTTTGATCAATACCATCCAATCTGTTACAGGAATCGATTTGGATACGTTTGTTCCGAATCCGAATGTTGGCGGACAATCTGTTTTTGGTGGCTATTGCGGACCGGCAGTTAAACCGATTGCGCTTAAAATGCTGACAACCATTTCGAAAGATCCTGTTACTTCCCAAGTTCCGATTTCAGGAATTGGAGGCGTTTCAACCTGGCAGGATGCGGTAGAATTTATGTTGTTGGGTTCTACTTCCGTTCAGGTGTGTACAGCTGCGATGAAATATGGATTCAGAATTGTGGAAGATTTATGCGAGGGTCTCAATAACTGGATGGACGAAAAAGGTTTTGAAAAAATCACAGATTTCGTAGGCAAATCAGTTCCTACAATGACCGAATGGGAAAAACTTGACCTCAATTTTCACATTGTTGCTAATATCAATCAGGACAAATGTATCCATTGCGGATTATGTCACATTGCCTGCGAAGACACATCACATCAGGCCATTTTCAAAGGTGACGGAATGCCTTACAATACTTACACCATCAACGAACCGGAATGTGTTGGCTGCAACCTTTGTAAGCTGGTTTGCCCGGTTGACAACTGCATTACAATGGAAGAAAAACGTGTTGCTCCGGACTATCTCAACTGGGTTCAGTTCCAGGAACAGGGTTTACCGCTGAATGATCATTAATTAGGATTTATTAAGATGAATATAATTGCACTATTTGGAGATAATAGCGTTGGAAAAACCCATACTTTTAATATTTTATATGACGAATTATTAAAAATAGCAGGAGTTACCAGTGCAGGTAAAACAGCTTTTGGTAAGAGGGATTTTGAAGATGTATTAAATTTTCCATTAGGAAGAAAAGTTGCTCTTTTTTCTATGGGAGATTATTCTAAAGCTACTATTGAGAAGATTAATAAATATAATTCTTTAGGTATAGACACTTTTGTATGTGCTTGTAATAATAAATTTAAGAATCCTATAAAGCTAATAAGAACATTCCCAAATAATATTTACAACAAATCAACTACAATGATTAAGGCTGATTATAATACTCTAAATATGACGGATGCTTTAAATTTAATATCACTAATTTAGAATTTATTTCTATGAATATTAATCATTCACGCCTCGAAAACTTCTTCACCGAAATGTCCAAAATCGGAAAAATCGGTGAAACAGGAACCAATAGACCTGCGCATTCTCCTGACGAAAAAAAAGCATTTGAACTCGCTTCATCTTGGATGAAACTTGCTGGAATGACAACCAGAATTGACAACTTTGGGAATCTCATCGGAAGGTTAGAAGGAACTAATCCTGATTTGCCGGTTCTGATGGTTGGTTCACATCTCGATTCTCAGCCTTATGGCGGAAGATATGACGGTGTTGCCGGCGTTCTTTGTGCGATTGAAGCAGCTATTACACTGCAAGAGAAGGGATTGAAATCCGAAAGAACTTTAGAAATCATTTCTTTTGCAGATGAAGAAGGCTGGCGCTTTAACAAAGGTTTATTTGGCTCGCGAGGAATTCTAGGAAGACTTGAAGAAGGCGAATTACAGAGAACAGACGCCAACGGAATCACAAGAGAACAGGCTCTGAAAGAATTTGGCTGTGACATAACAAAATTCAAAGAATCGGAATATAAGGAAGGAAGTATCTATTGCTATCTTGAACTTCATATTGAGCAAGGACCTGTTTTGGATAGTCAGGAAAAACCGATTGCTGTGGTTTCGGGTATTTCCGGTCCGATTTGGCTGACCGTAAAACTGAAAGGAATGGCTGGTCACGCCGGTTCTGTTCCGATGCCAATGAGAAAAGATGCTTTGGTTGGCGCTTCGGAAATCATTATTGCCCTTAACGAAATTGCCAATCAAGTTCCGGGAAATCCGACAGTTGGAACATGCGGAACAATCAAGGTTTTTCCTGCTTCCAGAAATATTATTCCGGAAGAAGTAGAATTTACGTTGGATTTGAGAGACATCGATCTGGAAAGAAGAAACCGTTACGAAAAACAATTATTAGATAAAATTGATGAGATTTCCAAAAAACATGGATTATCTTATGAAATATCAGAAGACTGGAAATCAGAACCGCGATATTGTGCGGATTGGATTAAAGATATCATCCGGAATAATTGTGAAAAAATCGGCTTACAAGATACACCGGAACTAATGAGCGGTCCTTTTCACGACGCAATGGCAATTTCTTATGCCTGCGATTACGGGATGATTTTTGTCCGCTGCAAAGATGGCATTAGTCACAATCCATTGGAGTATTCTTCGCCAGAAGATTTGGCTTTAGGAGCAGAAGTTTTGTACGGAACTATTCTGGATATTTTAAAAATCGAAAAATAATATCCTGCATCAATCTTTTTAATTTCTAAAGTCCCTAAATTTGGGACTTTAATTTTGAATATAATGAAAATAGTAGCATTTGCCGGAAGTAATTCCCGAGAATCCATTAATAAGCAATTAGCAGAATACGCAGCAAAACAATTCACAGGTGCAGAAGTAGAAGTTCTGGACTTGAACGATTATGAGATGCCAATGTTTAGCGTGGACAGGGAAAAGCACGATGGAATCCCGACTTTGGCATTGAGATTTGCAGAGAAAATAGATTCATCCGATTTGTTGATTATCGCTTTAGCAGAGCATAACAGCTCTTATACAGTTGCTTTTAAAAATGTATTCGACTGGGTTTCCAGAATCAAAGACAGAAAACATTTTGGAGAAAAACCGGTATTTCTTTTGGGAACAGCAACAGGTCCTGGCGGTGGAAGACACGTGGTGGCTGCTTTCGAGCAAAGATCTAAATCCAGTGGCGCTAATATCCTTCAAAGCTTCTATCTTCCTAAGTTTAAAGAGACGTTTGATTCCGAAAAAGGTATTATAGATGAAGAAAAGAATGCTGAGTTTCAGGAGAAATTATCTGCTGTTAAAAACTTTTTTGGATAAGATTTTGGATATTAATGTTAAGATTGCTTAACTTTGTCATCAAAGAAAAATGAAATTAATCAGATGAAAATCCCACAAGTTCATTTCCAACAGTATTTTAATTCTTGCAAAAAGAATTACACAAACACCTCCGGACTTGTGAACTAAAATAACGGCCGACTATCTCTAAGATTGTCGGCTTTTTTATTTGATAAAATTGAAAAAGTAAGTTTGAAATAAATCTAATGAATTCCAAGATTCTTTCGGGTGTCAAAACCTGAAAGAATCGAAAGAATCGCAATTCTGAAAGTAAAATGAGCAATACCTATAAATCAGCCGGTGTAGATAAAGAAGAAGGTTACAAGACTGTTGATAAAATCAAATCTGCCGTTGCTGAAACCCATAACAAAAATGTTCTTAACAATCTTGGAAGCTTTGGTGCGTTTTACGAAATCGCAGGTTACAAGAATCCGGTTCTGGTTTCCGGAACAGACGGTGTTGGAACCAAACTGAAGGTCGCTCTTGATTCTAAAAAGTATGATTCTATCGGTATCGACTGTTTCGCAATGTGTGCGAATGATATCCTTTGCCATGGCGCAAAACCATTGTTTTTTCTGGATTATCTGGCTTGCGGAAAGCTGGATTCTGACATTGCAGCAGAAATTGTTCTGGGGATGGTCAATGCATGCAAGGATAACAATTGTGCTTTGATTGGCGGAGAAACTGCTGAAATGCCGGGGATGTATCAGCCGGGCGATTACGATGTGGCTGGATTTTGCGTAGGTATTGTTGAAAAGGACCAGATTATAGACGGTTCCAAAATTAGAAAAGGTAACAAAATCATTGCGATTCCAAGTTCTGGATTTCATTCCAATGGTTTTTCTTTGGTAAGAAAGATCTTTCCAAATTTTGAAGAAGAATTCGAAGGGAAACCTTTGTATGAGACATTACTTGTTCCTACACGATTATATTACAAAGACATTCACAAAGTTTTGGAAGAAGCGCCACTTTACGGGATTGCGCACATTACAGGTGGCGGATTGTATGAGAACGTTCCTAGAATTATTCCAAACGGTTTATGTGCAAACATTGATGCTTCAAAAATTAAAATTCCAACTATCATGCAGGAATTGGAAAAACGTGGCAATATCACAAGAGAAGAGATGTTCGGGACTTTCAATATGGGTGTAGGAATGGTATTGGTAACCGATGCCGAACATTCTGAAAAAATCCTTGACCTTTTGGAAGATGCTTACGAAATTGGGGAAATAACAGAAGATTCTGAGAAAATTAAATTGTATTAAACACAAAGTCACAAAGCCTTTGCACAAAGAGCGCAAATTTGTGAGCCTTGTGAATCCTTTTGTGTCTTTGTGGTTAGATTATGAAGAATATCACTATTTTAATTTCAGGTTCAGGAACCAATTTACAAAGAATTATTGACTGCATTGACAATGGTAAAATCCGGAATGCGAAAATCAATCAAGTCATTGCTGACAGAGAATGTTTCGGATTGGAAAGAGCAGAAAAACATAACATTCCGAATCAATTAATCAAACGAGGAAAGGACTTTTCTGAGAATTTAGAAAAAGCAATTCCCGAAAATACAGATTTGATTGTTCTGGCAGGTTTTCTATCGATTTTAAAACCAGAATTCTGCGAAAAATGGAGCGGAAAGATTATTAATATTCATCCGGCGTTGTTGCCCAAATTTGGTGGAAAAGGAATGTGGGGTCATCATGTTCACAATGCTGTGATTGAAGCTGGCGAAAAAGAAAGTGGTGCAACCGTTCATTTTGTGACTTCGGGAATTGATGAAGGCAAAGTTATTCTGCAGGGAAAATTTGATATTGATGAGCATGATACAGCAGAAACATTAGCTCAAAAAGTTCATCAGATTGAATATGATATTTTCCCAATAGCCATTGATTTGGTTCTTAATAAATAGGCTTTATTAAGTTAAAGTAAAAATTATATTTTGATTCATAAAATATTTTGATATAGTAGTTTATGAATTTTAATTCAAATTAACTTTAATTTTTAAAAACGAAATTAACAGCTCCGTTGGAGCAATCTAATAATAAAAATCCGGAGGTGAAAGAACCGGTAAATCACAGTTTGAATAAAGCTGTAAAAAGTAAAATTGAAAGAAAGAATGAGTAAAAAAAGAGTATTGATCAGTGTTTCTGATAAAAGCGGTTTGGTAGATTTTGCCAGATTTTTGGAAGCTAACAATTACGAACTGATTTCCACAGGCGGTACTTTCAAACATTTGAAAGACGCTGGACTTAATCCAATCCAGATTGATGAAGTGACCGATTTTCCAGAGATGCTGGACGGAAGAGTGAAAACGCTTCATCCAAAAGTTCACGGCGGATTGTTGGCGGTTCGTTCCAACGAAGAACATATGAAAACAGTTCAGGAGTACGAAATTGGACTGATTGATATGGTTATTGTAAATCTTTATCCGTTTTTTGAAAACGTTAATAAGAATATTTCTCTTGACGAAAAAGTAGAATTCATCGATATTGGCGGACCTTCTATGTTGCGTTCTGCAGCTAAGAATTTCAATTCAGTAACAGTTTTGACAGATGTTAATGACTACGAAATTGTTCAAAATGAAATGTCAGAAAACGGTGATTCAGCCATCGAAACCAGAAAAAAACTGGCCGGAAAAGTATTCAATCTGACTTCTGCTTATGATGCAGCGATTTCCAGTATGCTTTTGGATGAAGAATATCCTACTTATTTGAATGCTTCTTACAAAAAGGTTTCTGACCTTAGATATGGTGAGAATCCTCATCAGTCTGCAGCTTATTATACTTCGACTTTCGAAAATGGTGCAATGAAAGATTTTGAGATTTTGGGCGGTAAAGAATTGTCTTTCAATAATCTTCGTGATATGGATTTGTGCTGGAAAGTCGTCAACGAGTTCAAAGAAGAAATGGCTTGTTGTGCCGTTAAACATTCTACACCTTGCGGTGTTGCGGTTGGAACTTCAGCTTTGGAAACTTACACAAAAACTTTTGAGTGTGACCCGATTTCTATTTTTGGTGGCATCATCGGAATGAATTATAAAGTAGACGCTGCAACAGCAGAGGAATTAAACAAAACCTTCCTTGAGATTGTAATGGCGACTGACTTTGATGATGAAGCTTTGGAAATTCTTAGAAAAAAGAAAAACCTTAGAATCATCAAAATCAAAAATTCAGTTACTGACAAACAGGTTTGGGTAAAAATCGATGGCGGAATGCTTGTTCAGAATGCTGATGATCAATTTTCAGACGATATCAAATTAATGACAGAAACGGCTCCAACAGAAGAGCAGAGAAAAGCTTTGTTATTCTCTCAAAGAGTTGTTAAATATGTGAAATCCAATGCAATCGTGGTCTCAAACGGTGTTCAGGCAATCGGAATTGGCGGAGGACAGGTGAACAGAATCTGGGCAACACAACAGGCCATTGAAAGAGCAAAAAAGAAATTCGATGGCGAATTGGTTCTGGCTTCGGATGCGTTTTTCCCGTTCAGAGATGTAGTGGATTTCTGTGCTCAGGAAGGTATCAAAGCGATTATTCAGCCTGGCGGAAGTATGAAAGACAATGATTCTATCGAAGCAGCGAATGAGCACAAGATTCCGATGTTGTTCACGGGAATGAGACATTTTTTGCATTGATTAAGCTTAACCACAAAATCACAAAGATTTTAACACAAACACAAAGTTTTTATTCTATGTGAGTGTTGGGTTGAACGTAGTCGAAGTATTGAAATATAAATTTAAACCCTTTCAGAGTTTTAAACTCTGAAAGGGTTTGTTTGATAATTAATAAAAATCAACTGTAAAAATTATCATTCATTCGGCGGATTTCTGATTATGATGAATTATCGATTTTTTGTTTAATTAATTTTATATTTCTGATAAAATTTAGCTTCAAAAGTCATTCAAAAATCGAAATAATATTTACATTTGAGACCAAATTCTGGATATGAGTATTTTCAATGATACAAAGCTCGCATTTGCCGATAAAACGGATG
>Ga0209960_1001999_pt1 | contig 22582 bp, 30 predicted proteins | sample ThiBiot_500_plan_2_FD_183947 | JGI IMG/M metagenome (GOLD analysis project Ga0209960, IMG submission 183947) | Wastewater bioreactor microbial communities from Cape Town, South Africa - Thiocy_expt_500_plan (SPAdes) | ecosystem: Engineered > Bioreactor > Thiocyanate-remediating >...
AAAAAAAAAAAAAAAAAAAAAAAGGAGTTGTTCAAAGTTTGTTTTTTTTGTTTTTTTCTTTTTTCTTTTTTTTGTGATCAGAGTTGCAAAAAAATAAAACAGAAAAAAAACTTGTGAAAAAGGAAAAAAGGTGATTCATTTTTCTCAAAGAGGAATGGAAATAAAATAAAAAATTTATTTATTGACCCGAAAGATAAACAAATCTTTTGGTGTTTCTATAGAAAATCAACCATTTTTTTATTTTTTTTTCTCAATAAATCGGATTCTTCAAGTTCATCTATTTTGTGATTGAACATCTACAACTGTATACTGAATTTTTATAACAAATAATTCCATCCTGACATTATTATTTGATAATATCTTTGATTATTTTTTTATTCTTCTCACACTGTCAGGTTTTTTTTTTTTTTTCCTTCAATTTCAATTTTTTGGAGAGATCTTTGATTATTTGATTAATTCTAGGAGATGCCGAAAATTTGATTCCAAGGAATTTTTCCGAAAAGCGTGGAATTTTTTTCCAAAAGATAAAGCAAAACAAACAAAATAATGAAACAATCTTTTATTTTGTTTATTATTACAAACATGGCGGGCAAACGAAATAAATAATCGATGATGATCAAAACAAACAAAATCGAATCCTGAAAAAAAAAAAAAAATTGATCCGAAAATGGCCGAGATAAAGGGGAAAAAAGTTTGCTTGTTTTTTGTTTTTTGAAAAGCAATTCAATTAATTTTTCAATTTCCTTGTTTCTTTGATTTTAGTATTGTGTTCAAGCTTTTTTTTTTTTCATGACTTGCAAATGAGTTATCATACTGTATTTATTTCTCAGTTTTATATTTTTCATTTTGCAAAATAGATTCAAAAAAATGAAAAACAAAAAAAAAGAGCTTTTGGGGTTGGGTTTTTCCTTCTTTCGTCTGAATAATTATTGGTTTTGTGATTTATTATTTATGGGTCGGTTGATAATAATTGGTTGATCCGTTCAGCAAAAACAAAAACAATCACAATCAATAATAAATAAATAATAATAACTCATAATTAAAAAAAATAATAATAATTTATTTCGGTACTATTATTACTTTTGTCAACTCACATCCTTCTAAATCAATCATAACTCAATCATATTCAATCATATTTAACAAAAAAAAAAAAAAAAAAAAAAAATCTATAGGAAGGAATAATAATATAAAGATGAAATTGGTTGTTTTAGTATTGTCTTTGTTGGCCGTTTTTGCTGACGCTCATTTGTGGTTGAGAACTCCAGTCTCAAGAGGTGGAGTTAATAATATTGGTGGAACTGGAGGTCCTTGGTTTGATTTTATTACTATTTGATTGTTGATTTATTGCTTTTTTTTTTTTTTTTTTTTTTTTCTGTTATTGTGGTTGAATTGATTTCAAAAGTTTTGTTTTTTTTTGTGTTTTTGTGATGCATAATTATTTTTATTTGTCTTTTATCTTTGTCTTTTGCTTTTTGTTTTCTTGTGCATAATTATTTATTTTTGTTTTTTTCTTTCTTTCATAGCGCTGGTTTAAAAGCAGGAACAGGTGCAGTCACCAAATATGAAGTTGGTCAAAAAGTCACTTTTCAATTCCGTGTTAATCAACATGGACCTGGCCCATTCAAATTTACCCTTGCAACCTCAAATGATGATTTTGCTAATGGAGTAGTTTTAAAAAGTCAAATCGCCAACCAAGTTACAGCTGGACCTGATAGCTTTCAAGGCGTTAATGTTGCCGTGACTATTCCAAATAATATTTGTACTGCTTGCTCTGTTCAAAGTATGAATTATTCTTATTATTATTCATTCCTTTACAAAAATTAAATCCAAAAACAAAAAACAAAAAACAAAAACAAAAACAAAATAGTTACTGGTATGGCTCAAAATGATGGAACTGGTGCTTGGTATAATTGTGCTAATGTTCAAATTGGTTCTTTTTTCATATTTTTTTCTTATTTTTTATTTCTTATTTCTTATTTTTTATTTCTTTTTTCTTTTCTTTTAATTTTCAGTTGCCGCTGGAAGTCTTGGAGTTGCTTTCCCTGCAAGTGTTTCACCTACTTCTGGGCCAACAACTGGAGGTACTGCTGTTACCATTACTGGAACCTCTTTTGGAACCGCAACTTCAAACAAAATCCTCTGTAAATTTGATCTTACTACTGTCCCTGCAACCGTATGATTTTTATTTTATTTTATTTCTTATTTCTTATTTCTTATTTTTTTTTTTTTTTTCTCTCTCTTTGTTTCTTTGTTTCTTTATTTTGACTCTTTTTATTTTATTTTTCAAAATAGTGGATTAGCTCAACAAAAGTTAGTTGCACATCACCCAAAAAAAATACTGCTTCCTCAGCAACTCTTGAAGTTTCATTAGATAGTGGTAATTCATGGTCTTCATCAGGAGTTCAATTTGAATTCACTGGTTCTGATATCCTTCCAACCATTTCCAATATTGATCCAAAAACTGGAACACCAGGTTTTTTTCTTCTTCTTTTCTTTCTTCTTAAAATGAAATGAAAAAGAAATCATAATAATATTTTATTTATATTAGGAACTGTCATTCAAATTACTGGAGATCACTTTTATTCATCTGCCATGACTTGTAAATTTGGTACTGTTCGCACTGATGCAACTGTTATTAGTGAAACCTCTGCAAGTTGCAAAGTTCCCACAGATTTTGTTCAAGATGCAAACGTTGCTTTTGAAGTCTCAGTTGATGGATCTCCAGCCTCTACTTCTGGAACCACATTTGCAGTCAAATTAGCTGGTTCTTCTGGTTCTCACTTAACTGCTTTTGGAAGTCTCTTTTACATTGCTTTAGCATTTGTCTTGATGACATTTTCATTTGTATTCTTCTAAATTTTAGTTTGAAACAAATAAAATTGTTTTCAAAAAAAAATCATATATTTCTTCCTTTTTTCTTTCTTTCTTTTGTTTGTGTTGTGTTCATTGAAGAAAAAAAGAAGAAAAAATCCAGGATTTTTTTAGATTAATGGTTTTTTTAATTCAAGAAGAACAAGATTTTCAACAATTGGAGAACTTCTAGAGGTTTCATTTAGAACTTGAAGAAAAGGTGTTGTATGTCCTGTCTCTTTGAATCCAACCTTTCTATACCATTCTAAAAGTGAATCACGAACTGAGATAACATGAATTACACTAGATTCACAACCTTTTGATGTTGCATCTTCTAAACAATGTCTCATCAACTTTCCACCAATTCCTAATGTTAATGAATTCAAATTTTAACTCTTTAATAAATTGAAGTTTAGAAGAAAAAAAAATATCATAATAAATGAAAATTTACCTTTACTTTGATATTCTGGATCAACTGAGAACAATCCTATAATATTTAAATTTTGATTTTATTCATTTGTTTGAAAGAAATAAAAAAAGATAGATCAATAAAGAAATGAAATTAGAAATTGTTTGAACCTAGATGACATTCTTTATCTACAATTTCTGATTGAATTGTTCCTACAAGCTGGTCTCCAATTGTTGCAACAAACAAGCAATTATTTGGAGAGCTTCCCTTTAATACTGAATCCAACTCTTCATTTGTTACTCTTGCACCTGTGACTAAATGTGATTCAGTTGTCCAAGTTTCAACACCTTCTCTTCCTCTATAAGCCCAATTAACAACTTTTATAATAGCTTCAGTGTCTTTAGCTTCTGCTAGTCGAATTTCCACGTGTGACATCTCTGGTTGAGTTCTCAAGCAAGTTCGCCCTGATAATTAATTTTTTTTTTTTTTCCTGTTGACTTTTGGGTCAATCTCTCATCATTTTTCATTTCAGGATCTAATCGATTGGAAGTAAGTGGAGATTTGAAACAAGAGCCAACTTTTCATTAATAAAGGAATACAGATAGAATGGAATAAAAGAGATTAAATGAAATCTCAACAATGAAATTTTCATTGAAAGATTGTGGTATTGTTGGTCAATTAATCTTAATTGTGACTTCAGGAAGAAAAGTAAAAATTTTTCAGTCATTTAACTTTGACTTTTAACTTTGATCATTCCTTAGATCTCGGGCAAGAGTCAATTAGTTTTTTGAGAGTGAGATTGCAATAAAAGAAGTGTTTTTTATTTTCTTTTTATTTTATTTTATTCAATTGTCAAAGTTGAAATAAAAAATCAAATCAAAAAAAAAAGAAAAAAGAAGAATAAGAAAAAGAGAGATTTTTATTTTGATTTACAAGAAAGAGAAAGAGAAAAGAAAAGAAAAAGGATCAACAAATAATTTGATTTTTGAAGTGATTAAAACAAAGTGGCTTGGAAATCATCAAAATAAGGATGTTTAAGAGCTTTTTTAGCAGAAATTCTTTTACTTGGATCTAAACTCAACATTTTTTCCAAAAGATCCAAACCATTAACATCTAATTGAGTCACTCTTTCTTGTAATGAAATTCTATTCCATTTTGGAAAACTTGAATTAAAATTTGGTAATGTTCCAACTCCTGGCCAATTCTCTTCTGTTGGGGTTCCCATTATTCTTTTTATTTTATTTTATTTTATTTTATTTTATTTATTTTTGAAAAAAAAGAAAAAAAGAAAAAAAGAAAAAAGAAAAATGAAAATGAAAAAAAAAGCGAAAAAAAAAAACCTAAAGATATTATAAATTTGATCAATTTCTGAATCACCAGGGAATAAAGGTTGACCAGAAATCAATTCAGCAAAAATACAACCAATACTCCAAATATCAACTGATGTTGAATAATGTTGGCCTCCAAGTAAGATTTCTGGTGCTCTATACCAAAGTGTCACTACCTTTTTTTTTTTTGATTTATTTAGAATTTATTTGGGGTTATTATTTATTTATTTTTGAAATAAGAAAAGAGAAAAAGGAAGATAAGGAAAAAAAAAAGAAAAAAGGAAGAAAAGAAAAAGAAAAAAAAGAAAAAGAAAAAAAAGAAAAAGAAAAAAAAGAAAAAGAAAAAAAAGGAAAAGAAAAAAAAAATACCTCATGAGTATAAACTCTTAAAGGAAGACTAACAACACGAGCAAGTCCAAAATCAGCAATCTTGATCAAACCATCTTTATTAATTAATAAATTATGTGGTTTAAGATCTCGATGAAGAATTCTTCTTCTGTGACAAAAATCAATGGCTTGAAGAATTTGATGCATGTAACTCTATTTCATTCATTTATTTTATTTGATTTAGTTGAGAAAAAGAAAGAACAGAAAAAGAAAGAAAAAAAAAAGAAAAAAAAGAAAAAAAAGAAAAAAAAGAAAAAAAAGAAAAAAAAGAAAAAAAAAACGAAAAAAGAAAAAGTAAAAGAAAGAAAAAAGAAAGAGAATTTCTACTTTAACAAGAGATAAATTGACAGGTAAATGACTTGTTTCATCAAGATATTTCTTTAAATCTCTATCCATGAATTCAAATGCCAAATATAATTTAGATTCTCTGTTGAATACTTCAAGTAATCTATTATTTTTAAAAAAAAAAATAAGAATGAAATAACAATTTAAAAAAAAATCTAAAATGTAAAATTTAAAATTTAAAATATAGAAAAATAAAAAAATAAGAATAAAAATCAAGAATGAAAGAAATAAAGAAATAAAAGAAATAAAAAATAAAAAAAGAAAGAAAGAAAAATAAAAGTGACCTAACAATATGGTTATGTTCAAGTTCTCTAAGAACAGAGATTTCTCTGATGGTAGTACTTGGAATACCTTCATCTTTATTGTCCAATTTAACTTTTTTCAAAGCAACAAAAGTATTATTTCTTCTGTCTTTGGCTTTATAAACATCTCCATATGAACCTGACCCTACTTTCCCAAGTTTTTCATAATTTTCCATTGTTGTTCTTGTTGTTGGTGGTGGTTTTATTATTTTGTTATTATTGTGTAGATTTATTTTGTTATTTTTAACTGTTTGGTTTCTCTTTTTTTTTTTTCTGTTTGGTTTTCTTTTCAAAACAAAAAAAAAATATGAATACAATAATTTGTTTTTTTGAAAAAAAAAGAGATGAGAATATAAAATAATGAAATGATAAATGAAAATGAAAAAGAATAAGTTTGTGTTATGTTATGAAACAAAAAAAAAGAGAGAAAAGAAAAGAGACAATAAGAAGGTCAAAACTAAAAAAAATTTGATTTTTTCTTTTTTTTTATTTTTTTGTTTTTTTGTTTGGTTTTTATAATTTTTTTTTTGAATTTTGACGGTTATTTTTTGTTGAGAAATGAACTTTGTTTTCTCATTTTTGATTAGAAAGTAGATTCCTTTTTCTGTGTAAAAAATAATTTGACGGTTACATAATAAACAAAATAAAAACAAACCAAAAATCAAAAAAATTTGCAAAAAGCAATTGAAAATGAATAGATTCAGATTGTTATGTGATTTCAATGATAAAAAAAAAAAATAAAAAAAGAAATAAAAAAAAGAAAAAAAAAAGAAAATAAAAAAAAAAAAAAAAAAAAAAAAAAAAAAAAAAAAAAAAAAAAATTAAAATTAAAATTTAAAATTATAAAAGATTGAAAAATGAAAAAAATTTTTAAAAGATTCATCATATAAAAATAATGTTAAAAAGAAATTGAATTGAAAAATACCTCTTCTTTCTCTTCAAGATCTTCGGTGTTGTCTGACCGATAACCAAGGTCTTCCAATTCCATTTTTTCACAGTTTTTTATTTTTTTGGCCATGTTTTTTTATGATGAAAAAAAGAAAAAAAATGGCGGACGCGATTGAACAGAATGCTCCTCCAACTCAAACAGCAACCGTAAGAAGACTTTCCTATTCCCTTTCTTTCTTTCTCTTCTCTTTTAATTTATGTTTGAAATTTCAATTTCTTTGATTTTCTTTTTCTTTCTATGTCTCTTTATTTTCATTTTTCTTTTCTTTTCTTTTCTTTTTCTTGTCTTTTCTTTTTCTGTGTTCTTTGATTTCTTTCCTTCTTATTGAATTTATGTTTAAATTTCTTCATTCTTTCTCTTTATGTTTAAAATTTCAATTTCTTGATATTTCTTGAATATTTCTTTGATTTTTCGGTTTAAAATTTTTCTTTTCTTTTCTTTTCTTTTCTTTATTTCTTTACTTTACTTGATTTTTTCTTCTTCTCTTTCTTAATTTTTGAATTTTGTAATTGTAATTTTTGATTATTCATATTCTTACTAAACTTTGAAAAATAATAATAGAATCAAGCTGTTGATAAAAGAAAGGAGCTTTTTAATCAATTAAAAGCTAAAAGAGTATTTTTACTTTTTCTTGAAAAAATTTCAATAATATTAGAAATAATTTCTTTTCTTTTCTTTTGATTTTAGGCTGAAGCTAAAGTTTTGAATTACAATGAAGTCAAAGAAGAAGATAAAAAAAATCAAATTGATCCAAAAGCTGAATTTAAAAAACAAAAAGAAATTCAAGAAGGAAAAGAATTGTTATATCGCAAAGAGCTAGAGGAAAAAGGACTTGAATATGAAAGAGTTAAAGCATTGGAAGTTACAATTGATGAAGCAAATAAAAAGAACAAAGAAATCCAAAAAAAAATTAGAAATGCAAATAATGGATTTGCAAGTAAGGATTTTTTTTCGAGAAAAATCAAATTTTATTTCCTTTACTCATTTAATTTTGTTATTATTTTAGGTTTTGAAGATAGCTCCCTTAGGAAATATAAAAGACAAGTTAATAACTTGAAACCAAATTTAGATGAATACAATGAAAAGAAACAAGAGACTGAAGAAGATCCAGAATTAAATGCAAATACTTATGGTCTTAGTACTCCTGTAGCAGAATCTAAAATTGATGCACTAATTGAGGACTTAAACAAACAGTTTCATTTCATTTTTTTTTCCGATTTCATTTTCTTTCTTTCTTTGTTTTTTGAATCTTTTATAACAATGTTTCTTTTTATTGTTACTTTTGTAGAAGCCAAAAGAGACAAGAATTCAGCAGAAGAAGGAAGTGGGATGAACATGCAGATGTTGATTATATTAATGAAAGAAATATGAAATTCAATCAAAAAATTTCAAGAGCATTCGATGCATATACTAAAGAAATTAAAGATAATTTGGATAGAGGAACAGCTATTTAGATTTTTTCAAATCAAAAACTATTTTTGAAAAAAATTTAAAAAAAAAATTAAAAGATTAATAAATTTTGTAATCAATACCTTGTCTTCTTTAGATTCTTTTTATTACAATCAAACTTATCACTTCTTATTCAATCATTGCATTACTTTGAGAACATTTTTTCAAAAAAAAAAAAAAAAAACTTTTGAAAAAAAAAATGAGTCGCGATGTTCCTCCGGTTAATGTCTTTCCTTCTTAACCTCCCCAACTCTTTTATAACGTTTTAAATCTTAATCTTCTTGATTACAATTACATAAAATTAATTCAAACTAATCAATCAACTTTTTTTTTTAAAAAAAAGAAGGAACATCCGAAATCGACAAGTATTCCCAAAGTAATTCTTTTTGGATCAGTGATTTGTGTAGTTATAGCTTTTTTAGCCAGTTTTGCATGTAACTCTTTGATTCTTTCTTTCTTTATTTATTTTTTTCAAATATTTTTTCAATTTTTTTAATAATTATTGCAAAAGATAGAAATACAAATGATATTGGAGAAGTGATTTCATCAGAAGAAAAATCATTAGAAGAGATTTTAAATTTGTTAAATTCATCAGATCTTGAAGAGATTTTTTACGCAAAGAAAATTTTAAAGGTAAAACTTCTCAATTTAATTTAATAATCTTGAAAACATGCTCAAAATTAATCGTCATTATTATGATAATAAGCCATTAATTACAGTTATTATTCCTTATTACAATGCACATGAATGGCTTAATGAGACCCTTCAATCACTTTATGGTCAAACATTTCAAGATTTTGAAATAATTTTAGTTGATGATTGTTCAACTAACCCTCAATCAATTAAAGAATTAGAACTATTAAAGAAAAATTTTGTAGAAATTCGAAAAAAAAGGTTTTATATTCGAATAGTTCATCATTTAAAGAATAAAAGATTAGCCGGAGCAAGGAATACTGGTGTAAAAAAAGGTATTTCAATTTTAGTTGAATATTTTCTATTGAAATAACATTCTTTTTTTTTTTTGAAAAAAAATAAAAAGCTAGAGGTAGATTTATATTATTCTTGGATCCAGATGACCTACTTGATAAAACTGCTTTAGAAAAATTAGCTTTTGTTGGAACTGAATTAATTTCCAATCAACCAAAAGAAACTTTTTTTTCAATTAAAATTGGTTTTTTTCTTTCTTTCTTTCTCTTCATTATTTGTTTTTTCTTAACAAATGAATAAATAAATATAGGATACATCTATCCTGGAGTAGAACATTTTGGAATAAAACAGGATATTGTCCTTTCAGAATTCAATAAAAATAGATTGATTAAGGAAAATTTTCTCACTTCTTGTGCTTTAATTGATAGAGAGATTTATTTAGAAAATGGAGGAATGTGTGAATCAATTAAATACTTTGAAGATTATGATTTTTGGCTTAGATTGGCTTCAAATAATTATATTGGAAAACTTTTAAAAGAACCTTTATTTAAGTATAGAAGACATAATTTTGGTTTAAGTGCTCAAGTTAATTTAAATGTACCAATGGAAGAATATATGGCAGAAGTAAGGAAAAATAATCCAATCATTTTTGGAGATCTCCCACCTCATCATCAACTCTCAAATCATCTTCCTTGTTATAAAACTTTGGATCATGAAAATGATATTCAAGTCATCAAAAATTATAGCCAAACCCTTTTAGAAACTCCTTTTCCTTATTTTCCAGAAGGATTTAAAAATAGATTGAATTATATTTCACTTTTGGATTATTCATTTTTTTCATATGGAAAAGAGTTTTTCTCAAGACAAGGAAATAGTACTATTAAAAAGTGGTCAATATTGTATATAATTCCTTGGATGGTTATGGGAGGTGCTGATTTATATGATCTTCATATTTTAAATGCTTTAAAAGAATCAGGATTTTATCATATTACCCTTATTACTGTTATTGAAACGGATCATGTTTGGAAAAAGAAATTTTCTGAGCAAGTGGATGAAATCTTTTCTCTTCCTCAATTAACAAGCAATATTAAAGCTAGAACTGAGAAACTTTTAGACCATTTAGTAATCTCAAGGAATATTGATATTATTGTAACTCGGAGTACAAATGTTGGTTATCAATTTTTTGAAAAAAATCGAAAAATTTATCAAGATATTCGATTTGTTGATATTCTTCATCTTGTTGAATCTGAGAATCCAAAGGAAAATAGTCAATTAGGTTGGGAAATTTTCTCAAAGGATTATCATCAATACCTTGATAAAAGAATTGTTGCAAGTCATCATTTACTTGGATATCTTAAAGAGACTCAAAATCTATCAACAGAAAAAGTTAAGGTTCTTTATCCAGCAGTTGAAACAACATTTTGTCATCCTTATCCTTTACCTGACAATTTGAAAACATTCCTTGATCCAAACTCTAAAACTCAAAAATTAGTTCTATTTATTGGAAGATTTGAGGAACAAAAAGATCCACTTCTTTGGGTGAAAGTAGCTTTAAAAATATTAACAAAGGATTCTTTAATAAAATTTGTGATGATTGGAGAAGGATGGATGAAGAAATATGCAGAACATCATATTTCAAAAGAATTGAAATCAAATTCCTTCTTTTTCCCGTCTCTTATTGATCATGATGAAGTTTTCAAATATTTATCTGCAAGTCATGCATTACTTGTTACATCGACTTATGAAGGAGTTCCAATTGTCATTCTTGAAGGTTATTTTTATTTTTGTTATTTTTTTTATTTTTTTTTTGATTTTCATTTTTTATCAATAATCAATAATTCAAATAGCAATTTGTATGGGTGTCCCAATTATTTCAACTCAAGTTGGAGGAATTAATGAATTATTAGAAAATTCGAAATTTGGAAAATCAATACCAAGAAAAGATATTCCTGAAGATGAATTAATTTCCCTCTTAGCAATGGAAACATTAACAACTCTCCAAAAGAGAAATAATGAAACAGAAAAACAATTATGGCTTAAACATTGTAAAAATAAGTACGATTTGAAGATATTTCAACAAACCATTTTAGATGAATTTTCTTCTTTAATTTCAACGATAAATCAAGAACAAAAACTTCAATTAAATCAAAGAAGGATTCTTGAACAATTTGTAAAAAGTGAAAAATAATTATTTTATATAAAAGTTAATTTATTTGTATTCTATGTACATTTTTTTTTTCCTTCTTCCATTTCTCTATTTTTTATTTCTCTATTTCTATTTCTATTTGCAGCAAATTTATTCAAATACATATATTAATTCTTGAGAAATGTTAAGGTCTTGAAGAATATTTACAATTGTTTGATTAAAATCTTTTGAACCACAAACTAAAATTTTGAGTTGAGTTAGATTTTGTAATTGACTTTTAATTAATTCCAAATCAATCCTCTTTCCAGCAACGAAAATTTTTTTGTGATAACCAAAATCAGTATCAGATGGAATCCTGGTTAAAATGTATTGACGAGAGAAATTCCAATAACCTGCAAATGAATCAATTTCCTTTTTTAATAAAATATCTTCTTTTGTTCGATTTGAATAGAGTAAATGAATTAAAGTTTCATCTTTTTCATTTTCAAGAATACTTTTGATGATTGGAATCATTGGAGCAATTCCTGATCCACCTGCAATCATTAAAATTTTTTTGAACTAATTTTTTTTTTTTTTTTTTTTTTTTTTTTTGAAATTGATGTAAAATAAAAGACAAAGGGAAGAAAAAACAAACTTGATTTGGAGATATTTTGAAATCACCAATAGGGCCTCTAATCATAAGATTATCTCCAACTGAAATAGATTTCATATATTCATTCATTTTTGTTCCTTCATAAGTCTATAATCAAAAAACAATGAAGATAAGATTTGAACAAAAGAAAAAAAAAAGTAGAAAAAAAGTAAATCAAAAACCTTAATTAAAAGTTCAAAACTATTCTTCAAAGGAATATAATTAATTGGAGTATAAGGTCGTGTCACATTTTCATCTTGAATTGTTCCTCTATTATGATTTTTGTTCAAGATTTTCGTTATGGGAAATGGTATCAAAATCATAATAGTCATAAATACTTGATAAAAATATGTTGTCCTACTGAGATTCCAAGTGTATTATAATTAATTTGATAGGAACATGTTACAATGATTGAAGAATTTTCAGAGTTCTTCTCAATTTTTGTAATTTGAAAAGGACGATATTGTTTTGGAGAAAGAGCAGGTATTTGTTCTTCTATTAATTTTTTTTTTTTTTGTAAAAAGAAAAAAAAAATCAAAATAAAGAAGGAAATTAAACCATCTTTTTTAGGTTCTAATGGAAGTCCAAGTCTAATCCTTTCACATCTTTCTTCATATCTATTCATTCAAAAATTTCATTTGGGAATCAAATTAAAAAAAAAAATTTGATCTTACACTCTCTTCTCTTCATCATAAACATCAAAGACACAAGGAACACAACCTCCACCACAGCAATCTCCTTGAGATGGTCTGACAGGTTCATCCTATATTATTTTATTTCATTTGTCATTAGAATTCATTCCAAATTCACTAAATCATTATGAGATATCAACTGAATTAATGTCCAATCTTGAAACAATTAATTATGCAAATAAATTTTGAAGTAAATACTTTTAAGTGATACTTTTGATATTTCCAATCAATACATTCATATCTTTCACTTCAAACTTTACAATTCTATCAAAAAATAAAATAAAATAAAATAAAATAAATTTTACTTCTTTTCCTGGTTTCTCAAGTGCCTGTCTCTTCGCTTTAGCAACTTCTCTATCATAATCCTCAACAACACCCATACTATTTACACTTTACAAACCTAATGAACAAAACAAAATCTAATTGAGACAATGAAAAGGATTACAAAGATTGATTCTTTAAACTGAAGTAATTCTAATAGAATCAGCAAAGGAATCAGTCAGCAATTAATCAGCAATTAATGGATTTTTGTGGAAAAACAAAAAGAAAAAAAAAAAAAAATGTTATTCGTGTGGATCTCTCCTTCAACTTGGAAGTGGATTTGAAAACAATGTTACAAGAACATAATATTATGGAAATTAGCATATTTTGTGTATATTCTTTTTAGGATCTTGCATGCACTCAAACATTAATTATCAAACCGTCCAGCTCCAAGAAACTCATCAATTTTAACAAGTTTCCCTTGTAGAATAATAGTTGGAGATCCAAAACTTTCCCCCTCTTAGTGCAAGATAAGAAACTTAATGATTTCAAGGACGGTTTACTATTAAGGAATGTGAAAGTTATGATTCTCTTTTAGATCTTATTTTTGAATGTGTTGTTTTAATGTCTTGCATGCCTGCTTAAAGAGACTCAATTTCATATTATATTCAGATGGACTTATTATTATTTTATTAAAATTGAAAGGACTTTTGAGGATAAAAATGAAGCATTGAGCAGTGTAGCAATTCCTTCAATTTTTTTTTTTGATCGTTGTTTTGAAAGGGTCTTGTTGTCACAAGGTATCTTTTTGAACTGGACCATAGTATCGGCTGTACGCTGCTTGACAATCCTTCTCTAGAGAGATCTCTCTCTCGTTCCACCTGCTGATGGTTTGACGAATTGTTGTTTCATTCCAAGTTTTGGTTCCTAACATGAACTCTCCATATATTATTCTCATTATCATGCGTTATTACTACTCCACCATTTCCAATACAATCCTTTTCTGAATTACCATAAGTCTCTTTATTTCAAACTTCAGAAAGACTCAACCACAAAGTTTTAATCTCTTTTATTCGAATTAGGTTTTTTGTTCTGAAAAAATTGCTATGCACAGGAGAAGCTAATTATTAAAGATGATAATATTCTCGTTGCAAAAATTTGGATCAAATGGAGAAGGAGAATATATCAATTTGGAGTGCATTCCAAATCATAACAATTATCAAAAACAAAATTGTAATAGAAATGGAACATTTAGAGTAATTAATCCTGGTAATGAATTTTCAGTAGTCCAAGAAAAGTTTCCCAATCACATTTTAAACAATTTATAACTGCTAGATATCTCAGACATTGGCCAGCTTCAAAATTTGGAGGAAGTTCTTGAAATTGGCTTTTTAAAGTTTATTGCAAACTTCGTAAGTCGAATCAAATCCTTTAACTCTATTTTTTCTCCATATGCATATAATCTTTTTTTTGAGTTTACAGGACTTATGAATTTTTTCATTTTGAGTTTCAGTTCTTTAAAAAATAAGATTTCTGGATAGCACTTGTGACAAATAAATATTTCAAAATTGTTGTTCTTTTTTTAAAAAAAAAACATTTTCTTTAATTTTTCTTTTCCAAAGAGGATACAAAATAATTCGAAAATCAAGGATTACGGGAATTAGAAAATAATGATTGAACTCTAGGAAGGGCAATTGTTTTGAGTTCATCTAGAGGAGGTACATATCGTTTTGAGAACTTGCCATTAAAAGGTTTTATGTATCCACTGGCAATCAACGTTTGGTGGAATAAGGATGTTTCACCTTTTGTTGAGATTGCAAAAAGGGTATCAATTGATTTTCTAAAATTGAAAAAATAAAAAAAATATTAGGAATGTTTAAAAAAATTTAAAGGGAGAATTTTGTTAAAAATAAAAAATTAGGAATAAAAATAAAAACCCAGTTGAACAAGCCTCTGAAATTGTATACAATAAATCTGCAGTAATTAAAAAATAATCTGAAAAAGCTAAAAGGGCTAAATAAGCTGGTTCATGTCTTTCTTCTCTTCTCCATCTATAAATTAAATTTGGATTCTTTTCAAAAACATTTTCCATTACACGATAGATCTATTTTATGATGAGTATTTTTTTGTTTATTTCAAAATGGGAAGAAAGAAAATTAAATTTGAATTTTTTTTTTTTTTTCCCCAATTTTTCTTACTTGATCATTAGTCTGTTCAGCATACATTACAGCCACTTCTAAATCTTCAACTTGTTTCGCACTCTATGGAAAATTGAAAAAATGAAACCAAAAAAAATCATAAAAAAAAAAAAAAAAAATACAATTAAAGATTTTGCAAGAGATTCCGCTTGAGCTGGAGTGAAAAAAGCTGAAGAAGTTGGAGTTCCAATAAATACACTTAAAATTTTAGTTTTAGGAGCTGGGATTTCAAAAGGTAATTGATTTTTTCGAATTTGTGTTTTTAAAAGTTCTGGAGTAATATCATGAAGAAAAGCCTTTTTTTTTAAAAAAAGTTGAATAAAATGAGTATTGAAAAAAAAATAGTAAAACAAAAAAACCTTTGTGATAACGTAATTTGATTCTTTTTTAACTCCTCTTAACCGTTTCAAGAAACCTAATAACCTTTAGATTTAAGGTAATTTCTTATATAATATTAAAAAGAAAAATCACTTGAAGGATGAAGTTTATGCTCAGGAAAGATAGCTAAATCTAAATCTTGATGAGAGGTTTGAGGACAATCTAATAAAACTTTTTTTTTTTTGATTTCAATTAAAATTCAAAGATGATTTTGAAAAAGAAAAAAAGAAAAAATCAAACCAACTCTCGTTTTTTGTTGACTTAAATTTTTTATATAAAGTGAAGTTGATAAAGCATCATTATTTGTTGAAATAATTAAATCAGGAAATGTAAAAGATTCTCCTTTTGTATCTTGATTTGAAAAAAAAAAATAATCAATGTTTCAAATCAAATCAATTCATTATTTTCTTTTTTCTAAAAAAAAAAAAAATTAAACCTTTTTCTTTTTGAATAATTTGATTTCCAAATCTTGAATGTGTAGAAGAGAATGAAAATACTACAAATTTTTTTGCTTTAGATTTCATGAAAAAATTCAAACAAAAAATATTCATAAATAAAAATCGAACATTTTGGTGGAGGAATCCTATGATGAGAATACCCTGTACCTAACGCTTTAGCAAGAGCCAATGCATGTGGGAGAGGTTCTCCAAGTACCCATAATCCCCTCAACATCTATAGATCTCTTCACTTCTTCAATTATACAAATACTAATCTCCCAAGCAATTTGGCACAATTCCAGATTCCCGAATTTCAAATTTCAAATTGTTTTTCACTCAATTTTTGTCCTTTTCTCCAAAAACCTATTCGAATTTCAAAAAAGTGATTAGTTCCAAAATCAAAAAAAGAAAAAAGAATTGATTGTTAAGCTTTTTAAACTCTTTTTGTTAAAAAGAAATCTAAAAGAATCTGCATAAGAAAAAATTCAATCAATGCAATGTTTGTGGCAAAAACAAAATGAGAAATGCACAAAAGTTTTTTTTTTGTTTTTGTTTTTTCCGCCATTTTTTTTTCTTTTTTCACAAAACAAAACCAAAACTGCAAAAAATCACAAAAAATCACAAAAAATCACAAAAAATCACAAAATTATCATAAATTTATCACAAAAATCATGAAATTATCATAAAATTATTGTAAAAATTGTAAAAATCATCATTTAAATACATAAAAATGTTGTAAAATGGGATTATTGGACGTAAAATTTCAGAACGGAACTTTAACTCTATTGAATTGAATGGAACCAATGGAACAAATAGAACAATATGAATAAGAGGGAAGTGAAAGAAGAAGGAGGAGAAGAAGAAGGAAAGTTACTTGAAAGTATAATAAAAAGTATTGAAGAATTTGTGAAAGAGAACTTTTGTAACAAAACTCCTTCCATTAATTAAGTTTTCCATATTCATTCAAATATCGCAAAATTCAACCCATTGACTAAAACTTTGACACAAATACGAATACGAATGTTCTAATTAATTGTTATTTCAATAGGAAAAGATGTATATCAGTAGTACTGGAGAAATAGTCCAGGAAAAAAAGTGGAGCTTTGGTTCCGTTCCAAAGTTTTTTTGGGGAATCATTGATTTCTTTGTATTCTTGTAAATTTTTTATTTCATTTTATTCTTTTATTTTCTTTACTTTGATATCTCATTCTCAAAACTTATTTCTTTATTCTTTTAAAAAAGCTTCCGTTCTCTGTTTTTGGTATATATTTCATATCTTTTCAATTATTCTTTGAAACAAAACAAAACAAATCATTTTATTTCATATCTTTTTTTTTTTTTTCAAAAAGTCTCAAAGTCCGGAAGAATTCAAACAAAATAAAAGAAATGGATTTGGTGGAAGTGGACCAGGTGGACCTAGTGGAGGAGGGGAAGGAGGACCAAAGAGACCTATAGGTCGAGTCCAGAGTAAAATTTATCTTGATTTATATTTTCTTTATTTTCTTTTTGATATAACAACAATTTTTAGATTCTTGCGACCTTCCTGGAGGATCCTGATCAAAATAAACCTCTTCTTTAAATCTAATTTAAAAGAAGAGGAAACTCTCATTTTGTAATCTTTTTTCAAGTCAAATATTCAATATTGATTGTAATGAAGCAATTTTTGCAAATCTAAATGAACAAAAATTGTGGAAAATTTAAAAAAAGATTCAATTTGAAAAAAAAAAATAAAAATTTTAAATCTTTGTATCAAAATTGAAAAAATAAAATTCTTTAATCCTCGATTGTTTATTTTTATTTTATTTTTATTTATTTAATCTTCAATAAAAAAAAAGAAAAATCATGAGAGTAAAGATCGGGAAATAATCATTCTCATAACTTCATTTGTACCTATGATTATTTTTGTTGAAAGAAAATTATGTAGAATCAAAAAATAAAACAAAAAAAAAATACCTTCTAATATTTGATGAACTCTTGTATCTCTTACATATTGTTGAAGAGGGAAATCTGCTAAATATCCATATCCTCCATGCATTTGTAAAGCATTATTACAAATGTCAAAACATTTATCTGTGGCAATTAATTTAGCCATTGCACATAAAACTGTTGCATTATTATTAACATTTGGATCAATTTTTCTTTCATCTAGAGCTTTTGCAGCATGTCTAACTAAGAGACGAGATGCAACTAAATTACTTGCCATTTCTGCAAGACGGAATTGATTATTCTAATTTTGAATAGTTATTTATTTATTTTTATTTATTTATTTGGATTGAATAAGAAAATTTAACTTGAAATTCTGATAAAGGTTTTCCAAATTGTTTTCTAACTTTTAAATATTCTGAAGTCAATTCAATAGAAGATTGAGCTGCACCAAGACTACAAGATGCTATCCCAATAATTTATTATTATTAATCTTATTTCTGATATAACTTAAATTAAAAATTTTAATTTTTTTTTTTTGAAATAATTACCAATATTAATTCTGCCTCCATCTAAACCTTTCATAGCAAATTTAAAACCTTCACCTTCTTCTCCAAGTCTATTTGAAATAGGAATTCGACAATCTTCAAAAATAACTGCTCTAGTTGGTTGACTATTCCATCCCATCTAAGAAAAAAAAAAATGAAGAAAAGAAGAGAAAAGAAAAGAAAAAGAAAAATTTAAACCTTCTTTTCTTTTTTTCCAAATGAAAGACCTGGAGTACCTTTTTCTACAACAACACATGAAATTCCTTTTGGACCTTAATTTACAGAATTTTTTTTTTGAATTTTCAATTTGAAAGAGTCTGAAGAAGGAAGAGAATACCTGGTCCTCCAGTTCTAACCATAACTACATAAAGATCTGAATCTCCTCCTCCACTGATAAAAGCCTTAAATAAATTATTATTACTTTGAATTTAATTTTGAAAAAAGGGGAAATAAGAAGAAGAAGAAGTACTTTAGATCCATTAAGTATATAATCACCTCCACTAATTTTTGCTGTTGTAGAAAGAGAAGATGCATCACTTCCACTTCCAGGTTCAGTTAAACAATAAGATGCAAAATTCTATCCATTTTTTTTTTTTTGAATGATTTTTCTCCTATTTCAAAAATGAAGAATAATAATTAAAATATCAACATCCATAGTGGCCAAACTAGGTAACCATTTCTTTCTTTGCTCATCATTTCCAAATTCATCTATCATCCAAGCACACATACTATCGAATTGAATTGAATTGAATTAATTTATAATATAATGAAAAAAATGAAAAAAAAAAGAACTTATGAATACTAAGATAAGCAGTTGTACTAACACATCCACCAGATAAAGCTTCAAAGATAACAGAAGCATCAAGTCGACTTAAACCAGATCCACCATTTTCTTCATTAACATAGATTGCTATTTATTTAATTTATTTATTTATTTAAAAATCCAGAAATAAAATCAGAAAAATGATTAACAATTAAGAAATCAAGAAATTCAAAATAAATAAATCAACCTCCAAATCCTAATTGTGCAAGTTTTCTCAAAGTCTCAACAGGAAACACTTCATTCTCATCCCATTCAGCCATCTTTGGGAACATCTCCTTTTTCGCAAAATCTTGAGCAATTTCTTGATATTGAGCTTGTTCTTGAGTGAGTCCATCAGCGTTATTACATGCTGCTTCAACTGAGAAACTCCTTTGAAGAAGACGAGTGCGAGAGGAAGATAGGACACCAACTCGTAGGGAACGTGAGAAACTCGAACAAAAATTCATCAGTTTGGCCATGTTTTTTTTTTTGAATTTTTTTTTTTATCTTTTTTCCAAACAAACAAAATAACTTTTCTCCTTCAAACTTCGTTCAACATCACTCATTCATTCATTAGTTTGATTGATTTTTTTTATAAGTAAGACGAATAATAGTTGATAGATACTGAAACGAGAGAAAAAGGAGAATCTGATGGTATAATTTTTTAGAATGTTAGGGTTAATGTGTTGGAAATTCATCTAAAGAAGAAAAGATCAACAATCAGCAATCAAGAAAGAATCGGAGAACTTCGACAATCAATAATTTCACAATCAACAAAATTTATGAAAGAAAATTGCTTTCTGGAATTGAAATCTCACAAATTGACAATTTTTATTTTTTGATCAAAATTTATTTTATTCAATTTCATATTATACAAGTAAAGAAAGGTGTTGGATTAATACCGAAACTGTAGGTCTATTATCAGGTTTTTGTAACCAACATCCTTCTACAATTTTCCATAAAGCTATTCTTTTTGGATTAACTTCATTTGTTGGGATTTCGAGTCTTTTTCCTGAGCTATTAAATTAAATTTGAAATTTTTAATTTTTTTCAAAAACAATTCTATAGTTCTAGAACTTACACAAGAGCAACATGAATATTAAGATTATCTGTACCAGCCCATGGAATTTGTTTTGTTAACATTTCCCATGCAATAACTCCAAATGCAAAGACATCAGCTTTTTGTTGATCTTTTAGATGAAGATCTGTTCTATTTTGTACTGCTTCAAATAATTCTGGAGAAGCATATTGAGGTGATAATCCTGAAAAAAAATTATTTATTTTATTGAGTTTTTTTCATCAAAATAAATCTTGAAAAATGGAATAACCTCTTAAAATAATTGGAGTCGTTAGAGTACTAGCATAAGAGTTTTGAGATGCAGTCGCAAGTCCAAAATCACAAATAACACCACGAATATCAGTATCTCCATCTGTCAATCCTTTTTCAATTAAAATCTAAACAAACAAACAAAAAAAAAATTAGAACAACAAAAAAATTTTTTGGTTTTTTTTAAAAAAAACATTTTTGGATTTTAAATCTCTATGTGCAGCATCTAAATTATGAATTGCAAGAAGTCCTGAAGCAATATTTTGTAATAAACATAAAATTCTTGGAAAATTTAATTCTATATAGTTGTGAAGTGTTAAAAATGAAAATGAAAATGAAAATGAAAATGAAATGAAATAATAAATAAGATACCTTCATTTCTAATTAACTCAAACAAATCACTCTCATAAAGTTTTAAGACTATACATCTAGGGTTTTCACAATATCCAATAAGTTTAACAATATTTGGGTGAGAGTTTAAAGCCCTAAAAAGAAATTATCCTTTTTCTTCTGATGTTTAAAAAAAAGAAAAACAAAAAAACAAACCAAGTAATTGAAATTTCGCTATGAAAATATGATTGACATTGTTCATCTGATTGTCCAGGAATTGCTTTTAATATATTAATACAAAATTAGTATCAAAAAAAAAAAAAGAAAAGAAAAGAAAAAGAAAAAAATCAAACGTTTAACATTCTTTACAACAACAAGATTTGTGTTCAGTTTTTTAACAAGGTTTTCATCAATAAGTTTTGCAAGAGATAAGTCTCCAGCACCACCAGAGCCCAGAAATTTTTCGATTTTGAGGTAAGCATAGTCAAGGAGCAAAAATCCGGGAAGGGAGACCTCTGTATGAAAGAAAAAAAAGAAAGATTGTTCAAAATTGATAATTGATAATTGATAATTGAAATTGAAAAAATAATTCAACGAATTTGAGTATTGAATAATGTTTCCATTTCAGTTAAAGTGACAGTTCGATCAGAAGCATGAGATGCTATATTTGTTTGTTTTTTTTTAAAAAATTCAAATATTTTTCGAAAAAGAAAATTACGAGCTCGTGCAACAAAAGGATCGTTTGCCTGTTTGTTTTTTAAAATCGAAAAAAAAAAAAAAATAAAAAAAGAAAAAAAAGAAAAAAGAAAGAAAAAAAGAAAAAAAAACGCTGATTGATAGGTCAGAACTATAACGTTTCTTTTTTCTTCTCCATACATAATATAAAGCCATTCCAATCATGAATAACAATGGAAGAAAGAGGCCAAAAACCAATCCAAGAGCCAAACCAACTTTATTGAAATGGAAAAAAAAAGAAAATTAGTAAAAAATAGAAATGAAACTTTTTTTTTAAACAAAAAAAAAACAACCATTATTTTGAGAGTTCACTAGATTAATTTAAAAAAAAAAAAAAATTAGAAAAATTGTCAGAAGAAAGAGATGAAAAAGTAAGATGAAGAAAGAAGAATAAACCTAAACAAGATCTTTCTTGAAGATGATATCCATCTGGACATTTTTCAATACAATTTCCTTCATATAAAAAAAGGTTTGGATCGCTACATGTGATACATTGCTCCTCTAAATCAAGAAAAAACGAATTAAGAAAAGAAAAGAACAGAAAAGAAAGTCATTAAAATAAACCATTAGAACAAGTTAAACAATCAACACGACATTGTTGACAAAAATGTTGATCATTTGAAAATGTTCCAGTAGGACATGTAAGCATACATAGCCCCAAATAAAGGGAGTAACCTCCATTACAAGTTAGACAATCATTTTCTTTTGGGCCAGAACAAGTTTTACATTTTGAATTGCAAACTAAGAAAGAAAATAAAGTTTAAAATACTAAACTTTTGGAAAAAAAAAAAAAAAAAAAAAAACTTTTGCATTCATTGGAATCATCATCTAGAAAAGTATTTGATGGACAAGATTTTACACACTTTGAACCATATAAATACGATGTTTTACATGATAAACATTCATCTGAACTTCCTCCAGAACAAGTTAAACAGGATGTTGAACAAGCTATTTTTTATTTTAAATTTTAATTTTTTTTTTTTTCCTTTGACAAACAATTTTACCGAAACAGACTCCATTTGAAACATATCCTGATTGAATGCATTCAAATTCTGAGATACACCTCCAGTTTTTTAATACTTCTGGAGCGGCACAACTCAAACATTGGTTTGAAAGAGGTCCAAAACAGGTGTTACATGAAGGATTACAAGCTAATTGAATAAGTATGATTAGAATTCAAAAAAAAAAAAGAAAGAAAGAAAGAAAAAAAAAAAAAAAGAAAAAAAAA
>Ga0209960_1002000_pt1 | contig 22579 bp, 24 predicted proteins | sample ThiBiot_500_plan_2_FD_183947 | JGI IMG/M metagenome (GOLD analysis project Ga0209960, IMG submission 183947) | Wastewater bioreactor microbial communities from Cape Town, South Africa - Thiocy_expt_500_plan (SPAdes) | ecosystem: Engineered > Bioreactor > Thiocyanate-remediating >...
AAAAAAAAAAAAAAAAAAAAAAAAAAAAAAAAAAAAAAAAAAAAAAAAAAAAAAAAAAAAAAAAAAAAAAAAAAAAGAAAAAAAAAAACCCGCCAAAAAAAACTTTAAAAAAAAAACTTTAAAAATCGTTCAAAAATCAGACAACATCACTCAAACATCATTAAAAAATCACACAAAAATCAATAAAACTGATAAGAAATTAAGATAAAAACATACAAAGGAAGTAGTACATCATGAGTGAGAACTCACACCAACAGTTGTTTCAATCATTTTGGCAAGACCAAACACAAATTGTAAAGTTTTACTTTTTTATTGGTTTTCTTAGTTTTGTTTATAAGCCTTTGTATTTGTATTTATATATTTGAAAGAGTTTAACATTAGTAATACTAATATTAAATGTATTCAATAGATTGAAAGAGAGAATGACTTTAAAAATCATGAACTCCCTTTGGCAAGAATTAAAAAAGTTATGAAAACAGATGAGGATGCAAAAAATATGGTATTGTTTTATTAATTTATTCATATTTATGTTATTTTTTTGATGCTAATACTAATACTAATATCTTCTTGATGAATTATTCCCTTTAGATGATCAGTGCAGAGGTAATCATATCTTTCATTTTTCTTTTTCTTCTAATTTGTTTTAAAGAAAAAAATAATTAATTGGAAAAAATGAATCCATTAATTAGGCTCCTGTTCTTTTTGCAAAGGCTTGCGAAATGTTCTTATTGGAATTAACAATGAGAGCTTGGGTTCATACAGAAGAAAATAAAAGAAGAACTCTTCAAGTACTTTTTTTACGAACAAATCAATTATTTTTATTTATTTTTTTAAAAAAAATTATATTAGAGAAATGATATTGCAATGGCAATCACCAAAACAGATGTTTTTGATTTTTTAATTGATATTGTTCCTAGAGATGATCTTAAACCACAAAAGAAACTTGATGGGGTAAAAATTTCTTTTTGTTGTTTTTTTTTCTTCTTTTTTTCTTTTTTTTTTCCTGAACAAAGAAATCGTTTTAGGCTGAATATCGCAATTTTATAGGTGGAGATATTCCAGGTTATTATTTTCCAATGGGAGTTCCTAACTATCCAAATTATGTAATTTTTTTTTTCTCTTTCTTTCTTTCTTTTTTCTTCTTTTTTATTCAAAAACTCAAAACCAATTCTTAAATATTCAGCCTGCCAACAGACCCCCAATGGATCCTGCTTATTTAAATCAACAAGTAATTTTTTCTTGTTGAAAAAAAATGATTTTATATATTCATTTATTTATCTTGAATTTAATAAATAGTATATTCGCCAACAACAAATGTTTCAATTAATGCAATCTCAACAAGCCCAACAAGCTCAACAGGCTCAACAAAATCAACAATCACAATCACAAAATTCACAATCTCAATCTCAATCCCAACCTCAATCGCAATCACAAGCTCAATCACATCCAATTAATCCTCAACAGGTTAATTAATTCTTTTATATTTATTATTAATAACTACAGAATTAACTAAAAACAAAAAACAAAAAAGTTTTTCCAAGTTCCTCAAATTACTCACCGACAACCATCTGGAAATGAAAATTAATGATAGATTGTAAAACCAGAAAAAAAAAAAAAAAAAAAAAATTTTTTTTTAATTTTTTTTTTTTTTTTTTTTTTTTTTTTAAAAACTTTTACAACATCTAGATTTTTTTTTTTTTTGACTTTTTTTGTTTTAAGCATCTTGTTCTTGTTCATCTTTCTCCTTTTTAAGGGAATCTAATTTGAATCCATTATGGCGCATCAATACTAAACAAATTAATCCTAAAAACAAAGGAATAACATGAAGAGGAAACCAAATTGTCATGTTAGGACAACCATTTTCTGTTGGGCAATCAACTGAAGTTTTTAAAAATTGTGAAACTATTGATTATAAAAAGAAGATTAGTATTTCAATGAATATTATAATAAGAATAATAATAAGAATAATTTGTAATTACCAAAGAAAAGTACTCCTGTACTTGCTGCACGATAAAATTTGTAAGAAGCAAAAGCAGCTTCAGCAGATCCTTAAATATTTTTGATTTTTTTTTTTTTCAAAAAAGATCAACATTATTTAAAATAAAAATTAAATAGAAGTATACCTGGGAACATATAACCCAAAATTCCATAAATTTGTGTATTAAAAGTTGCATCACCAATTCCAAATAAGCAAGCAACTGGAATTAATATTGCCAAATTATTTACAGAAGAACCAATTAACAATGCCAAATATCCTTTTTTTTTTTTTTTTTTTTCAAAAATTGAAAAATTAAATTAAATGAAACAAAATTTTGAAGATAATTGTTGAATAGTTATCACCTGCAAAATGGATAACTGAACCAAAAATAATGAGAGGGAAACGTCCAATTCTATCAGAAATCTTTCCAAGTACAGTAGAAGCAATTGCATTGACGATTCCTAATAATCCAAGAATGTACTAGCAATTTTTTTTTGAAGTTTTTCATACATTATAAATTGTGATAACATGAAGAATATGAAGGGAAGAAGAAAAAAATTTACCAATTTAATTGAAAGATCATTTTGATCAGGAGAAAATTGATTGATAAATAAAGGAAAGGTTCCAAAGAAAAAACTTTGAGTTATTCCAGAGTAAATCAAAATTGGAGTCAATAATACAGCTTTCTTTTTGGTCATAAATAATAGAACCTTTTCAAATTTAATTTTATTAATTTGATTTTTGTTTTTTTTTGTTTTTTGTTTTTTTTAGAAAAGAAGAGGTCAAAAATTCAAAATTACCTCTAAAATCTTCTTTTTTGTTGAAAGTTGAGGAGATGGAGGTCTCTCAACTTTTCTTAAGAAAAAGAAGATAAAAAGTCCAAATATTGCAATAGCAGCCAAAATTTTAAATACAAGATCAGTTTCAATATTTTGATTTAATAAAACTGCAGCAGAAATGTTTCCAAGAATTTGATTTGAAATAAAAAGAGTAAAAAATATTCCACTATAAAATCCAAAAATTTTATCATTTGCACAATAAGTAAGGTAAGCACTAAGAAATTATTGATATCAAAAAAAGTTCTGGATGTCGAGATCTTTTTAAAAAAAAATCAAAATTATTAAAATTAAAATTACCCTTGTGAAGTCCAAAGAATTGCTCCTCCAAACTAAAAATAAAAAAGAAAAAATTTAAATAAATAAAAGAAATTATTGAAATAAGGTTTTAAATATTAACATACTCCTTCAAGACCAGCAGCAGGGATCATTAAACCATATTGTAATGTTCTATTTCCTTGATTTGATATGCTTATAATATTTGCAATAACATAAATAATATATGTGCTTCCTCCAAGAATAAGTGAAGCTCTAATCAATTACCAAAAATGAAATTGTAACCTTAGAATTGATATAACAAGAAGAAATCAATAAACTAATAGATACCTAAGACCAACTAATTTCACAAAACTACTTGCAATCAAAGTTGAAAGTGAAAAAACAATATATAGTGTTCCAAGAGACCAAAATCCTTGATTGATTCATAGTTTTTTAATTTTTATTTCAATTTCAATAAAAGGTGATAATGAATCAATTAATGAAGAAACAAAAAATTATCAAGCTCACCTAAATCAGGGTCATGAAAGACACTAGTTGAAAGGTTTTGAACGACTGTGAAAGCAGAAAACAAAAAGAGAAATGAAAGTCCTAGTACAACTACATCTCTTAACCGATTCTATTTCCAATTTTTATCACATTACATGAAATAGAATTAAAAATAAAAATATATGAGTGTAGGAATAATAAATGAAAGAAAGGTTTACCACAGGAACTTGAAGCTCGACTTCACCTTTAATTGAAGCTTTCCCATTCACTAACAGTGGCTCTGTTTCATTATCAGCTCCCATTTATTTTGAACTGTTCACTCTTTATTTTTCTCTCTACTGTTTATAAGATCTCAATAACTTAAACAAACAAATGAAAAGAATAAAAGAGTTATTAAAAGCTTATTTTAAAAAAAAACAAAAGGCGAAAGAAAGGCAAACAGAAAAAAAAATCAAAAACCCCAAATTTTCAGAACAAAAAAAAACAAAAACAAAACTTTTTGTTTCAAAATAACTCAATAATCAAGTCTTAATAATAAGAGTTTAAGAAAGTTTTCTTAAGAATGGATAATAACATAGAAGATGTGTTATATGATGGAACCATAATAATAAGAATAATAGGAGATGAGATGGTTTGGTGAAGATGGTCCCAGAAAAAAAAAAAAAAAAAAAAAAAAACTTGAAAAATAAATTAAAAATTTCGGAAAAATAAAAATATCAGCGATAGTTTTTTTTTTTTTTTCATTCTCTCAATTTTAGTTGATTTTTTGTTGAAAAGGACACATTGGATGTTGATTTTATTGAATTTATTTGTGCAATTTTCTTGATTGAACTTTGTCCACAACTTCACAGAAATAATAAGAATTATAAGAATTATTTGTAATACACAATATAAGATGGATACGTTTGTGATTCATGAACAACTAATTCATCAGCAATCCATTTTTGTTTCAATTGTTGAATTTTAGTTATTGGATACGCTGGGTTAAAATGTCGACTAACTTTATTTTTATTGTTGAAATAATTAGTGATTAGAATGTTGAAATGAAAAGAAAAATGAAAAAAGAAAGAAAAAGAATACCAAGAGTGAAATGAGAATCATAACCAGGATTGATTGGCTTACCTAAATAGCCTTTTTCATTTCTCATTGGTTTATAATCGATTTCTTGCCTTATTATTTTTCCTTCTTCATCTGTCATATATGGATGTTCAATTACAGGAAATGGATTTCCAACTACCACAAATCCAATCACAAATACTTTGCAATCTTTTCGATAATATCTCTCTGCATATTCTGCTTTGGATGTCATATAAACTCCTTTTTATTGAGTAAAATTGATATCAAATTAAAAGCGATTCAATGAAACAATAAAGAGGTTAAACCTTGCGAATAATAATCAGCATCAAAAAGGATCGTGCTCATAAATCCATTACTAGCTTCAATTTTTTAATTTGTTATCTTTATATCTGAAGCATGAAATTCAAAAAAAAAAAAAAGTACCAATTCTCAAAGCAGTATCTTCGGTTGTTCCTTGAATCATTGGAATCACAAATGACTATAATTTTTGAGTTAATTGAAAGAAGTAAATAAAATAAATAAAATAAAAATAAAATAGAAAAATAAATCACATTATTTCCATGATTCCAACCAATTTTTCTAAATTTTGAAATATAATCACCCAAATATTGAATCATTGATTTCCTTAATTCTGATCCAGGTTGTTCAATCCAATCTTCTTTTTTATATCGATTTGGATTACTTTTACATCTTTGAAATGTCTGTTTGCATTGCAATTTGAACTTCTCTTTTAAATCAATATTCTCCCTTCCAATAACTTTATCAATTTTTGAAAGATCAAATCCAAGTAAATTGAGTAATGATTCAACTTTCCGATATTCTTTTTTATTTAATATTTGAGAGTTTTCGAAAATTGGTTCTGTTTCACTTTTTTTATTTTCTTGATTTTGACTTTCATAACTGTAATTCCAATAATTGTTTTCTATAAATTTTTGGTACTTATATTATTGATTTAAAATTAGAAAGAAAGAAAAGAAAAAGATACCAATATTTCGTTGATTATCTAAAGTGTCAAGTAAACCAGTTTTGAATAATAAATCTTCACCATAAATTGGAAAATGAGTAATTGGACATATCAATTTTCTATCTTTTAATTCCAATTTACAATCTTCAAGAATCTCATCCAAATTAATTAATGCTGTTGAAAAATGAGGAGATCTAACACATTCTTTCCATTTCACTCCTCCATAATTTTTACTCACTATTTTAACTTCTTCATAAATATACTTCATCATTTCTAAACATTCTTTCCTTTCTTTTCCTCTGATTTTAATTTCAAATAAATTTTCTTCCATTTTAACTTCCAATAAACATAAAATATTATCATTCTCATTTCCATCCTCATCATCAAAATGTTTTAATAATACACCTCTTCTCCAAATGATATTATCAACTATTTTATCATGAAATCTAACCAATAATCTAGAAATCATTTCACTTGGAACTTGATTAAATGAAAATATCCTTTCAATTTCAATTTCTTTTCTTGGAATTGTTATTGGCCATTTATTTTCTAATACATTTTCAATCGTTTTTGTTTTATCTTCTGGAAGTAAATTTGGAATTATAAGTTTTTCATTTTCATTTTGTTGATCTTTCAAAATAAAACAAACTTCAAATTTTTCCAATAAAGATAAATAAGTATCAATTAAATTCATGGGTCCATTCCAAATATTGTTTAATTGTGAATAATTAATAATTCCATTTGATCTTAATTGCCTGATTGATTCATCTGCTTTAAATAAATCTCCTAATATGTTTTTTGTAAAATGTTGTGGATCCAAAACAATAATATTTGATAATTCAATTGGTTCATCAAAATAAATACAAATTCCCCATTCATGTAATAATCTTAGTCCTCTTTTTATAAAGTCAATGTCAAATGACGATTGAACATGAGCGAATAACTCTTGAATTTCAATAATTGGATGATCTTGTTTCAATTTCCTTAATTCATAAATTGATTTTTCAATTGTTAAATATCCAACTGGAACATTTTCTCCCATATATGAATGACTTAATGAAATATTAAATATAATTTCTCTTAATTCCTCAATATTTTCCAATGTCGAACAACTAACTTCAAAATAAGATGGTGGGGATTTCAATCCATTTTTATCATATATTTCCATTATTTTAGATTTTCTCAAATTTTTATCCTCATTATTTTGATTATCATTCACTGAATCCAAAAAAGTGCCAACAATAATAATTGAATAAAATGGTTTTCCATTTTCATCACAATAATTTTGATTTAAATGGGATGAAAGTGATTTTAACCAAAAATCCAAACTTTCTAATCCTTTAATTCCTTGATCCATTCTATATAATACTAAAAATATTGATCCATTTGATAAAAAATAATGATGTGTATTATAATAATCATGTTGTCCTGCAAAATCCCATGCCGAAAATTCGACAGCAACATCTTTCATTTTTTCATTTCCATTTTGTTTTGTTTCCAAGTTATTATTTTGAAGTTGATTGAGTGTTGAGGAATTCCAAATATGAGTATTTACTTCAATTCCATGTGTTGCAGAATTTAAAATGACTCTTTTCAATCTTTCAATCCATTTATCTCTTGTTTGTCCATCTTTAAAATAAATTTCAATTTTATCCTGTATTTTATCATTTAATGGAATTAATTCTAATCCTGTTTCTTTTCTTTCTTGGATGTTCCATTGTTTATTTTCAAGGATAATTTCTCTATAAATTTTGTTTAATTCATTTGGTTTATATCTTCTAAAATGTTTTCCTTGTAATTCAATTAAATACTCGGTTCTCACTAATGTTCCTTTTGTTTCACCAAGATCTTTAGCTGGAAATAAACAATCTAAAATTGAAGTTTTCCCAACATTTTCATATCCAAGAACCATTAATTTAGTTCGATAAAGTGGGTCTGGGAGTTGTTTTTCCATTTTTTGTGAAGTTTTAGTTTTGGCTTACAATCATGAAAATAAATCAGAAAGAACAAAGCCAAAGAAAATTTTAAACTCTTTTCTTTTTCTTTTAAACTTTTTCTTTTTCTCTCCAGGAAGATGAGAATATATCAACCATCTTGTCTTTCATGTCAAGCGATAACTCTTTTTCTTTTTGTTCCAATAAATCGCAATGGTCTTTACAAACCCAAAGTACGTCTCCTTTATTTCCATATTCATGGTCAAAGTGAATGAATTTTTGATATAATCCTGCTTTTTCTAAATATCCATTCTATTTATTATGAACAATTTAAGTATGATCGTCAAAAATAAAGGAAAAAAAATAAATAAAAGAAAAATACTTGAACTTCACCAAACATATCATTATTTTTGAAAGTACCAATAACATCACCTTCAAGAGGTTGTAATCTTAGTTCTGATGTCCCATTTTGATTCATTCTTTTAATAATATCTTCTTTGCTCATTTCTTTTAAACTTTCAATCTTCATTTCACAATTTCCAAAGATTTTTTGTGCCTTTTCTGAATATTCAACAACTTGATCAACAATTCCACCAATATCTGGGAATGGAATACCTGCAAATTTTGCGCTTATTGAAATCACTTGAAGAATAACTGATGCCACTTTTAATGTTGGTCCAACTTTCTTCATCACACTATTCAACTCTTTAATTTCAATTCCTATTATTGTTATTATTAATTCAATTTTCGATAAAAAATTTCGAATAAAATGAACAAAGTAAAATTAAATTTTACCAGGCGAGTTTGTTGGATGAAAAAGTGGTTGCAGTTGACCATTCTTTGGACATCTTACTTTAAATTCACAAAAACAATGTAATTGAGATTTATCAAATATTAAATTCTCTGCTTTTTCTTGGACTCTTTGAAACATTTTTTGAAACTTAGATGTTGATATTGTTGATTGTTCCTTCATCATTGGGAGAAGAAGGTAATATGATGGATACGCGTGCTTTTCTTTTTCTTCCATGACATAAATAATGTGACTACTTGCGGAATCAATTTTATTAGTTATTAACTCTTGTCCTCGGGATATTTGATCCAATCTTTGAATGATTTGAACAGAACTATTTTCATTGATTTCAATTTTTTTGCGTGTATTTTCATCCAATTCTGGGTCTGAATACAAGGCTTGATTTTTATTCTTGAGAATTTCTGTCATTAAGATTGTTTTGAGTTGAGGATTGTTGAGTAATTCTTGAGTTTGATCTTCATTTAAATTCCTTTTCTTCTTCACTTTGTTAAGAGCTTCTTCAATTTCTTTTTTCTTTTCTTCAATTACTTCACTTTGATAAATCATTCCTGATTTTAATAACAAATCAACGGCATATATAGGTTTTTTTTCTGTTGGACATAGGATTATCAATTTCTCGATCGGTTTTGGTTTTATGATTTCCAATAAACAATCTGATAAATGAATTAATCCATTTGATGTTGAATCAAATGGAGATGATATCATTTGATAACAAACAACTCCTGAATATTTCTTTGAACAGTTCCAAATTTCTTCAACAATATTATCCATTAATTCTTTTCTATCTCTCAAATTCTCTCCTCTAACTTTGATATTTATTTGATTTTTTATTTTGAATTGATCATTACTTTTTAATTCTACTTGGTTATTTCCTTTTTTACTATTTGATGTTGAGTTTGTTCTTGTATTTCCGCTTTGATCAACTAATTCAGTTTCCACATTCACAAATGCTCTAATATTTTTATTTTCTTTTGAAATAAATGCCATTCCATATCTCCAAATGCATTGATCTTCAATTGTATGTTGTAAACAAACAAATAATCGACTCACCATTTCTTTTGGAATCAGATTAAATATTACTGTTCTTTCAATTTCTTCATTTTTGGTTGAAAGTTCATTTGACCAATATTTTGATAAATTATTTGGTTTATCTTCAGGTAAATAACTAACAATTAAACTCCTTTGATCTCCAAATGGTTTTCCTTCATCTTCTTTCAATTTAAAACAAATTTCAAACTTTTCCATTAATGTCATCAACATTTCTTCGTGATTCAAATATTCTGGCCAAAATATATTCAAATCTGAATGATTTAAAATTCCATTCTTATATTTATTTTTTAAAGTTGGATCAAATAATTTTCCCATAACTTCTTTTGTCAAGAATTCTGGTTTCAAAACAACGTAATTTGATAATTCTTTTGGTTCATCAAAATAAATACATGTTCCCCATTGATGTAATAATTTTAATCCTCTTTTCACAAATTCAAAATCAAATTCAAATGTTGAAGTGGTTTTACAATTTTCAAGCAACTCTTGAATTTCAATAATAGGAATATCCATTTCTTTATAATTTTTCCTTAATTCCTGAATTGAATTTTTAATATTTAAATATCCAATTGGTAATTTTTCACCCATATATCCATGAGTTAATGCGGTTCGATAAATATCCTGTTTCAGTTCATCAATATTTTCCATTGTCGAGCAACTTACTTCATAAATTTGAATTGGATAATGAATTCCATTTGATCTTGCTATTTTTAATATTTCTTGTTCTCTGAATTTTTTTGATCTCTCTAGTTTATCCACATTTTGATCATCTAAAAATGTTCCAACAACCAAAACTGAGAAATAAGGTTTGTTATTTGCCAAAGAAGTTGGATCGTGTTGTAAATGAGATGAAAGTGATTTGAACCAAAATTTTAATCCTTCTAATCCATTTTTTTCATCTTTCATTTTCCATAAAACCAAAAAAACAGTTCTTGTTGATAAAAAATAATGATGATTATTATAGTAATCATGTTGTCCTGCAAAATCCCAAATTGAAACGTCAATATTTGGTGTTAAATTTTGTTGATCACTTGATGAATGAAGGCTTTTGATTAATTCACTTATACTACTCAATTTATTTTGATTTTGATTTTGAAGAATTTGATCTTGAATTTCAATTCCATGAGTTGCAGCATTTATAGTCACTCTTTTCAATCTTTCAATCCATTTATCTCTTGTTTCTTTACCTTTAAAATAAATTTCAATTTTCTTTTGATTTTTATCATTTAATGGAATTAATTCCAATCCGATTTCTTTTGTTTCTTGAACATTCCATTGCCTATTTTCAAGAATAATTTCTTTATGAATCTTGTTTAATTCTTTTGGTTTATATTTTCTTAAATATTTTCCTTGCAATTCAATTAAATACTCAGTTCTTACTAATTTTCCTTGAGTTTTCCCAAGATCTTGAATTCGAAATAAACAATCTAAAATTGTAGTTTTCCCAACATTTTCATAACCAACAACCATTAGTTTTGTTCGATAAAGGGGTTTTGAAGTCGAAATTGGTTTTGAATTTGAATTTAAATTTGAATCCGGATTTGAGCTTTGGTTTGAATTTGGGGTTGGGTTTGAGGGTTTGTATAAATCTAAAATGTATTGAACTATTGATTTTGTTCCTTGATTTCTAATTTCAATTGGAATTATTTCTAATCCTTCTTCTGATTTTAATCGAATATTTTCATCAAGTCTAATATTTGATTTGATTTGATTAAATTCTATTGCGATATGTTTTAAAAACTTCAAAAAAAAAAAAAAAAAAATACTCAATCTTTTGTATATTTCTCAACTCTCCATTTTCACATTTTGAAATAAATGTTTTCAATATTTCGAGAAGAATTGAATGTGTTAAACCACAATCTGCTAACCTGAAGAATTTTAAAAGTTTTTAAAGTTTTTTTTAAAAATTTTTCCTAATTTTTCCAAAAAAAAGAGTACATCAATTCTTTGATATTGTTATTCTTTTTGAAATATTCATTTAAAGTATGAAAATCTTGTTCTTTGATGGTTTCATTTTCAATACGAAAGAAGGGCGTACTTTGAAATGTTTCTAAATATTCTTGATATCTTTGTTCTATTTTTTTTTTTTTTTTTGTGAAAGTTAAAAGAGCTTAAGTTCCACTTTGTTATGAGGGTACCTGTGTCAGATTCTTGAATTAGTTCCACAATGTTTGAGTGGTTATCTTCTTTTGCAATATCAATTGCTGTTTTTCCTTCAATGGCTTCCTTCCTTATTGAAACTCGTTTATCATTTAATAATAGCTTCATAACTTCAGTATGTCCTTCTTGACAAGCAATCCAAAAAGGTGTTTCATTCCTCTTATTTGCTTTGTTAATATCAGTTCTTGAATTATTTGATAAGATTTTCACGATTTCAATATGCCCTCTTCTACAAGTAATATAAAAAGATGTTTCACCACTATTCAATGTTTTATTGATATCAACTCTCTCATCATTTAATAATAATTTCACGACTTCAGTACACCCATAATAACAAGCGCTATAAAAAGGTGTCCAACCATATTTATTTGCTCTGCTGATGTCAACTCTTTGATCATTTAATAATAATTTTACAATTTCATTTTGTCCTTTCCAACAAGCACTCCAAAAAGGTGTTGCTTCATCTTCATTTGTTTCATTGATATCAACTCTTTTATCACTTAATAATAATTTTACAATTTCAATTTGTCCTTCTTTGCAAGCAATCCAAAAAGGGGTTTCTCCACTCTTATTTGCCTTGTTAATATCAATTCTTTGATCATTTAATAATAACTTTACAATTTCAATTTGCTCTTGAAGATGTCCTTCTGAACAAGCAATATAAAATGGTGTTTGAGAGAGAAAAGAATCTTGCCAGTTTATATTAATTTGTGTGTTTTGAAGGAAGTTTTTAACTTTTTCAACTTCTCCATCTAAACATGCTTGCCAGAGTTGTTCTCCCATTATTTACTAAGCGAAGTCCAAAGTATCTCAAAATTTTTTAAGAACTGATGCAAAAGGACCAAGCAACAAGTCAATAAATAATGGGATTCAAACTTTCTTTCTTGCTTTCATTATTTCTGAACAACCAAGAAGTTAAGAATAGAATTGTTGAAATTCTATTCAAATTTTAGTTTCCTTTTATTCAAGTTTGAAATTTACAAGTTTGCTAATTTGCTCCTCAAAAAAAGATCTTTCAATTTTTTTTTTTTTTTTTTTCTGCCACTGTATTTCTAATTATTTCCATTTCATTTCAAATGAAAGGCTTTCATTTTTCATTTCATCTTTCTTCTTTTTCATTTCATTTCTTTTCTTTTTTCTTTTTTCTTTTTTCTTTTTTCTTTTTTCTTTTTTCTTTCCTTTTCTCTTTAAATTTTTCTTTTTTATGAACACTTTTATTAAGATTTTTTTTGTTTTTTTCCTTTGAAACAATCTCCCATCGTAAGTCAATTCTCACAATGAAACAAAGAAGAAAAAGAAGAACTTAATGATTAAAAATAATAAGAATAATAATTGATGTTGACTTGAATTTTTGAATCTTTGCGACATCTACACTCATTTTACAAATCTTCAGCTGCAAATTATCCAGATCTTTGTCACAAACTGAAACAAAAAAGAAAATGAAGAATAAATTGAAACAAGAAATAAGAAATAAAAACAAAATTTAAAACAGTTTTTATAAAATTGAATTCGAATCGAGTCAACTTCTTCTCAAGTTCTCTATCAATGAATTATTCGTTGCTTGATCTCGACATTCTAATTCATTTTGGAACGTGCGAGAGAATTCCTACTATCAATAAATCTCACTCATAGATCTAACCCTCAAACAATGTTCCGTTCATTGAATTCCAACGTAAAGGGGGAAAAAAGTATAAATACTCGAAGAATTCCAGGGCAAAAAAAAAAACAAACTTTTCATTATCCATATTACAATCATAAAACAAAACAATGGTACCTTCTACTTCTCATTTCATTTCAATATTTTTGATTCATTAATTTTTTTTTCTTTTGATTCATTAATTTTTTTTTTCTTTTGATTCATTAATTTTTTTTTTCTTTTGATATCAATAGTCTGCGTTTAGTAGTGTAACTGTTGGTTCTCTTGTTGCTTCAAAAACTGGTTATGTGATTTCAGTCAACTCTGGAGATTCAATTGAAGATGTTTTGAAACTTCTTAGTAAACATAGGATCTTGTCTGCACCTGTTTTGCATGAAGGAGCTTATATTGCATTTACTACAGTTTTTGATATTGCCAATTTTGTTGTCTCTTTTGTTTCAAGAGGTCAATTGAATCAAACTGAAGAAGAGATTCAAGCAATGGCAAAGAAACATTTAAGTCGCCCAATTTTGGATGTATTAGGTTTAACAAGAGAAACTCAAACTCTTTGGTCTTATGATGCAGATGATTCACTTGCAAAAGTATTCTTTTTTTTCATTTTTTCATTTTTTTTTTTTTTTCAGAGCGTTGTTTGTTTGTTTTTCTCTTTGTAACAATAAATTTAAAAAGGTATTTGAAGCTTTTAGTAAAGGAGTTCATCGTGTTTTGGTCACTAAAGACGGAAAACCCTTGAATATTTTGACCCAATCTGATGTTTTAAAATTCTTAAACAAAAATATTGACACTTTAAAAGATGTGGATCTCCCAATTTTAAAAACTGGATTATTCCGTGAACTTAAAGTCCTTAGCTTAAATCATCATAAACCTGCTGTCCATGGATTCTCTTTGATGGTTATGCATGAAGTTAAAGCTATCCCAATTTTGGATGAGTATTTTTTTTTTATTATATTTTTTTTTTTTTTTTTTTTTTTTTTTTTTTTTTTTTTTTTTTTTTTTTATATTTTTTTTTTTTTTTTTTTCTGCATTGACTTACTTTTTCCTTTTTCTTCCTCTTATAAAAGCTATGAAAAACTTGTCGCAACTCTCAGTAGCAGTGATTTGAGAGGATTACTTCTTTCTGATTTCTCAAAATTAGCTCTTCCTGTTACAGAATTTTTGAAGGTTTGGTTTTGAAAATATCTTTTTATTTATTTTTTGATTACTGACTCTATAAATCAATAATTTAAAAGATTCAATATCCTGATAAACCTCGTGAACAAATTTCTTGCAAATCAACTAGCACACTTCGAGAAATTATCACCCTTCTCATTTCAAATAAACTTCACCGTGTCTGGGTTCTTGATGAAAATGATAAAGTTGTCAGCGTCGTTTCTTTGAGTGATATCATGACCAAGTTTTCTCCTTATGATCATTTACAACCTCAAGCCTAATTTGTTACTTCAAATTCTTCAAATAAAAATTTATTTTTCAAAAACAAAGCAATTTTTTTTTTTCAATTTCTATTATTTTTATTTTTATTTTTTATTTTTTATTTTTGTCAAGTTTAAGTTATCAAATCCTCAAGACCCATTTCTTTCATTAAAGATACCATTTCATCATCATCCGCAAAAAATGAGGCCTAAAAATTGAAAACATTAAAGAAAGGTTAGAAAAAAAAAAGAAAAGAAGAAGAAAGAATGATAACCATAGTTTTTCTTTTAGGTTCTTCGATTGTTGTTTCTTTTGAGAAAGAAAAAAAAAGAAAGAAAGAAAGATTAATATTCGAGAACTTTGAATTTTTTTTTAAAAAAAAATTGTTGTGAAACCTTTTTTGACAGGTTTTGGAGCTACGGTTGGCTTTGGAACTGTTGATTTTTTGAATTTTTTACTAAATATTGCAATATTGACACTCACATTTGCATCCTTTTCATTTGGAGTTTGAAATGTACTTTCATAACATACTTCTAATTCCCATCCATATGCTTGAAAAAGATTTAACATGAGACAAATTGGAACATGTTTATCACAATACCTTAAATGGTTTTGAAAAAAAAAAATTGAGTTTCGAAAATAACAAATTAAAAAATTTTAAAAAAAACAACAACAAAACATACCATCCTCTTTCATCTCTTTTTTTCTTTTCATAGGAAACTCCATGAGAAACTGTTGCAAGAAGTTGGGGTGGAACATTTCTATTTTTTTTAGAAAAGATATCTAAATTGAATTTTTTTTTTTCTTAAAAAAAGACCCATTTATTCTAATTCCACGAGTATTAGAACATTCTACTGTTACATAATTTGCTGGAATAGACTATAATTGTAAAAAATATTATTTGAAAAAAAGAAAAAAAGAAAAAAAAAGAAAAATTTTTTAAAAAAATTACATTATGTTGAGGTGTATTACTATGATTTAAACATCTTTTAATAATATCCATCCAAGAATTCATTTCTTCTTGAGATGCTGCTGATAAATACCAGGTCCGAGAATTATCTTGACCTTTTAATGAAAAAACAAAATTTTGTGAAGGCTTCTCATTTGTTGGTTCAACTGTTCGAATATCTTCTAAATAAATAGTTCCCAAAGGAGTTGAATCTTCTGGAGTTTTTGAATAATATATAGAATTTCCTTTTAGTACAAACCTTTAATTTTTTATTGTTATTGTTTTAAATCTCATATTGTTGTAAAATACAATAATAAATTGGAAAATAAATTTGTTTGGTTTTTTTGTAAAAAAAGTTCCAAATAATGATAAATAATCAATTCAAGAAGATATTAAATAAACCATCTTTTTCTCCAATTCCTTACAGTTGATCCTCCTTCTTTAACTAAATATCCACATTTCTCAAATCCAGACTACAATAAACAAAAGAAAAAGAGTTCAATTCATTAGAAATTAGGAACGAGTTTTTCACAAAAAAAGAAAAGAAAAAAAAAATGAAAAGAAAATGAAAGAAATAAGAAATTAAAGAGTTTTCTGAATTTTTTTTAAAAAAATATAAAATAAAATGAAAGGAAAATGAAATGGAATGAAAGTAAAGAACAACAGTAAAAACAATAAGAAAAGTTGGAAAGTCAAAACAAAAAGGAAGAAAATCTCGCCATTTTTTTTCTGTTCAATTTTTTTTTTCTTTTGCTCACCAAATTTTTTCTTTGCTCACCAAAAAATTCTTCGTTGCCAAAGAAATAAATTGAATGAAGCAACCTGAAACTTGTGCAAGATAACAAGCCATTGATTTCTTTTTGATCTTCAAAACAATACAGACAATAATAATCCAATAAATAAAATAAACTTCTGAGTTGTTCTGTTCTCACACTCATCGAGAACAACTTTGGAATTTGAAACTTTGAATTGAATTTCAAAATCAACATCAATATCTAAAGTTGAAAAAGTTGAAACAGAACAGAAGAAATTAATTGAAAGACAATTAACAATCATTTCAAAAGCGATCTAAACAATTCAATACAGTAAATAAACGACAGATTCGAAACAAATCTTAAGCAAGAATTCAATTAAAAAAATGGGAAATCATTGATCGTTCTAATAAAGAATTTGAAAGCTATTACTTTCATTTGAAACTTTTAAAAATGAAGAAGTGCAAAGAAAGAAGAACAAATAGTAAGAAATGAATAATCTTTGAGAGTTTGGAGTCATGATATTTTTCCCAAAGAAATGAAAAAGATAAGAGAGAGGGTTAACTGAAAGGGTTGTTGTTCTTTGGAAATCAAACCAACCTTTCCTTTTTTCCCTTTTTTCAAACCTTTTTATCCTATTATCCCTTCTTCAAAAAAAAAAATTTTTCTTTTTTACTTTCACTTTCATTCATTATCACCCAATTTCATCAAATTTCTTTTAAAACTTTGAAACTTTTCATAAATTTCTCATAAAATTTCATAACATTTCATTGAAAATATCATAAAATATCAATTGTTATTTGTTATCTAATGATTGAATGGTGTTAGAGTGTTTTTTATGACTTTGACTTTCCCAAACCTTGTGTATTTCACTCTAAAAGTATCAGATATGATATACATCCCTTTTTTAAAAGATCAACATTAACATATTTAAATTTGTATTATATAGCAGATGCGCAATTAATAATATTTTTGATAATTGAATATTGGAATCCAAAAAAAAAATTCCAAAATGAATAGTTCCAATAGTCTAATTACTCTAATTATTGTGTTTGACTTCTCATTTATATATGTTTCATTCATTTTTATCTTTTATGTATCATTAAATTAAACAACAACAACAATTCAAATTCAAATTCAAATTCAAATTGTGGAGGAAAGCAAATAATAACTTATAAAAGAAGAAGCAATTGAAATTCAAAATCAAAAAAAATTATCAAAATCAAAAAGAAAATTTAAAATCGGAAAATCAACCAAAAAATCGATCATATCATATTAATGTCAAACTCACAACATATCATTTATTTGAAAGGAATATATCAGATCTAAATATTATAATTTCATTCAACCTTGGAATTGGAGTTTAACTAAACATTCATAATTTGTTGCATAAAACTTTTTTCTTCTTCTAATAGCCATTAATATAAGTGCTAACTTTTACCCTATAATAATAAAATAGAAATAGAAATAGAAATAGAAATAGAAATTGAAACTCAGTCCTCAAGAAAACACAAAACAGAATCAATAATTCAAAAATAAATGGATCCTGTTGTGAGGAAAGAGTACAGTCTCTCTTTGAAGGTCCATGAAGCAAAGGATTTAAACTCTGATGTTATACGTATAACCCTTTTTTCTCTTTACTCATTTCTTTTGACTTGTCCTGATTTGCTTTCAATTCTTTTTTTTTTTTTAATTTGAAAGATGGTTGTGATCCCTATGCTGTTGTATTAATTGATCATAAAGAAGTTGCAAGAACAAAAACAGTTTGGAATAATCGAGAACCTGTTTGGGATGAAGATTCATTTTTGTTAGCCTTTTTTTTTTTCTAAAAATTGTTTTTCTTTCAAGAAACTGAAGATTCATTTCATTTATTTCTTTTCTTCAAAGTGATCTAAGGGAGAATTTCTCAATTGTTAATGTTGTAGTTTGGGATCAAAATCGAAGATTTAAAGATATACCATTAGGAAAAATCACTCTTTCAAAAATATTTCTTGCACAACATGTAGGTGGTGGAGAACAATGGATTCCACTTGCTTCTGCAGATACTGAAGGAACAGTAACGGGAGATGTTCAATTAGAGTTATCTTATTATCCTCCTACTGCTACTGTCCCAATGCATACACTCAATGTGACAGGTTTTCTTTTCTTTTCTTTTTTTTTTTTTTTTGATGTTTTTCTCTCTCAAAAAAAAAAAATGATAAATAGTCATCAATGCTCGAAACTTGATTCCAAAAGATACCAATGGTAATTAAAATTCAAAATCAAAACAATTGTGATATTAAATTCAATTAACTAATTTAGGTCTATCTGATCCTTATGTAGTTCTTCATTTACTTCCAGATCCAGAAGCTGAATCAACAAAACATACACGTATTATTCATAAAACATTATCACCAGAATATATGGAAACTTTTTGTTTGTATGCTTTTTCTTTCTTTTCTTTTCTTTTCTTTTCTTCTTTTCTTTTCTTCTTTTCTTTTTTTGAACTCTCATCCTCTTTCTTTTTTCGAATTCTAAAATTTTTATGCTAATGAATTTTTTTTTATTTTATTTTCTTTTTTTCATTTCACCAAAAATTTAAAGTACGTTTGATTTTGCAAAAGAACTTGAACAAATGGTTCTTCATGTTTCTGTTTGGGATTGGGATCGATTCTCAGAAGACGAATTTATGGGACATATTAGTATTCCTTTATCTGACTTAAATGATCGTCAAACCTTATTAAAATATTTCCCATTATTACCTTCTCCAGGTCACTTTCCTTTTCCCTCATAAATAAATAAATAAATAAATAAATAAATATTAAAATTAAAATCAAATTGATTTTTTAGTATCAATTAAAATGCCTGGAACAGTTGATTTGGTAGAAGGAAAAATTCTCTCAATGATTAAACCAATAATTAAACGTCAGTCAAGAAAAGCAAGTTTTAACTGTAATTCTTCATTAATTCATTCTTCTCAGCCATTGGATCATTTTTATTAATCGCTTTTTCCCTCTCTCTTTTTTCTTTCTTTCTTAGATTCAAAAACACCAACACAAGGACATAGTCCAGATCTATCAAAAGGAAAAAATTTTGTTAAAAGTTTTCAAACTTTATCTTCTTCTGGTAATAATTTCAACAAAAATGATAAATGAAACAAATTTCAACAAAACAAAAAACAAAAATAAATAGAATCAATTGTTGATAAGCCTAGGGGAACTATTCGTGTGTATTATAATTTTCAAGAAGAACGAATCCTCCCTCATCAATATTACATCGATCTTTTAAATGTCGTTTCTGGACAAAATTATTTATTAGCATCACTTCTAGGGAAATGGAGTTCTCATAGAGAAGAAGCAGCTAGATCTCTTATTACCTTTTTTGAATTTCAAGATCAAGCAACAAAATATCTTTGTGGAGTACTTGATCAAGAAGTTTGTGCAACAAGTTTTTTTTTTTCCTTTTTTTTTTTTCCTTTTTTTTACACTCAAAATTTTCTTAATTGATCTATTATTTTCTTTATTTGTTTATAATAATAATAAAAAAATTAGTTGATCCAAATACAATCTTTCGAGGAAACTCTATGGCATCAAAAAGTTTAGATATTTATATGAAATTAACGGCTATGCCATATCTTCAACATGTTCTTGGTGGAATTATTAAAGAAATTATAACTTCAAAACAAAACTGTGAATTAGATCCTACTAGATTAGAAAAACCAGAAGATGCTCCTCGAAATTTGAGTGCCCTTTTAGGTTATTGTGAAGCTATTATAGAAGCTATCTTTAAATCTGTTCATTCATGTCCAGTGTATTTTTTTTTTCTATTCCTTTTCCTTTGCTTTCTCTTATCTTTTTTTATCTGTACTTTTTTGTTTTCCAGAAATTTAAGGAAAGTCTTTTGCTACTTACAAAACCGAGTAAGACAACGATTCCCACAAAATGAAAATGTTCAATATACTGCAATTTCTGGATTTATTTTTTTAAGATTTTTTTGTCCAGCAATTTTGGGTCCAACTTTATTTGATTTATGGAGTGGTCCTTTTTCTTCTTTCTTTTTTTCTTTTTTTCTTTTTTTCTTTTATATTTTGAAATTCTAAGCGTTGATTTTTTTCCCATTAAATAGACTCTTTGGAAAAAACTCAAATTCGTTCTTTGACTTTAATTGCTAAAACTATTCAAAATCTTGGAAATTTAGTTGAATTTGGAATGAAAGAACCTTACATGAAAGATGTCAATCCCTTTATTCTTTCTAAAATGGAAGGAGTCAAAAAATTTATTGATCAAATTTCGGTTCTATTTCTTTTTTTTTTTTTGTTTTTTTCCTTTCTTCTTCTTCTTCTTCTATAGTAACTAATAAATAAATAAATAGGTTGACGATAACTTAAAGATGGTAATTTTTTTCCTTTTTTTCAAAAAAAAAAAAAACAATGAAATACAAATTAAAATCATAAAAATAGGCACCAAGTGTAATAGAACCTAAAACTTTTGATGTAGCAAAACAATGTGCACGTATTCATCATTATTTTGATGAATGTCGGAACAAAATTCTTGAAAATTCACTTGTAATTTTTTTTTTTCTTTTTAATGACTGAATATATATATTTTTTCTTTTCTCATTTTTTTTTCTTCTACTTAACATTAGGAGCATGAAAAAGTACTTGTAATGAGATTGGTTGGTGTTTTAGATGAAATTAACAATGCACTCAATACAGTGGAGAATAAAATTCAAAAGAAAAAAGAAGCAGAGAGGGCAACACGTGTTTCATTAGTTTCTCAACTGTAATTCTTCCTTTCCAATGAATATTTTAAACAAACAAATAAAATATAAATAAAAAGTGCAAACAGTGAAGGAAAAGTTTCGATCAAACCTGCTGGACAATCTTCGATCGCTGCACTTGATAACCTTCTTGATGATCTTGAAAACTATCATGTAAAGCCACAAAAATCAAAATCTCGTTCAAGTATTATTAGTGGTGTTGCATCCTTAATAAAACGACCTGATAGTTCAACTCCTCAAGGAAAAAGAGAATCAATTTCACTCCAAAGGCATCCCTCCACGAATGAACCCAAAAGTCCAAGTTCACCTCGGACACCCAGCGATGACTTCAAATTTAGTTCTAGTTCAAATATTTTAGAAAAGCTTGGAGACTCTGCTCGCAAATTAATAGAACCAACGAAACAAGAACCACTCATAGAGCCAACTAAACGAGAGATAATTCTTCCTGAACCTATTATTCAAGAACCAATCAAACAAGACCCTATCATTCAAGAACCAATCAAACAACCAATTCTTCCAAAACCCATTGTTCAAGAACCTATAAAACAGGAACCAATAAAACAAGAACCTGAACCTATTAAGCAAGAACCTATAAAACAAGAACCTATAAAACCAAAACCAGAAATAATAAATCCAAAACCAATTGTCCAAGAACCAATAAAACAAGAACCAATCAAACAAAACCTATCAGACAACTTCGATTCAAATAAAAAATCAGCAATGGATTCTCTTGATGATTTATTAGCAGACTTATCCAGTGTAGCCTTTGATGAGTCAAGGTTTATTTTCTTTTTCTTTTCTAATTTCTTTTTTCTTCTTATTTTTTTTTTGTTCATTTTTCATTCAAATTAATTAATTAATTTCAAAATTAGTGTATCTTCAAATTTTAACAATGACATTTATTCTGGAAATTCAAATCGTAGTAGTACAAATAACACAACTAATACGAACAATTCAAGTAATGAAATGTCCATAGAAGAGATTATAAGACAAGCAACAGAGGCAGCAAAGAGAACATCATCAGCTTTAGAAAACCGATCTTCTCAAACTCCAAAAAATAATCAATTTGATTTTAGTTTGAATCAAAAACCACAAGAAATTATTGAGGTTTTTATTTTATCTTTTTTTTTTCATTTACTTCTAATTAATTAAAATCAAATAAAATAATTGTATTGTATCAATTTAGACTCCTCCTCCTCCTCCAAAAGATGATTTAGGTGCACTTGATGATTTGATGGATAGTTTTAATGAAGCTGCAGCTGTATTTGATTTTTTTTTTAAAAAAAAACTCTTTTCCCTCTTTTTTTCATCTCTTCATCTCTTTTTCCCTTTCTAGGATGCAATTCATCAAAACGAAGCCAATGAATGTGTATTCTGTAAAGGTCCTATAAATGAGAGTACATGGCATTCTTGGGCTGGTTTCAAATGGCATGCTCAACATTTTAATTGGTATTTATTTTTTTTTTGAAAAATATCTCTTT
>Ga0209960_1002011_pt1 | contig 22405 bp, 25 predicted proteins | sample ThiBiot_500_plan_2_FD_183947 | JGI IMG/M metagenome (GOLD analysis project Ga0209960, IMG submission 183947) | Wastewater bioreactor microbial communities from Cape Town, South Africa - Thiocy_expt_500_plan (SPAdes) | ecosystem: Engineered > Bioreactor > Thiocyanate-remediating >...
AAAAAAAAAAAAAAAAAAAAAAAAAAAAAAAAAAAAAAAAAAAAAAAAAAAAAAAAAAATTTGAAAAAAAGAAAAAAGAAAAAAAGAAAAATGAAGGTCGAAAAAAAAAAAAAAAGTTGTTTTTTGGCAACTGACAGGCTGTCAAAGCTCATAAAAGATTACCCTAGAAGGTAACATCAAACCTAATCCAAACTAAAAATTGACCTTTTGAAGTAATATCTTTTCTTCTCTTTGATTTGTCGTTTGAATGATTCATTTTTTATTCCTTTTTATTTTCTTCTTCTTCTTCTTCTTCTCTTTCTTTTTTTTTTGTTCTAATTATTTCCTTGATTTTTTTCATTTCAATTTTCTATCTCTTGAACCTTGACTTTTGATTTCATTGCAATCTTTTTTTTTGATTTATTTCACTTTTAAATCACAAAAAAGAATTGAGAGATTTTGTCTGCCTTTTTCATATCAGAAGCACGCAACCGTTGAAAAAAAAAAAACACATATTTGAGTATTTTCAATAACTTTGAGAGCAAAAATTAACAAAGAAAAATCAAAAAAAAAAGAAAGAAAGCAATAAAAAAAGATTTTTTCGAGAAGATTGTAACATTGACTTCAAAGGTTAGATCTCTACCATCAATCCATCAATCCATCATGTTTTGTGCTTCTTGAAAAGTGTGAAAGTTGGTGACTTTTTTTTTTTTTCTTCTGATTTTGGTTTGATTCTCCTTTCTTTCCAAGTGAAGAAATAGCAAAGAACAAGACAAAGAGCAAGAGATTTTAAAGATTTTTTTATCAATCTTTGAGTTTTCTTATTCTTCTTCCTTGATTCAGTTTTTATTTTTATTTTTACTTTTATTTCGAAGAGTAAAAGAAAAGGAGAAAAAGTCAAATTAGTTTGAAATTGATTGAAATCCCAAATAAACCTATTTCAAATCAAGTAAAGTAAGAATTATTTTTATAAATGAGTGAGGTGCAATTTCAAATTGACACAAAGCCTTAAAAGGGATTGGTAATTAGAATAACAAAGTTTTGATGGCTTCGTTTGGTTGGTTTGAAACTCGCCCTCCCCCTCACACTTCAAAATTTTAATCTTTCATGGTTAATAACTTTTGAGACAAATAAGTTGAAATTATAACTGTCGAGCTTGGTTGTCAATTTGAAAAACCAAAAATATTGCAATGAACGATCAAAGAAAATCCAAAACCAAACAATAAAATTCATTGTTGCCTTTGTTGAAATTTTTTATCAAAAAAAAAAAGGAGAACAATAAATAAATAATGTTGATGACAAACTCTTTCTAAATTTATAAATATTTTCAACATTCGAAATTGTTTTTAGTAGGAAACCTTTGTTGGAAATCTTTAAAAAAAAATGAATTTTTTATCACAATCAAGAACAATTTGTTCGCAATAGAAGAAGTTTCAGATTAATATAACAAAATTAAAAAAATCAGACAAACATTCCAAATGGAGGCTTCAAAGGATCAAAATTCAACATTATCCATAGTTCAGAGGTTCACTTCTTTAAAATGTTCATTCGATTTGGTGTTGAGTCAGAAAAAAAAAAAGTTCAAAAGAGAATTTGAGTCAAACTTAAAGATTGTTTTTAAAAAAAAATTTGAAAAACAAAAACAAAAACAAACAAACTTTCTTAAACTTTCTTAAACTTTCTTGAACATATTAACATACAAAGATCGATGATCTAGGAAGGCCAAAATTTATCTCTCTCATCACATCTGAGCTTCAAATTTTTAATAAAGGTTGATTCAAAGGTCGGGTTTTATCCAGAAAACAATTAATTAATTAACTCAAGCACATCACAAAGAAGCATGATGAACGGTACAGAACTTCAGTGCCTTTTGTTTTTTTAAAAAAGATTATTAGTAAAAAAGAAGAAAAGGTGAGAAAAGTTGTTTACCATAAAATCTTATATAGCTATATTCTTCATTTGTCTATCGTCAATTACAAATTTTTTTTCCTTTGGAAAAAGAATCTATCGAAATTTGTAGTTGGAGTGAGATTTGGAAAGAAGGGAAGATTTTTCTTTAAAAAAACAAAATAAAAATGAAAAATGTCTCAAAATTAACTCAAATCCTTTTTTTTTTGAAAAAATTAGATAAATGTGAAGCTCTTATTGAAAAAAGATACCTTTGTTGAAATAAATGGAGATGACGGACCTTTAGTTGCTCAAATTAAAAATATTTTTATTCATAAAGATCCTGAAGGGGTCAAAAGAGAATTTATTTTAGTTGACTGGTTCTTTGAGGTTGGAACTGATGAATTCACGAAATGGAAGATATACAGACAAGCCCACCAAAAAAATTGGTCCTTAATTTTAACTTCATCGAATGCAAATTACTCATATCGATCTGCTCAAATAAGGTTCCTATCAGCACTGTTTTTGTTTTGACCTTCTATTGACTCAAGCCACTAAACAAGCAATCCATTTGTTGGAGGCAAAAATTGTCCATAAAGCAATGATATTCTGGATACAATAAAAGATCAAAAATTGATAGACATTTGTAACAATATCAAATGTTGACACTGAATTCTTGTTGCGCCTTCTGAATTCTTCCAAAAAAATTCTCTCATCTAAAACTTTTTTTTTTTGTTTTTTAAAAAAAAATATATGGATATGTGTTGACCTAAGTAAATTTCAAATAAAGTAAAGAATAAAATAAAAAATAAAAACCTTTTTGAAACTTCAACTCCAACTTCAACGGTTAAAACTGCAACTTTGAAAAAAAAAAAAAAATTAGACCCCCCTTTGGACCGTTATTTATTTTTTGACTCATTCCCTCTTTCACGATTTTGTCACTCCTATTTGTATAACCAAAAAACTCTAATTGTAATGCACAACTCTTTCAAAATAACAAATAGATAATTTTTTCAACTTATACTCTTCTTTTTTCCTTATGTTTGGTTTAGGTTCAATGGATCCAAAAGTTGAAAATTCATTAATGAAAGGTCGCTCGTTTTCCATTTCTTCAGTGCATAAGAGAATACCAAGTGTAATGATAACCTTTTCTTCTTTTATTCGATTCTATTTCATTATTATTTTTTGAACCTGAATTTTTAATTTAATTTAATTTAATTATTCACAAAATGATAACAATGAAAATAATAAAATAGAATAAAGACGTTAGAGCTGCTTTTAAAAATGTTGACCTTGATGATGATGGACTTATTAACAAAGAAGAAGTTATGGAAGTATTTGAAATTTTAACAATTGAACTCAATGATGAATTTTTAAAAATGGTTCAAGGAATGGGTGAAGAAACGATGGCATATGAAGGTTTTAATATTTTTTCATTTTTTGGATATAATTAATTGAACATTTGCTTTTTGCTTAGAATTCCTTCAAAAGTTTCAAGAACCATTATTTGGAGTTAACAATCCTCATACTTCATTATCTCTGGTATTATTTTTGAAGAAAAAAAAAGGAAAAAATAAAAGGAAGATTACAATCTAATATATTATAAATTTTTTTTAGGAATCATTTGGTTCTTTTGATGAACAACGTCAATCTATTGGAATTATGTACTCAAAATTAAGTGATTTATTAACTCAAGGAGAAGATGTACTTCAAATGACTACCATTCCAACATCTGATCATGAGGATATTGATTCTTTAAATGATCCAATTATTGAACAATTAAATACAACTCATAAAGAAAAAATTTCAAATCTTCAAGAAGAACGGGATCATTTAATTTCATCACTTTGTTGGCTTCAAAAAGAGGTAATTAATTATTTTTAATTTTTTATGAACAAAACAAAGAAAAAATAAAAATAAAAAATAAAAAGTTAAGGATTCAAGATATGACGGTTGAAGATACTGTAAAATATGTTGTTGAAGTTATTTTGGAGAAAGAAGCTGAACTTGAAAGACAAAGAGTTTTTTTTTTTTTCAGACTACTTTTAAAAGGAGATCATAAAATAATTATAAAATCAAAAATAGGAAGTTCTTCACCAATTAATAAATCGTTTTAGAGAAAAGGATTTATCGCCACCTGAACCAAAGTAAGTTTTGTTTTTTTTCCAACAAAAAAAAAAAAATAGATTTAAATCAAATTTATCTTTTTTTTAAAAAAAAGGGCTCCTCCAACATCACAATCTATAAAATGTCTTTATGAACTTCAAGAACAATTTAAATATGAAAATATTCTCAATGCAATTCTTCAACAATCAAATAATAATAATGGGACAGGATCTAAAACTATTGAAACTTCTCAAATTGAAAAAGCAATTAAAACATTAGCGAAAAATTTTGATATGCAATTAGAAAAATGTATAAGATCGTCAGAACAAGAAGCGGAAATGAGAAAGGCGATAGCTGAGGATAATGGATGGTTATGGTTCCAATTAACTCAATTAAAAAAGAAATTAGAAACTAATTATTCTCCAGCAACACAAACTGAAGATAATTGTACTATTATGTAAGGAATTAGAAACAAAAAAAAAAAAAACAAAAAAAAAAACTGGATGTGACATTAATGATAATTATTTATTCTACAAAAACTATTTTATAATAAATGTACATATAACAATTAATTCTTTTTTTTCTTCCTTGAAGAAATTTCGAGTTGAACTTTTTTATCTCTTTTCTTTCTTTTTTTTGGTTTTCCTTTTTCAATTTTTTCTATATCCTCCTCTTCTTTTTCTTTTTCTTCTTCCTCAAGCACCGTTTCTTTCTTTTTCTTAGATTCATAAAAAATTGGATCTTTTTTAGGTTGCCATCTCGTATCACATGATATTCGAAATTTGTTTGAAGTATTTGTTGAAGAAAGGTGAAGAATATCAAGGTTTAAAATACAAACATCTCCTTTTTGAAAATCAGTTGATACCCAATGAATTGGAGAATTGACATTTACATCACTTGCATCATCTGTTAACCATCCAGATTGAACACCATCCTTTCCAACTTTTGAATGATTATAATTTTTACGAAGTTTTTCAAATTGTGATGAAATATGTGATCCTTCAGCAAGTACAATAGTTCCCATTTCAATTGGAATATCTCCAATAGGTATCCATGCTGTTAATATTCTTTCTGATCCTCCTCCTTTTTTTAAAAATTTTTCTTGTCAATTCAAAAGAAATTATTTCGAAAAAGAAAAAAAAAGAGAAGAAAGAAAAGAAAAGAAAAAAAAAGAAAAGAAAAGACTTACCAACATAAACTCTATCTACATGAACACCTGTAAATAAATCTTTATTCACAGCTCGAAGCCATTTATAATTGATTGTTATTACTTCTTCTTCAAAGAGATTTTCAAAAAAATTGAATAAATTTGGATGTTCAAGAACTTCTAAAACTTCTTTTGAACGTGCAATATCTTGTCGAGAAAGGAGTGAAGGTTGAGATTCAGTCGAAGAAATATAAGCATCATCAGGATTTGTATTTGGAACTAGAAAATCTTTTGATGAAAGGTAATCAATTATCTTCTTTCTTGCGATTGAAACCTTTTTTAATTTTTGATTTTTCTTTTTAAAAAATAATTAAATGAAACAAAGAAACAAACCTTTTCATGATCAATCAATTCTCTAATCAAAAGATATCCAAAGATATCAAGTTGTTTCCTCAATTCTGTATAGTTTTGATCTTTATACAATTTTGTTGAATCTTTCATTGGTGAGACTTGAATAAATCCTTTTCCTCCAAGGACCATCCGAGGAGAAGTCTTCTCCATAATTCCGTTTTTTTTTTAAGAAAGAGGGTTTGGTTTATCAAGTTGATGCGTTAATTCTAAAGGTCATTTAACAATAATCATCCAGTTTTCTAATTCAAAGTTTGTGATTCGAAGGAGATTTGAAAGAAAACTTTGAATTTTTTAAAGTTTTTTGGCGGGAAATTTTTCACAAAAAAAAAATGGCGAAAGTTTTTTTTTCATTTTTGTTTGAAAAGAGAGATATTTGACTCACATTTTTTTCATTGATAACCTTGACACTCCAGGAGAAGGTTGGTATTTTTCTTATCTTTTAAATTCTCGTTTTTTTGGGAAGAATTGGAAGGAATTCAATTCATTTTTCACTTTGCCTTTTTCATTTCTTTGTTCTTGAACTCAAACAAACAAAAACTTTTTTCACTCTCCTATTTCGAGATCTCTTTTTTTTTCCCCAAAAACGTTTGCCAAAAACCAATAAGAGTCCAAAAAAACTAAGAAAAATCGAACAAATTCAACAAAAAAATCAACTGAAAGAAGCATTCTTTTCAAAAAAAAAAAGGAATCAGAGAACTCAAGCATTGAAAAAAAATATCAACACATCTCGGGATGTTTTTTTTTTTTGCTTTTCTCTATTTTTCTTTCTGACGCCATCGTCCTCCAATCAGAATCACCTCTATGTGAAAATTAAAAGTACAAAAGGGAATAAAATGATAAGAGACTATATTTATTTTGTGTTGTTTTTGAACTAAGAATCCCTTTTTCAAATAAGAAAAAAAAATCAAAAGGCTTTTCCCTCTCTTCTCTTCCACCTTCGAAGCATTCTTTAATAACTCACCAAACCCAAAGGTAACCTATCTTTTTCTATCTATTTTTAATTTTTTTCTTTTTAATCTTTTTCTTTATTTCATAAAAGATATCCCCCGCACTGCAAAAGAAAATACTTCCATCATCAGCAGCGGAAGTCCCATTGTGATTCATTCTTTTTTTATAACTCAATTTTGATTAACTTTAATAAGGTAACCACTCTTTTCTATCTGTTTTTGATTTTAGATTTTCCTTTTGATTTTTTTTTTTAAAAAAAAATTAATACGAATATTTATCTTTCTTTTTTTTTTCCTTTCCCATCAAGATAACCGCATCGGAAGCCCCATTCTGATTCACCCGTAATAACAAGGAACAATAGTATCAATCACAAAGATTATAAGATTTCGTTTCACCTACTTTGGATTTAATCAAAAAGGATGAGAGTTAAATCTTTCAGTCATCGCTTCATGTCACTTATTGTGATTATTTCTTTCCTTTTGGCCGTTTATTGTCAAAATGATTGTTTATCAGACCCAACACAAGAGATGTGTGTTGATTATTCATATCCTGATGTCAACGCAACAGTAGATATCTCAAACCTTTGTACTGCAATGTCATTTATGCCTGGTTGTACAATCAATAGCGTTTGCTCCGAATCCCATACAAATGATCCTTATTGTCAACCTTTTTCAGTTCTCGCTGATGTTTGTGCTGAAGATATGCCCCTTATGAAAGGTTGCATGAGCTATGTAGCGCTTTGTGGTGTTGAAGGAACTCAAGTCGGACAATGTTCAGAACAAGGTCCAATTCCAGGGATTCCAACAACAGAAGAAGCTAATAATGCAATTAGATCAGTTTGTCAAAGTCACTTCATGTCTTCATGTACAAAATGCCCTGATTCTGGCTCTGGAATAATGCAATGTGACCTTCTTTCAGTTTATTCAGAGCTTTGCCTTCAAATGCCCGATATGCCAGAGTGCGCCCAATGGAAAGTAATGTGTGCTGAAGATTCTATTGCCCATTGGGAACAATTTTGTCCATCAAACTCTCAACCACCCATCATGAGAATGTACTTTCATACAGGCATTTTAGATTATATTTTATTTGAAAAATGGGTCCCAAGAACAACAGCACAATATGTTGGATCTATCTTTGCTGTTTTCTTCTTTGCAATTTTCTTTGAGGCCTTACAAACTGCTCGTTCATACTATGAATGGAAATGGAACTCTGAACTCGAAGGGATTTTATCTGAAAAAGATGCCTTGGTTCAAGATAGTCAATATGTTTGGGGTCAGGCACCCTTTAGACCTTGGATTGATTTCAAAAAATCTGTTCTTCATTCAGTAGAAACCATACTCAGTTATTGTTTAATGTTAATTGCAATGACCTTTAATGTTGGTTTATTCCTTGGTGTTATTGCTGGATTCTTTGTTGGTCATTTTCTCTTTGGAAGGTTCAGAATCTATATTGCGAAACCTTCATGTTGCACTTAGATTCTTTTCTTCTTTTTTTTTTTTCTGAAAAGAAATTTAATTGTAAAGTTTTTTCTTCTTCTTCTTGTTTTTTAAAGTGATTCAAATAAATTCATAAGTTCATAAATCTTTCTTGAATTTTTATTTTTTATTTTTAATTATTTTATTTTATTTTATTTGTCTTGACTCATGATTTCTTTATTTGAATGATGTTCAATCACAACCAATTTAATAATTAATGAAAAATCAATAAACATCTTTGATAAATGGAAGAACAACTTTATCGAGCGTGTTCAGATGGAAAAGTCGAAGAAGTTACAAAATTACTTCAAAACTCACAAATTAACATTAATTGGCAAGATGAAGATGGAGCAACAGCTTTTTTTATTGCTTGTTGGAAAGGACATATTGAAATTGTGAAGATATTATTAAATGATAAAAGGATTGAAGTGAATAAGTCAAATAAGAATAACCAAACACCTTTTTATATTGCTTGTTTACAAGGACATATTGAAATTGTGAAATTGTTATTAAATGATAGTAGAGTTGATATCAATATAGCAAAAGAAGATGGTTTAAATGATGGTGCAACACCATTTTATATTGCTTGTGAATACGGACACCTTGAGATTGTGAAATTATTATTAAGTGATAAAAGAATTGATATGAATAAAGCAACTAATGATAATGGAACACCTTTTTATGCTGCTTGTCAAAATGGTCATATTGAAATTGTGAAATTATTACTAAATGATAATGAAATTGATATTAATGAAGCAGAAAATGAATTTTCAAAAACACCTTTTTATGTTGCTTGTTATTGTGGAGATATTGAAATAGTGAGACTATTATTAGATCATAACACAATTGATATCAATAAAGCAAGAGATGGTGGTTTCACACCTTTTTATATTGCTTGTTTCAAAGGACATGTTGAAATTGTGAAATTATTATTAAGTGATGAAAGAGTTGATATTAATAAAGCAGCAAATGATGGTTTTATACCTTTTTATGTTGCTTGTGGAAAAGGACATATTGAAACAGTGAAATTATTATTAAATGATTATAGAGTTAATATCAATGCAGCAAATAATGATGATTGTACACCTTTTTATATTGTTTGTCAATGTGGACATATTGATATTGTGAAATTACTATTAAATGATAATAGAGTTGATATCAATAAAACAATGAATGGTGGTTCAACACCATTTTATATTGCTTGTTCTCAAGGACATATTGAAATTGTGAAATTATTATTAAATGATAATAGAGTTGATATTACTAAAGCAAGAAAAGATGACGGTTCAACACCTTTTTTTATTGCTTGCCAAGAAGGACAAATCGAAATTGTGAAATTATTATTAAGTGATAAAAGAATTGATATCAATAAACCACAAAGTCAAGGTGCAACACCTTTTTATATTGCTTGCCAAGAAGGACACATTGAAATTGTAAAATTATTATTAAATGACAAAAGAGTTGATATTAATAAAGCAAGAAAAGATGACGGTTCAACACCCTTTTGGCAAGCTTGTTATTTTGGACATATTGAAATAGTGAAAGTGTTATTAAATGATAATAGAGTTGATATTAATAAAATAAATGAAGAAGGAATAACTCCTTTTTCTATTGCTTGTGGAGAAGAAGATATTGAAACTGTGAAATATCTATTAGCAAGCGGAAGAGTAATGGACTTATTCCCAAAAAATAAACATGAAGATATTGCAAGAAAATCAAAAAAAGCAATGAATGAGGAAATTGTTAAATTATTGGAATCATTTGAAAATAATTCAAATGGAACAAGAAACAAGTTGAGAATAGAACTTGGATTTGCTGGTAAATTAATTTTGAGACTTTTTATTTTCTATTTCCATTTTTCATTTTTCATTTTTTTCTAATTCATTTCTCTTCCCATTTAAAGATCCTGATGCAGTTTCTATCTATGCGATTATAATTCTTCTCTCAGATGATTACTTAAGATTTCAAAAGATGATGTAAATAATGAAACAAAAGAAATTCGAAAAGAAAAGCAAAAGGACAAAATCAAAGAGGATAAACTTTATTCTTATTTTTTGATTTTTTATTTTATTTTCAAAGGCAATTTCTTCAAAATCACTCCTCCATAACAAGATTCTAAATGTTCAAGACCTTTTTGTTCTCAAAAATAATCCCAAATTAAAAAAGCTGATATTATATTTCTCACTGAAATTATCAGAAGTTCAACTCTTTTCTTGATTTCAAATCAACAATCAATTCGAAATAAATTAATAAATAAATAAATGATGTATATCCAATTTTTTGTTTTGTAAGAAGTCCATGATCTGCTGTCACATTGACAAACCAATGGATGCCTGGAATTTTTCAAACACAAGAAAAAAAAACTTTTATATTTTTTACAACCACACAAGAGATTCTGAAACTGAAACAAAGAAGATATTCTAAAGTAAAACAAATTATTAAACAAAAGATAAAGAAATAAAATATTATAATTAAATCTTTGGAGAATCAGTATTTTCAATTTTTTTTTTTTTTTTCCTATTATAACTCATTGATTTCAGGAACAAATAGAATTCAGGGTTCAAAATCTTGAAGATAATATTAGATATTGAAAGAAATTTAGTTATAGAATCACTCTCTTCCATTAATTGTTCATCAAGTTTGAAATTTTGAAGGTTTGACTTTCAAGAATCTTTAAACAATTTTTTTTTAAAAAAAAACTATTTAATGATGTTTCATAATTTAGATTGAAAAGCAATTTGAATTGAATGGATATAAAATGAAGATAGGATTTCTCTTAATCGGTTTTGTATTTTGTTATTTTCTGGGATATTTAACTTATTGGTTCTTTGGTATATTTTTTTTTTCGAGTTGTTGAAACTTCTGATTTCATTTTTTTTTTTTTTTTCTCCAATTCAAGATCAGGAACCAGAACTTGGAAGATGTAAGTAAATTTTTTTAAAAAAAAATCCCTTTTTCAATTTTTCTAATTATTTCATAATAAGATAATCAAGAGTTAAGAGAGACTACATGTAAAAGTAAGAGTAATATTATTTTATTGATCATTTCATGATTTGAAAAAAAAAAAAAAAAAAAAAAAAAAAAAAAAAAAAAAAAAAAAAAAAAAAAAAAAAAAAAAAAAAAAAAAAAAAAAAAAAAAAAAAAAAAATTCTAAATTCTAATTTCTGATCATAGATCCAACAATCAAGGGAGATGAAAGCGAAATTTATGACCAAAACTCTACTTCACTGCAAATACAATTCCAATCAGAATCAGAAACAGAAACAGAAACAAAAAACCAAACTCAAAATCAAGTTCAAAATCAAATTCAAACTCCAACTCAATTCAAAACAGATTCTCAAACACAACCTTCATCTACATTTCCAATTCAATCAAAAATTCAAGTTCAAACACAATCTCCAACAGAAACTCAAACAGAAACTCAAACTAGAACTCAAATCCAAACTCAACCTCCAACCCAAACCCCAACTCAAACTCAAATTCCAACTCAAACAAACTCTCAATCAAGAACAAAACAACAAAAATGTTATTACAAAAACTACCAACTTCCTTTACAGTCACAAAATTTTGTTCTCCCCAAAATATTTTTCTTAAAGACTTATAAAGTTGGAGGCTCAACTTTTGCAGGAATTTTAAGAAATTTAGCAAATGAATATGGAAAGGTTGTTCTCACTCCTCCAGAAGATCATATATTCATGGGTGATATGGATGATTTTGATGCAGTATTGGCTCACCAAAATGTCACAAATAAACAAATAGACATCTTTTGCAATCACCTTCTCAAGTACAATTCAAATGTGATTCATCATTACATGGGCAGAGATTACTTTCAAGTTACCTTAGTTAGACATCCAGTTTCGAGAGCACTCTCAGGATATTTTCATTCAAGAACTGGAAATTATTGTACTACGGAAAGTACAAGATGGGTTGAAACTTGCGTCGAATTTCAAAATGGAATTTATACTGCACTTAGAGATAGAAACGTTCAACAACTTATGATTAGAGATGTACTAAGTCCCTTTGATCTTCTCATGATCACTGAAAGGTTCACTGAATCTTTAATTGTCTTCATGTGGAAAATAGGATTAAAACTCACAGATTTGTTATATGTAAATTCAAAAACAAGATCACCAGATGCAGAATTACCTCAAAGAAAAGAAAAATCTTTTATAAAAGATGTTCTTGAAATGAATGGACAAGATTTACGAATTTTTGAACTAGCAAATGAATATCTTGATAAACAAATTGCTGAACTACCTCCAGGATATATGGATTATAAAATTGTGTTGGAAGAAATGTTACAAGAAGTTCAGGATGAGTGTCCCTACTCGGAAGATGATTGTTATTGGAAAGATAATGGTTGTGCAAGAACTTGTATTAAAAATTGGATTAAAAATAATATTCATTGTTTATAAAAAGAAAAAAACAAAAACAAAAACAAAAACTTTATTTTCTTTATTTTCTTATTGATCAATTATTATCTTTCCAAAAAATTAAAATTAAAATTATCAAAATTGTTTTATTTTATTTTATTTTTGAATTTATTTCTAATTCTATGAACTCGGTAGTGGTAAAAATTCAATTGATTCTGAACCAAAGTGTGCAAGATCTTGAAGAAAAATAAAATAAATTAAAACATAAATAAAGAAAAATAAAGAAAGAAAATGAAAAAGAAAAAGAAAAGAAAGTACCTGATTTTTTCATTGTTTTTTTGGGAGCTTTTTCTTTTTCTTTTTGACTCTCTTCTTCGTACTTTAAGAAATTATTATTTTTAGTTTTTAGTTTGAATTCAAACTTTCGAAGAAAAAAAAGAAAAAAGAAAAATAGATACCTCTGTTACATTTTGTTCAAGTAATCCTTTCCAAAATATATAATTTGATTCAAGATTTAAACTACATTTTACAGAAGCATCAGATTGAGAAAAGACATTCCATTTATTAAACATTGGTCTCACAAGGAAATCAATAAAACCTTTTTTTTGACAATTATGAACAAAAAGAAAAAAAAAAAAAAAAATTGAAGGAAATGAAAAATAAATAAAATAAAATGTTGAACCTGTTTGACATTTTGGAGTATTTGGTTTCTCTCTATCATAAAACATAGAAGTTTCAAAACCAAGTTCTTTTTCAAGATCACCCTATTTTCAATGATTAATAATGTTCAAGAAATTTCAAATAAAATCAAATTAAATATACTTGAGTGTAAAATTCTTCCATGACCCTTTTTACCCATTTTCTATTTATTTCTGGTGGTCTTGCAGGGTTGCTCATATCCGAACACTTTACAATATATGTTAATACTAATAATACATCCTCCTTTTTTTCGAGGTTCTCAGAATTTAAACCAGCTGATAATCGACTTTCAAATTTACTTAAATATTCAAAATGATGAGATACATCTGTTCCCAAAACTAATTCCATTAATGTACTAAAAGAAAAAATAAATGAAATAAAATGAAAAGAGAATATTTATTTTCTAAAGGCAAAATAAAAAATAAAAAATAACCTTCTAAATTGTGAGACTTGACTAGATGTCATAGATGATGTGATATTTAATTCTGGATTCTTTAAAATTTTAAAAGTTTCTGATGCATGATAATTCTCAAGAACAGATCTTGTTTTATTTTATTTTTTTGGGTTTTATTTTTTATTTTTCTAAATGAATTAATTGATTCAAATACCTATCATTATATCTAAGTGCTAAAGGATGATCAATTTTAATTAAAAAGTTATTATTAACACCAGGATGTGCATAATCATGGACCATCGCTGCGACTAGAGATGCCATAAATTCTAAATCACTTAAGCCTTTTGATTTATATTTTTAGTTTTATTTTTATTTTTATTAATATAAAAAAATCAAAAAAAAAAAAAAATCAGAAGTGAAAGGTAATGATCTTACAATGTTTCTTGATATCATTTTTAATAAAATAATAAGTTGAATGCATGACATCGGCTGCATGAATTAAATTATGATAAGAGTTATCATTTTTATAACCCATTTCAATTCGATGAGTAAATGCTATTGGAGAAAGTATGATTAAAACAGAAAAAAGAAAGAAAAAGAAAAAAGAAGGAAACCTAAAAAAACATCCTCTGGTATTTTAAATTGAAATAAAAATCCTTCTTCAACAAAAATTTTATGAGCTAAAAATAATAGAGGATGTCCATTCGTTAGCTCAGAAAGTAAAAATATATCAAATTCCCATGTTGCTTTCATATTTAATACTTCATCAATTTTTTCCTTTTTTTTTTTTTTTTTTTTTTTTTTTTTTTTTTAAAAAAAAAAAAAAAAAAAAAAAATTAAAAAAAAAAAAAAAAAAAAAAAAAAATAGAATTAAAATGAAACATGAAGATGAGCTTGAGCTCTTTCAAGAAAAGGATTGGTTTTTGAAGTTTGTAATGGGGTTCGTTTTGATTTATTTCTTTCAACTTGTTTTGCTTCTTCAATGTCCCTTTATTTAGTTATATTTGTTTCATTAAGTATTTTTCTCAAGAATAAAAATTTAAGATTCCTTACTCCCTAAGATTAAGTGCTGATTCTCTTACTGTTGCGTTAGGATTTTGTCCTAAATTTGAGAAAGATAAGAGATTAATTAAAAATAAAAAAAGAACTAAGATTAATTAATTTATGAATAAACCTAGCATATAATCCAACCATGCTCCAATTTCTTGATCACCAACATTTGTCATATTTGGTGAATAAAGGCTGTTTGATTGTTTGTTTGTTTGTTTGAAACAAGATTTGGAAATAAAAAAGTGAAAAAATATTACCGACTCGATGATAAAATTCCCATAACTTCTTTTAAATCCTTTTTCAAGTGAAGTGGAAGAGTTTGTTTTTCTGAATCCATTTGTTTTAAGAGTTTCATTGCTTTTTTTTAAAAAAATGAATTTAATTTACTTTAGTTATTTTCTCAAATAAAGAAAGCAAAGGAAAAGGAGAATCAACAAGAAGAAGAAGAAGAAGAAGAAGAAGAAATAAAAAACCTTTTGTTAAAGGAGCATCTGGAGGAGCTTCATGAAATTGTTGTTCAATATTTTTCTTTTTTAAATCATCAATTTCAACCATTAAATGACTTTTTTGTTGTTGTTTCATATAAAATATTTCAAACATATCTCTTGCTGTTCGTTCTTGTCGATGAGCAAGAAAATTAAATACAATTACTCCACAAGCCATATATATGATTAAAGAAACAAGAGAATCTATAGCAAAATTTGCTGGAGCTAAAACACTTCCAATCCCCAACGCGGCAACATAATACAAAAAACAAAGCCATCCACAAAATAAACTTTCCACAAAATTGATATGAGTATATTGTCCAAATCCAAGTACTAATAAATAACATTCAATCAATGCTGTATGAGTCAAAATAGTGGCAGCAAAGATATTTGCTGTTATAATTGGAAAGATTGCAATGAGAAGAAAAATAATTGGATTAGAAACTCTGTAGATTTTCCTATAAACTCTCGTCCAATAAGTCAAACCGATTCCAATTAAACAAAAAATTGTCCCAAGAGCGAGTGTTACAACACCATATCCAACTATAAATCCATGTGAACCTTGAAAGTAATTTAATGATGTCGCGCCTCTAATTAGAATCACTAATCCTCTCAAAAACAAGACAATTACAGCTACTATTAATCCAGCACGAACTCGATGTGTTGATATCTCACAAAAGAAATCACGAAATTGAGTTTCGATATCAGTACGAAAATAGGATAATAGAAATGGTTTCTTTTTTGATTTTTTTTTTTTTTAAAAAAAAAAGAAAAGTTAGTGATTTGTTTTCTTTTTCATTCAAATATCCTTTTTCAAAGCAAAGCTATAAATTATAAATTATAACAAAATGTAGAACCAATATCAAAAAGTAATAACAATACCTTTCTGAATTGAATCGTTTCAGAGATATCTTCTTCTCCCAACTCCAAAGGAGGTGAGGATTTTTCTAATGTCCCCATCTCCATTATAACTACAACTACTCTTACTTCTGTCTCTTCTACTTCTTAACTTCTCAACTTTAAACTTTTAAACTCCTTCTTATTATTATTCTCTTGCTTTCCTTTCAACAATTAAAAATAATTTGTCAAAAACCTTTGTCAAACAAAAACAAAAACAAAAACAAAAACAAACAGTATTCCTAACTTTTGTTCCACTGATTCGTTTTTTTTGCTTCAAAAACTCACAATTAACTCTTCTAATCCTCTCTTCTATCACACTTTCAATTATAACAACCTTCGAAATAATTGTAAAAGAAATCAGCAATATGTATTCAATATCAGTATCTCGTTCTAATAATTGGAATTATAAATTTTTTTTCTTCTTTTTTTTCTTTCAATGAATTCCCTTTTTAGGTATCGGGGAAAATAGTTAAAATAGGGTCCACAATTAAGGTTGGGATGTCTGATTGGTGGAAATTTTTTTTACCCTTTTTTGGGGTGTTTGATTAATTTGTTTTGATTTTTTTTTCTTTTTGTTTTTTTTCTTTTCTTTCTTTTTGTTTTTTGTTTCAAACGTTTCAGATGTTTCAATAAGATATCTTGGGAATCATGAAGATCTCTCTTATTTCTTTTTGTTCTTATTCTTCTTTGATGCTCTTGTTTCTTTTATTCTTTGATTTGGTTTCAAATTTTTTGAGTTTTATTTAACTGAGAAAAACTTCGTTTTTTGTTTTTGTTTTTTGTGACAAAACATCAGGAGTTGAAAGATTTTTCGGACTTCTAGTTTTAGTTTTTGTTTTTGTCGAGGCGTTATTGTTTCATTATTAGGAGGACTGAATTGGGAAAGATCTCAAGTTCGGGTCACCAATGTTTTAGCTTGATCATTGATGAATAAAAGCAAAAGAAAAAAAGGTTTTTGATCATCTTGATTCTCAAAATTTTGATTTGAAATCTATTTCTACAATTTTAAATTTGATCTATCTATCTATTCTATCTATTTATCCATCTATTTATCTATGATTTCTTTTGCTTTTTGTTCTCTTTTTTGGTTTCAGCATCCAAACTCATTTTCCTTTTTGTAGTTGTTTGATTTACCTAAAAAAATAATAAAGTCAGGCTTTCATAAAAATAAGAATTAGAATCAAATCAAAAATAAAAAACCTGTTCATTTTCGTTGCTTTGATTCGAAGTTTTGTCTTGTTTCTTTTTTCCTTTTGTTTTTTTCGTTTCCTTTTGTTCTGAAGAATTGGTTTCTTTTTCATTTTCACTTTTATCAGCTGAGATTCCTTCATTTTTAGTTTCTTCTTTATCTTGAATTTTTTCATTATTTGGTTTTTCTTCTTCTTTTTCTTCTTCTTCTTTCATATCTTCTTCATCATTTTCATCACCATCGTCATCATCAAAACGAACATGTTCACTAGCCACTCGTTTTTTTTTGGTTTTTTTCTTTGGAGCTTGAGGTAATGAATTAGAGTTGTCATCCATATCCATTTCTAAATTTAATGAAGCTGTCATTTCTTGTTTCTCTAATTTCTTCCTTTCCTTCGTTGGAAGTCTATTTTGTTTCTTTTCTTCTTTTTCTTTCTTCTTCTTTTGAATTTCTTCCCAATAATTTCGTTCATCTTTTCCTGAAACAAATAGAGATGATGAAATGAAATGAAATGAAATAAAATAAAATAAAATAAAATAAATTTACCTTGAAGTCTTTTTGGGGTAATAGGCTTTGTTTGAGGAGGTTCATCTTCAATTGAGTGAGTAACAGAATTTTGTGAAAAATGATCAAAAGTTTTATTTGCTTCATTTTCATCTTTAAATCTTAGAATTGCCTATTTTCAATGAAAATTGATTTGAATTTGAGAAGAGGGAAAATAGGGAAAAAAAGAAATAAAATGTACATTTGTTTGACCTCTAGTATAGTCTACATATTCTACGACTCCAAACTTTGAAAAGAATTCCTTCATATTTTATTATTGTTATTATTTATTCATATTTCAAGAAATGGAAATGGAATTATTACTTTTAATATTCCAGATTTTGAATTTGGAGACAAATTTTGAAATTCTATTAATACATTTGAGACCATTTCTGGGATTGATTGTTCTTGAACTTTTTGTTCATAAACTCTAATTTGTTGTTGATAAAGGTATGCTTTGTATTCCTTTCTAAGTTCAAGCCATTCTAACCTAAATTTTTTCTTGTTTCATTCTCAAATGGGAAAAAAAGTTTGAAAAATATTAGGAAAGAATACTTTGAAATTGCTCTCATTTTCTTCAAAATTTTCAAATCTCGATCTGAAATAGTTGATGTTGATGATTCTTTTTGAATTGTTTCATCACTTTGTAATTGATTCATTTGTTCAATAAAGGTTGTTGCTTCTTCAGGTAATTCAAATTCAATAAATGAAAATCCTTTTGGACTTCCATCCTTTTCATATCTTGGTAAACTAATATAAGAAATTTTCCCAAAATTTGAAAAAAGTTTTTTTAATGTTTCATGAGTTGAATCTTTTGGGAAGTTCTCCTACAAAATGTGTTAATCAAACCAAAGAAAATGAAGAAAAGGAAAGAAATTTACCACATAAACAGTTTGTTTATCAAAGTTTAATACTTCAGGAATTGGAGTGGATCTTTTAACTTTATATCTTCCATTATTTTCAAACAAACTCAACAAGGTTGAACTTTTAATTGCTTCAACAAGAGGTTCTATCTTCTCAGTGACAGATTTCACTTTATTAAACTTTAAAAAGACTGAGATGTCAATCACTATTTTATTGTATTTTGAAATCGGTTCGAAAAGAAAAAGAAAAAGAAAAAGAAAAAGAAAAGAAAGAAAGAAAGAAAAAGAAGGAAAAAAAAAAAGAAAAGAAAAGAAAAGAAAGAAAATTAAATAAATGAAAAAAGAATAGAAAATGAAAAGAAAATGAAAATGAAAGGAAAGAAAAAGAAATAAAAAGAAAATGAAAATGAAAGAAAAAAGAAAAAGAAAAAGAAAAAAGAAAAGAAAAGAAAAAAGAATAGAAAGAGAGAAAAAAAAAGAAAATGAAAAAAGAAAAGAAAGAAGAAAAAAGGAAAAAAAAAAGAATAGAAAATGAAAAGAAAAAAAATCAAGAAAACTATTACATCCTTCATCATTTTCTCCAATTTTCTGTCTCATAAATCTGTCTTTAGAAAGATTGCTGTCACTAAAATAAAACTCTAACATCTCCTGCAGTGATTCCGTTGGTTTGGATTCCTTCTCCATTTCATTTTCCGCCATTTTTTTATTTTTTAAAAAATCAATTCAAAAACAAACAAAACAAACATGTCGTTGGATATTCGCCTCAAGAGAGTTGACAAGATTTACAGAGAAGGAGTTCTATTTTGTTAACTTTAACTCTTATTCTTATTCTTATTCTGATTCTTTTGAAATTTCTTTATTTCTTTTCCTATTCTCTTTCTTTGATGCATTCTTTATTCTTTATTCTTTATTTTCATGTCTTTTTTTCTTTGAATTGCAATAATAATAAAAATGAAAAAAGTTAGAAAAAAATTGGATCTATGTTTTTTTGAGATATTGTTACTTTATTTCTTTGTATTGTAATTTAAATTTGTTCTTTGTTCTTTGTATTTCTTTTCTTTTTCTTTTCTTTTTTTTTTTTTTGAAGAAAAAAAAAAAACAAAGAAATTTGGAGATCTCTTTTTTCTTTCATTGATTATTTGTCTATTTATTTTTGCAATCCGTGTCATTTTTTTGGTCACTAACTCAAAAATTAAATTTAAAGGATAAACTACAAGGATTTGTAGTTGTCACCAGTAAAACTGAACTCTCTCACAGTGGAATCGTTTTGACAATGGATGGGAGTGTCACACTCCAACTTAGTGCAAAATCAGTTGGCCTATTTGAAGCTTTTTATAATTCATTGAAACCTGTTCAACTTTTACAATGCACGATCACTGTTGCAAGTGCTGGAAAATTACCTGCTGGAACAACTGAGCTCCCTTTTGAAATTCCTTTAGACCCAAAAGATTCACTCAAATTATATGAAACTTATCATGGAGTTTTTGTTAACATTCAATATTCACTCAAAGTTGATATGGCTCGTCCTCTTCTAGCTAAAAATCTTTCTAAAGCTCTTGAATTTATTATTGAAACTGAAGTATGTTTTGTTTTTCCCTATCTTTTTTTCTTGCATTTTTTTTCTCTTAATAAAATACAATAATAAAGATAGTTAGAATAAATTAAGAATTAAAAAATAAAAAATAAAAATAAATAATAGCCTCAAGTTCCTGGTGATCAATCTAAAGTAGAATTTACTATTACCCCAGAATCATTAGATAATGTTAAAAAACAATCAGCAATGATTCCAAATTTTAAAATTTCAGGACATCTTACAACTGTAAATTGCCCAATCTCACAACCATTTACTGGAGAATTGGTTGTTGAAGAATGTGAAACAAAAATTAAATCTGTTGAATTACAATTAGTTCGTGTTGAAACATGTGGTTGTGCTGATGGTTATGCACGAGATGGTACTTTTTGTTTTTAATTTTCATTTTTTTATATATATTTATTTATTCATTTTTTTTAAAAAAAAACTTTAAAACTTTAAAAAAAAAAAAAAAAAAAAAAAAAAAAAAAAAACAAAAATAGCAACTGAAATTCAAAATATTCAAATTGCTGAAGGGGATGTTTGTAGAGGACTTCCTATTCCTATTTATATGATATTTCCACGTCTTTTTACATGTCCAACAATTGCATCAAAAAATTTCAAAGTTGAATTTGAAATTAATGTTGTTGTTGTTCTTCATGATGGTTATTTGATCACTGAAAATTTCCCAATTAAATTAATCAGAACAAAAAATTAAACTGGTTGTATATCAATAAATAAATTTGAACATATTCTTTGGCTTTGACTTCTCATGAGATGATAAGGGAAAAAAAAAAATGATGAATTTATTCTTGCACATCTAATCTTTTCAGAAAAAAAAAAAAAAAAAAATCATAATTCAAGTGATATTAATGTTTTTTTTTTTCTTTTCTTTTTTCTTTATTTTTCTTTCATTGTGTCTTCAAAAATAAAAAAATCAAAGGTATTCCTGTTTATGATGCTTATCAAAAGGACCATTTTGTTCAAAGAGTTAAGCTATCTCTAATCAGTTCTGATCTTTTTGGCCCTAGGTGACATCTTAGGGATAATCTCTCAGAAAAGGGTTCTGTCCATGTTCTATGTTCGGACTTCGAGCTGGAAATGAGCTTTGCCAAATATCAAATTATTTCTCATTCTCTTATACTTAGCATTTGAATGGCAAAGTAAACTCCCAATATTTTCATCATAGAGCTTATTATTTAAAACTTCAGGATCTCTTCTCTTGTTTTTCTAGGAGTTGAATTTGAAATCTAGATAGCCATCAGAAACAAGAACTATCATTGTAAAGAGTAAAGCAGAATCATTATCTAGAATATATTTTTACCAGTATTAAGAAATGAAAGAATGAAATTTATTGGATGAAATGGCAAAAATAAAGTAAAATTAAATAATAAATGTTTTACCAGTTAATCCAAGCTTTATTCTCAATTTTGTTCTTGTTTCATTTGGGTTTCTTTCAAATGATTCCAATAATGGAACCATTTCTCTTCTTTTTTGAAAAACTTCTTCACTTTCTTTAGTCAACTTATCTACTCTTGCAATATCGATTGCAGTTTCTCCATCTTTTTCCTTTGCATTTAAATTTATTTCCCTTCCACTGGCAAGTATATTTTCCAAAATTTCAATATGTCCACGAAAACAAGTAATGTGAATAGGTGTTCGACCATTCTTTGCTGCTTTCTTTACATCAATTCTCTTATCATTTAATAATAACTTTACAATTTCAAGATGTCCTCGTTCACAAGCACACCAAAAAGGTGTCCAATCAGGAAGACGATAAGATTGATTGATATTTGTTCTCTCATCATTTAGTAAATATTTCACAACTTCAATCTGTCCTTTTGAACAAGCAGCATAAAAAGGTGATCTACCATATTTATCAGCTTCATTGATCTCAATTTTCTCAGCATTTGATAGCATTTGTACAATTTCCATTCTTCCATGATAACAAGCAACCCAAAAGGGTGTTTCATAGAACGGGGTGAAGTGGATCGGGGTTCATTTGTAGATCATTCAATAATTCTTGAATCTTTTCAACATTTCTAGAGCGACAAGCTTGATGAAAAGATATTTGTTTCTCAACAATTTCTGAAATGATTTCCATTTCTTTGTCCGGTTGTTTCTTTATTTATTTTTGATATAAGTTAAGAATTGGAAAAAAAAAAAAAGATATCAAATAAAATTGAAAATTTCAGAAATTGTTGAATTACAAACATCAAAGCCTGTTTAATTCTTGAAAAACAGTAATTAATTGAAGGGCAAGAAAAAACAAATTTTTGATTTTTTGGTTGACCTCGCTCCTTTGAAAAAAAAAAAAAAAAAAAAAAAGAAAGTCGCATCAATCAATTTTTTTTTTTTAAAAAAAAAAAAAAAAAAAAAAAAAAAA
>Ga0209960_1002012_pt1 | contig 22355 bp, 15 predicted proteins | sample ThiBiot_500_plan_2_FD_183947 | JGI IMG/M metagenome (GOLD analysis project Ga0209960, IMG submission 183947) | Wastewater bioreactor microbial communities from Cape Town, South Africa - Thiocy_expt_500_plan (SPAdes) | ecosystem: Engineered > Bioreactor > Thiocyanate-remediating >...
CTCATATCGATTCCCATTAGCCCAAGTGTAAATACCTTGACCGTTTATTTTATCATCTTTGTATTCACCCTTTATTCGTTCAAAAATGTTGATCATTCATGATGTCTGATGCGTTGATTAAAATCATGAATGTGTTGAACATGATTTTTGAACTAGCTCTCTCGTATCGATCGCTATTAGGCCAAGTGTAAATGCCTCGACCATTTTTGTTACCATCTTTCCATTGTCCCACTATTCGTTCATCAATGATGATCATTCGCCATGTCTGATGTGCTGATCAAAAACATGAATATGCTGAACATGATTTTTGAATTAGCTCTCTCATATCGATTCCCATTAGCCAAAGTGTGAATACCTTGACCGTTTATTTTATCATCTTTGAATTCACCCTTTATTCGTTCATAAATGATGATCATTCATGATGTCTGATGTGTTGATCAAAATCTTGAATATGCTGAAAATGATTTTTGAACTATCTCTCTCGTATCGACCACCATCAGGCCAAGTAAAAATACCTCGGCCGTTTCTTTTATCATCTTTGTATTCACCCTCTATTCGTTCAAAAATGTTGATCATTGACGATGTCTGATGTATTGATCAAAATCATGAATATGCTGAACATGATTTTTGAATTAGCTCTCTCATATCGATTCCCATTAGCCCAAGTGTAAATACCTTGACCGTTTATTTTATCATCTTTGTATTCACCCTTTATTCGTTCAAAAATGTTGATCATTCATGATGTCTGATGCGTTGATTAAAATCATGAATGTGTTGAACATGATTTTTGAACTAGCTCTCTCATATCGACCACCTTGAGGCCAAGTAAAAATAGCTCGACCGTTTCTTTTATCATCAAGCCAGTCACCAATGTACTTTCGTCCATCAGCGAAAAACTGGGTACCTTTGCCATTTCTCTGGTTATTACTCCATTCTCCTTCTTTGTTATTCTGTAGTGATATGAAACAATTTGACATAGTGAGTTAAAATATGTATTCACATTAGCTATGTGGTTGCGGTATGAAGGTTTCGTATCTACCTCCGTCGTCGTATGTTTTGGTTATGGTTATTGTGGTTGTAGAATTCGATGAATTAGCTTAATGATGTTAAAATAAATGACTATATGCCTTAGATGCAAGTACTCACCGATATTAGTTTGGATAGTTGATTGTATCGTCATATTGGAAAAGTTGGTATTGATTTCGCCTTCTGCGTTAGTTGATATTTCTGTGAGATGAATAATAGTTAAGGATGCATGATCAAGTACGTCGGCTGCGACACGTATACGAGTGCCTAGTCCAAGAACTAGTTCTTTCTCTTTTGGATAATTGCTGTACGATGATATGTCTTTGGCATTGCGAGCCTCAATCATGAATAAAGTTGAAACTGGTCCGAGAAAATGTTTTACTGCGTTCAGTGCAGATGAACATGAACTAAAGTACCACCATGTTATTTCTTTGCCAGCAACATAGTTTTTGCTAATATCCAAGTTGATACCACGCCATAGATTGATTTGACAACTAGGCAGTTTATTTATTGCTGTATCAAACAATTTTATGTAGCCATTCCAGGGTACTAATACTGATCGATCTTCTTCACGTAGTACTTTATTGAGTAATCGATACAAAGAGTCTTCACCCCAGTCCATTGTATAGAGATAGATAGCGGCAGATTCTTCCTGTGTTAAACCGTGTTCAGATGGAAAATGGCATTCTTGTTTTGCAATTTGGATAAAATAATCTAAGTCCTCTATTTTACCAATGAGTGGATCAAGCGCTTGTCGAAGACTAACTAGTGGATGTCTACGATATGCATATACAGGCGATAAACGTTTAGGTGTGATATCGATATCGGTAATTCGTAACATTTTAATAAAACTTACGCTTTTTTCAAAATAACTGGTACGTGAGACGAAACAAGTAAAATAAAGTTATCTTTCGTTATATCATCAACATTTATATGATGAAATGCATGTTGTACTTAGGTAAATAAAAATGATAAAAAAAAAAGTTGGAAGAAAATGTTTGTGTTCGAAGTGAAAAGATTTAATCCTTAAAGCAAAGAATCTTATCTATGCAAACATGCATCTGTTGAAGACAATTCGTAGAAAAAAAATTGAAAAAACATTGTTTTCATAGCACAAAAATGTTGGATACAACTGACAAGATTCTTCTTTTAATTCAACGAGCTGTACAACATTCAATGATGGATGTTCTAAAGCATTACTAACAACACGCAATCGCGTACCCAAACCAAATATAACTTCATTTTCATTAGGAAAATTACTGTATGTTGATATTTGCTTTCTACGTATAATTAGTGTTTACTCTCATCACCATCATCTTCATATTTTTCGGATTTAAATACTTGGAAAATCTCAATCGAAATAAACTATGTACGATTCAAATTCAGTTTTTTTCCTTTTATATATATATAATATGTATATCGAAAAGAAAAAAAAAGAAACGAACGAGAAAAAAAAAGAGATGACACAAAAAACGCGAGAGAGAGAGAGAGAAAAAAAAAGAAAGTTGCTGTTGCATCGTCTTCAAACACACGAAGAGATCTGAAATGCCACAACAAGTTCAACATGCTAATGCACGAACTTATTGCGCAAACAATCGGCAGAAAAAAAAGAAACGAAAGAAAGAAAAATGTCTGAAGAACTAGTAAAATTAGGTAAAATATAAACGATCGGTTAGAGACAAGAAAAGAAACTCATCAATACATAGAAAGCAATGAAAAGTATAGAAAATTCTTTGTTTCTATCGTGGATAATCTCGTGTTTGCTGTTGCTGTTGTTGTTGTGATGGTGCTGGATATGGATACGGTTCTAAATTCAGAAAAGAAAAACGATGTGCTTTATGAAATTTCGAAGATAGACATACGTTGAGGCACGGAAGACCAATCATTAACAGGCATTGGAGGAACAATTGTAGTTGCTGATGGTATATGACGTTTACGTTCACTTCCGATCGCAGCTGGTACCATTTTGTGGTCACTACCGGCACTTGTAGACGATAATGAAGGACCGGTTGAATGATTACTATTGGAAATGATAACAGTCGGATCAACTAAAAACAATAACAGATTGTAAATTTATACGATTTGATCATGTGAATTGTTTACCTGAAGCTAATGGTATATCATCACTGTTTGTATTTACATTTGGTGCTAGAGGAATATTATTTGTTTGTTGTGCTCTTGAATAACAATTCATATAACAATTAGCTACAAGTGCTGCAGCTTGATTGATATCTTGTGGTAATTGTCCTCTCGATGCTAATGTTCTTGCTATGTATGCAGTCACTGATGGTTGTGGTGGTGGCAATGGTTGTTGAACGAGATGTTGCTGTTGATTGGCTTGTAAATGATAAAAATGTAGCACTTGATTTTGTACTTGTTGAATTGCTTCGATATCTGATTGTTGTTGATATGAACGCGTTGGCGGAATATTCGGATACATTTGCTGAGCTTGTGCTTGTGCTTGCGCTTGTTGTGGAGGTGGTTGCTGTTGTTTTTGCTGTTGTTGTTGTTGTTCCATCATACGCGCAATATTGATGATATTTGATGATAATGGTCCTTGGAATTCGGGTGCACTTGGATTCAAACTCGATCGATTCGAATAGGTCTGATTGTTCATTAGTATTGCTTGATAGAGAGCCGATTGATTCGGAGGAAATTTCGGTTGTCCTGAATGAGAAAGATCATCGGTTAGTAGAGGTGGTCGATGTGAACCAATAGGTCCAAGTGGTTTTGGTTGATCCATCGAAGGAAATAATGGTTGTGGTTGAATGAATTGACTGGTTTGTTGTTTTAATGACGATGGAGACGATGATGTTGATGATGCTGTCGATGAACCTGTTTGACCATTTTGTTCGAGTGATATTTTATTCAGAGATGGAGATATCGATTGATGCGTACGATTTGCACCAGGTGCACGACTTAATTGAGATGTTGGTGATAGGGAATCGAAATTTGTTGATTGTACTCCACGATAACCAGGCGCAACTTTAGGATCGGGTTGTTTAGGTGATGATAGAACTTCGTTCATAGTAATCACAATTGGTTCTTGATGAGATTGTTTATTTGGCACATTCATTTTAGCAACATTAGCAAAATTCATTTTAGTTGTTGATTCTTCGTTTGATGTTTCTTTTGGTTTAGTAAGAACATCAACAATGGATGTAGTTAAAATATTCGAAGCAAACGGATTATATTCTCCTGTCGGCAGCGGCGGCGGCGGAACAGAAGATTGTTGTGCGGCAACTAACAACGAAGTTGGTGCTGATTTTGTCGGTGATAATGAATTGATTTCCGACGAATTTTGATGAGAACTTGAATAAGGTCGATGAATTGTATTTTGATATGGATAATGATGATTTGAAAGAGGAGTTCTATTATGCGAAGATGATGTTTTCGGATGTTGTGTCCAATTAGATGGATTGATCGTCGTTGAATTGGATGTTGTTGACGATGATGATGATATGGCACGATTCGATCGATTCGAATTCACCCATGTCGCACCTGTAGATGTTAGTGGTTGAGGAGTTTTGATGGGAGCTGATGATGATGTTGAACGTGTAACGAGATTTGATGAGGTTTTCTTTGTTGTCTGATGGGTTGAACGAGGATTTATTCGAGATGTTGATGTTGGTTCAGTGTAACCAATGGATTCATTATTTTGAAATCTTGGTCCTGTATTCGATCGTTGTGTTTTAACGATTTCTTCATCATATTCATGATTAGATGTATTTGCTGTGGGCATTACTATCGTTGATGCGACTGCTGTCGTCGCTGTAGTCTTTGATTTTGTTGTTGTTGTTGCTGTTGGAGGTAAAAGATTGTTTAAATCCGTTTCAGAATTTTTCAATAAAGCTTGAATTAATTGATGTGCATGTTTAATTGAATCAGCATTGCCTTTGATTAAAATTGTTTTATCTCCAATGCCTCGTTTATTTTCGATATCAATCGAGGCTCCTGTGATTTCTCTCAAAGCATTCAAATTCGATCCCGATCGTCCGATGATTCTCGAATATTGCTCATGTGGTATCGTAATTTTCTTTTGTTTTCCAATCACTTCTTGCCAACCGTCATCCACAATCGTTGAATCTTGTTTTGTTTTCGATACGAGATTTTCTTGATGTCGTTCGATTTTTCTCGACATTGTATTTGTTTTCTTTTTATTATTATTATTATTATTATTGCTGCTGCTGTTGTTATTGTTGGTTATCAATGGTTGTTTAGTTGTTCGTTCGGGTGATGGTGGTTTTTGTACCATTTCAAGACGAGGATCTTCAGTAATCACTTCGGATATAATGGTTTCAACATGTTCTTCACTTTCATCAGGTGTTTGCTGTTCGATATTTGTTGGTTCATCGGTTGTAGCGGCAGTAGTTTGTTGTTTACCTTTCTTTTTGGCTTTACGTTTTTCTCGTTTCTTTGCAGCTGCTTCTTTTTTAACTTGTTCACGTGATTTTTCTGATTCGATTTCTTTCAATAGATTATTCGCTGCTTTATTAGCTTCAGCTGCTTGTCGTTCTTTAGCCGAAATAATTAAATCCATACATGTTTGACATTTTTTCAGAAGATCTTTATCAGTTATCGTATTGATTAATCGACGACAATCAGTATCTGAAGGAAATTGTCGTACTTGTCTGACTAAATATTTGACTACTTTAACATGTCCTTTACGAAATGCAGCCATGAGACACGAGACTTTACGTGAATCGCTCGAATCCGCATCAGCCGAACGCGTAATTAACAATTGAACGACTTCTAAATGACCGCCATTACATGCCAACCATAGTGGCGTTGCACCTTTCTTATTTCGAACGTCGATTGTTGCTTTATATTGCAATAATAATTCAACGAATTTATGATGACCTTTATCAGCAGCAATGGTTAACGCTGTATCTTTGGATGTTGGCACAGGCGGTGCATTGACATCAGCATTGCGTTCTAATAAAACTCGGCCAACTTCAACATAACCACCAGATGCCGATTCCATCAACGGTGTCAGACCAGTTTTAGCTCGATGTTCAATATTAGCTTTTCGATCGACTAGTAACGAAACGACTTCAGCTCGTCCTTGAAAACAAGCCAATGTCAATGCAGTATTGCGATTAGTTTCGATTTGAGCATTGATATCAGCACCCATATCTAACAGAAGTTTAACGGCACCAACATGTCCATTCATGGACGCGAGCATCAACGGTGTAATACCTAATTTACTGCCCGTTCGAGAATTGATTTCAGCACCGTAACTTAACAATAATTTTATAATTGGTACATATCCACCTGATGCAGCTAAACTCAGCGCTGTATAATCGGACACATTTCGATGTTCTCGATTAGCTCCGTTTTTTAATAGAACTTCGACAACATCTTGTCTGCCTCCGCTACATGCCAATGAGAGAGCTGTATCTTTCGTTCGTTCGGATTGTGCTTCGATATTTGCACCGTGTTCGATTAATCTCGAAACAATCGTTGCATGACCTGCAGTTGCCGCGAGAATCAATGGCGTAAAACCTTTCTTATCTCGATGTTCGATATTGGCATTACGTTGTAGAAGTAAAAGAACGAGTTCTTCATGGCCACCGGCGCACGCAAGTGTCAATGCCGTGTCATGATTGGATTCGGTTTCACAATCGACATCGATACGATTTTGAAAACGTAAATGAGAAAGATTCGTTGTTGTTGATGATGTTGAATGAAGAGGTAATTGAGATGAATGTTCGATACAACAGAGTGCGTGTCGATTGTCGATGGATGGCGATGGTGGACGAGGCATGTCCATTGTATCGAGCGAGAGATTGATTTGTTGTTGAGATGTCGATGATGAATCTTGTTGTTGCAAACTTTTCAGTTGTTCCATGAATTGTTTTTGATGTGCGTATTCTTCGATTTGTTTGATTAGATTTGGATTGTTGGTTAATGTTCGAACATGTTCGAGTTCCGATGGATGACTGGCAAGTTGTCTCAAATGTTCGAGGCCTTTTTTCGTATCTGTGTTGATTTTCAATGGAATTTTTGTTTGATTGAATTCATTCGTCGATGACGACGATGATGATAGAAATTGCAGATTTTTCAATTGAAGATTCATTTCATTTAAATGCAATTGATTCTCGTGAATATGTTGATCAATTCGACGATCGTATTTCGATAGTAAACGATTGGTAGATTTTTTTAGTTTCGAATGTTGTGTTGTCGAAGACGACGACGATGATGATGAGAAGAAATTAATCGGTTGACTTGATAGAGGAGGTAAAATAGATGAGATTTGTTCATCAAGTTTCGATGTCGACGATGAACTTGATGTCGAAGATGAAGATGTAGTACGTTTCTTTTTCGTTGTGAGAGAATGATTCGATGTTGAATTCAGATAATCATTGACTTGACAACGATATTCTTGATTGAGTTTTAGATGTTGATGAGCTTGATCATGTAATTCTTTTTCCACATGTTGAAGTTGCTTTAACAGATAGAGTTTCTTCGCTTGATCACTAGACTCATCATGTCCGGTTGGTGGTGATGGGATTCGATCGTTTGTCGGCCATGAATAGGCCGAAATATCAGTCGTATCAATATCCGTATGTAACTCATTTGGATTGGCATCGACAGTTTTTAAAACTTCGAGAATATTTTTCGGTACGATCTTTTCCAAACGTTCTAAGAGTATCGATGATGAATTATTGATTTCTAAAAGTTTCTCATTATTTTCTAATTTCATCTGTATTTCATTTAACGGTGGCGATGGCAATGGAAATGAACTCGGCATGGTCACTGTCAAATTCTTTTCATCATCATTTTCATCTTCTTCGTCATCGTCATCGTCTTCATCGTCCTCGTCGTCTTCATCATCTTCATCATCATCATCATCGTCGTTTGTTTCCAATGAATTCAATGTGCAATTGATAATACTCTTAGGATATTCGAGTAACAATTGAACTACAGATGTATGTCCGCCTTTAGCTGCTTCGATTAAACAATTGGATCGATCCTAGATTGAACAGCAGAAGATACAAACGAATGAATTCAGCGTCAAATTCATTACTTTTAGTAAATGATTGGGATCAGCACCATTTAGAAGTAGAATTGTTGCTAATTCGAAATGACCTCCAGCACAGGCCAGTGAAAGAACTGTTGCATCATTAGTTGAAGTTGATCGATTCACATCGGCTCCTGTTTTTTATTCAAAATAAGAACCCTTCGAGTGTACAAATCGGCAGAATTTACCTTTGGATATCAGATATCGTACTGTGCATGTGTGTCCTGCACGTGCTGCTTTCATCAACGGCGTACGTCCTTCATTTTCTGCATCATCGATATGTGCACCGGAATTCAATAAAATCTCAGCTACTTCTGTATGACCACTTTCACAGGCATAACCCAACGCTGAATCTCCAGCTCGAGTTGTCTGCGTGATATTTGCACCTGAAGAACAAAATGAGTGAGAGAGAGAGAGCGTTTCATTTCGAAGGATGATTACCATTTTCGATAAGAAATTGAACAAGCTCAATATGTCCTTCTTGAGATGCTTCCATCAGAGGTGTCGATTGTCCGAGATTGATATCCGCTCCGTTCGACAGGAGAATTTTGACAACGTCCAAAAATCCACCAGCACATGCCAATGTTACTAAAACGAAATCAATGGATAATTCATTTCGTTGTCAATTTCTTTCAAATTACATGCTGTTTCTTGTGCTTCTTCAGTTGTTCGATTAACATTTGCTCCTAAAGAAACAACGATGAATATAAACATTTATTCGCCAGTTGATCTACCTTTCGATATCAATAAATTCACAATATCATCATGTCCTTCTCGACTAGCTTCCATCAACGGTGTATAACCTTCGTCATTAACTTCTTCTAAATTAGCACCACGTTCGATTAAAAGTGAAGCTAACTCAAAATGACCACCACATGCACTCAATGTTAGAGGACTTTCGTAACTATCAGGTGGCATATTTACATCGGCACCATGATCAAGTAGTAATTTAGCTACTTGAACATGACCGTCCATACAAGCTTCCATAAGTGCTAAAGAGAAAACAAAACGAATCGTTTTCGTTTTTTTTTTGTTACAAATATGAATTTTACCCGTATGCATTTCATCAGTTTTATTTCCATTTTCTGAATAAGAATTGTTGTTTTTCTTTTTGTTATTTTTTGAAAATCAAAATGAACATACTGTCTTTCGAAGAATTATTCGTTCCAGCACCATGATCAAGTAAAACTTGAGTTACTTCGACGTGACCACCGCCTGCTGCTTCCATCTGAAGACAAGAATAACAATTCTTCTATCGTTTAGTTTCAAAAAAAGAGCTAAACTACCAATGGAGTATGTCCATTTTCATTTGTTTCTTCAACTTTTGCACCATGTTTCAACAGTAATCGAACAATTTCCACATAACCCTACATTGAATTCAATCAAAATAAAACTTCATCTTCAACTTATTGACCTACTCCTCCAGCAGCATAATGCAATGCAGTATTTCCTGATGTTGATTGTATATTTACATTTGCTTTATATTTCATCAAAAGTTCGACAATATCCAAATGTCCTGCATTGCAAGCTGAATAGACAAAGCAGAAAAAAAAACATATTACACCAAAAACACAAAATTCAATCGAACCTTCCATCAATGGTGTACAGTCTTGTTTATTGCCTCGATCATCCACAGCAATATCGGGTATGGTTCGTAGTATGAGTTCAACTAAATCTGTATAACCATTTGAACAAGCTAATGATAAAATACTATCTCCATCTTCATTGATATCATTTAAATATTCTTTGATATTTTTGGTATGAAGAATTTTTTCGACTGTATCAAGATCATTATTTACACATGCACGAAGAAGAACACCGGAATCTTTATTAATTAATTTCGATTTTTTTTCTGTGCCTATCGATGACGATAGATTGGCGTTTGAATTCGAATTCGTTGTTGTTCCTGAAGCTGATGGAGTTGTTGACGATGATAGAGCATTGGCAATTTCATGTAGACCATTGAAATTATTCGTTACACTACTTGTTAATAAACGTACAACTTGTTGATCGCGCCAGAAATCTTCAGGTATAGGAGAATTCGTGATGCCCGTTGCTTCGAGTATAGCGGCTAATTTCGCTTGTGTATCAGGATCAATTGGACCAATGTCTATATCATCGTTTGCATTATTATTTAAAGATAAATGTGAATGAGAAATAAATGGCGATGGAATATCATCATCGTCATCATCATCTTCTTCTTCATCACTTGTTTCATCCTGAGTGATAAAGATAAAAATGAGTTTTTTTTTTATTAAAAAGAATTCAATGATTTACTTCGATATCTTCTTCGTCGTCTGTAAGCATTCTATGACTATGATGTGGATAACGTGTTAAACCTACAGATATAATTGAAACGTCAGACAGATCAATAGATGAATCTTGTTTCGAATTATGTTTTAATGTTTGATCAGTAATTGAGGATGTTCGAGAAGTATTTTTCATAGGGAGAAAAAAAACAAACAAACAACAATTTAATTGTTCATGCTAAAAGTAGATTCAAAACAAAAATTATGTTCAATTGAAGAAAAGAAAAGAATTCTACACTTGGTATCGCAATAGAATTTTATTCGTTATCATTTTTAATCAAATTTTGAAAGAGAAATTCTAGTCGATGATGTCGACAACAGGAAATCGACGTAGAACAAGATGAGATACAAACACAAACAGAAACGAACGACGTTCGGTATGCTAAGTAGAGCAATACCAATATTATTGGACAAGGAGTTGATATTCTATGGATTGAGGTTTGCTTGTTTCGGCCATTGCTATGTTATCAATATGAGTTAGCCAACCAAACAGAATTCATTGACGTATGGAAATATTTTTTCTTTGAATCGTTCGATTGATTTTCACATTCGAATATTCACAATGAAACTTTTTGTTCTTCATAAATATCTTTCTCGATAGATGTCGTACTCAATCATGAGAATGAATGAATTTGTTCTACTATTTTTTTCTTCGGTCAAATAAAATTATTTATAAGGTTTTACACACTTATGTCTTAATGAATATTTGCATAAGAATACAAATGTATACACATATCAACTACTTCGATTCTAAGTAAAAAAGAAATGCAAGAGAACATCTGCAACAAATAAAAAAAAGAAGCGAATATTTAATTTTTTTACTTTCTTTCTCCCTTTCTTTTTTTTAAAAGAAAAAGGTGAATCTGAGTCATATTTGCGAATTTTTCTTATCAACAATGTCATTCAAACATTTCTTGGTGAGTACACATAAAAAAAGCGAGAAGTATAGGCGAATATTTATCGATCTGTAATCTAGATTGTTAACAACTGAAATAATGCCATCGAAAACAACTTGTTTAACGAATAATAACTGTTGTCGTCTTGTTCGTTTGGATAAATCATCACGTTTATTACTTCCGTTAGCACGTCGTAGTCGTCCATTAGCATTGTCTCGATGTCGACGAAATCTTTGTCAAAATTGTTTTCATATTAAACAAAAACAAACCGATGATCTAAGAAATTTATTCGTACAAGAAAATGAAAATCTTCGACATGAAATCGAATTTTCTCTTATCAATCAACATGAACACGAACAATCCGAATATGAATCAGCAGGAATGTTACTTTGGAATTTAAATACATCAGAGAATCGTTCACAAACGGATTCTCATCATCATGATCAATCGTTCGATGATACAGGTTCATTAACAAATCATGAAAAGAAAATTTTACTCGAAGAAGCCGTTGAAAAACTTCGTATCGTTCTAAATCATCGTTCAACATCTCCATCGAACAGTGAACAAGATCAAATTGAATTCACTTATCGAGCTTTACAAACAACTGTCAATATACTATCATCAACACTTGAGTCATTGCAGGATAACAAGCTTTAATATTCATTTAGGAACTCATGTCTTTGTTTTTTTTATTCGTAATTATTATCAAAGCAACCTCTAAAAAATAAACGAGAAAACCACTAAAAAAGAAAGTAATGTCAATGATGATGATGATGGTGGTGAGTATTATTGCACGATGAATAAGAATAACAAAGAGAAAATTGTTGAAATCAATTGAATATCTTGTTTTTGGCCATGATCGTATACTGATTGAAGTAAATACTGTGACGATGAGCCTGGTTGACGTGGTAAACGATGTAATTCTTCTTCTACGAAAAAAAAAGCATTCTTCTTCAAACAAACAAAAACAGCAGAATTCTCCTAAATTTACTTGTTCGTCGTCGAACGAATATATTGGCTTCTTTGCCATTGTATTCACATGTATAATTTCCATGAAGAAAATCTTTATTTTTCTTTTTTAAATGTACAGTTAAACGTTGTGTATTCGATGAAATTGTTTCAATATGATGTTCATGATTATTAGCATCGAGATATTCTCCATCAACGAACCAATTTAATTTCGTTAGATCAACATTCGAATCACATAATAATGAACATGTTATTGAAAATGTTCGATTAACCGGATAGAGAAGTAAAGGTGACGGTGGTGATATATGTGGATGAGCTAGAGAGACACGAAAAACAAATAAATTCAAAATTGACTAGTTTAAGAAGAGAATTACAATTAACAAGTAATTTAATACTATGTTGACCGCTTGAACTTGATTTACATGTGTAGATGCCTTGATCTTCGGTTAGAACATTACTGATAACTAAACGTGAATTTGATGCCGATGATAGGAGATTGAAACGACCGATGGATGCATATTCAGGAAAGAGAATGTCACCAATAGAGATAAATGTTAATTGAGATCGAGAGGAATTCGGTTGAAACCAGGAAATCTAGTAGATATGATTTCTTTTTTTACAAGAAAAAACGAACGATGTTGACACTTTGAATACGTACGACTTCATTGGATTTTTTCAAAGAATTTATTGGACATATTAATTCAACATCGGTTCCGCATGTTGCGTGTATTGTCGATGCATGAGCTAGAGATAAGAAGAAAAAAACGTAAAGAATAATTCCAGTTCCCTGAAGAGCTCTTTTTTTTCGTGTTCAATTTACTCGTCAATAATAATGATAGTAAAATGATGAAATAAATGGTGACTAAATCAGAGAAATTTTGAACGATTGAATTGATATTGATGTTCGACATTATTATCGATGAGAGTCTGCCACATTGCTTCTGAAATAATACATATACAATACACTAGAGAGCTTGTATTGTCTCGGGTGTGATTAACTTTTTAGTCTAGTAGACGTCATTTAAATTGCTCTTTCTCTCTGTATGTATGTATGGGTATGTGTCCCTCTCTCTCTCTCTCCCTCTCCTTCTCTGTTTCTTTCTCGTTCGCTCTAGTTGCTACACAAACATACACACACGCCCATGTTCAAATTTCGATTTTGTCGTCGCCGTTTGATCGCTTTCTTCTCAATCAAAATCTCATTTGTTCTTTGACTACTACATGCTCTACGAGACAATGATGTTAGTCCCTGATATCGAATAGGTCCGCCTCGATCAACTCGACGTGTATAGACATATGAAATTTGTATTTTGTTGTTCTCACTTCTATTCACCTACTGATTTGATTATGAACTGAGGATGAAGAGGGAAAATTTTCTAATAAATTCTCCGATTTGCGACTATTTCTATTTTCGTGTTTGTTTGCTATGTTGTCTAATGATCAGACAATTAATTGATGTGTATACATGTATGAATATGTTTACACGAAATTTGATTCTCTGTTACTTTTTCCCATATGTCAACAATAGCATTGAGAGAACAACTGTTCAGTCTGTCTCATCTTTACATCGATATATTCTCTCATGTATTGAAAGAGCAGACGAAAAAAAAAGAAATAGAGAGTTAACTTTGAAGTTATAAGAAATACTTGAACAGTTTATTACATAAAGACAACAGACGTCGACAATGCGCGCTCATACAAAACAAAAGATTCTTTAATAAGCTAGATTAAATCTAAATATAGTCTTAAAAAGAATGAATTACTCTTAACTATTCATGACAATGTTAATACGAATCATTCTATTTAACTCGATATAATAAATATTCATAAATGACAAGAAAAATCAAATCAAAGAATAAGAGATCTTTTCTATATTTATATCGAAATAATTCTCCTACACATGTTTAACATACGTACGTATATATACATACATATACCAATATTCATGATGCAATAAAATATGCATACGTAAAAAAATAAGTATAGCAAATGATACAATCAATCATCACTCATATACAAATGGGAATTGATCGATCCGTTCTTATTCTTCTTTCTTTCTTTCTTTCTTAAAGTTAAATTAGAACTATTTCTCTTCATTCTTTTCTTTTTTTTGGAATACGGTTACATTCGATCAATGTAATCAATGCAACAGATTTCCTTTTACAAAAACAAGACCTTCATAGATGACATTTCTAATCGATGCTCAATCTGAGGGTGTTGTATTCATACATACATAGATATATACATACTTGCATAATAGGTAACAGCTCGGTCTTGTCTTCATCATCTTCTCTATCAATATACAACTAATATGAAATATAAAAAAAAAGAAAAAGAAAAGAGTCAAATTCAATTCATATCATGAAGAGCAATTATCATGCTCAATCGATTCAATTGTTCATCAACGATTGACTTCTCTCGTTTTTCTTTCTCCTGATCCTTTGCTTGCCTGTCTGTCAGTCACGGATGATGCGCATAAGTACAGATCAGACAATCGTGTAAAACAAAAACGAACGAAAAATGTGTTAAAAGTCAAATGTGTCAATGAACAACATTTGACTTATTTAAAAAGACAAACGCGAAATGACTTACTTGAAAAACAAAATGTTCATAACTTTCACACTAGCATAGTGAAGTAGTGCCTATGCTGTTTCCGGTAGTGGCCACTCGACGATGGAAAGATAGATATATATAGATGCGTATCCTGTATGTATGTGTGTGTGTGTGTGTTGATAGTTCTATAACGTCTTTGTCAGCATCAATTCGAAGGACATTTTGATGATAGCGTGCTGTTCTAACTATCTTGCCGGCGGAGAGCTCAAAGAAACAGGAAAGAAAAGAAGAAGGATAAGAATGTTATGGACTCGTTCAGTTGAATTATGGGAACTGATGAGCAGGCGAATGGACGACGCACGTTACTTCACTTCTCTATGATTATGTGTCAAGAGACAGAGAAGAAAAGAAAGACGAAGAAGAAGAAGAAGAGAATGAGAGAGAGAGAGAGAACAATGTCGTTTATAAGTTACTATTGAAACAATTCACAGGTTTTCAAAACCAAACATTCTCTTGATTCGACTGGTCATAAATGTAATCATATTCACTTGAATGAACTAAAAGTCTTTTAACCAAAGAAGGAAATCAAGAAACTTCCGTTGAATAGCAACGACCATCTTCAATATTTTAATTGTGAAAAAAAAGTTTCTTTTTTTTTCCTTAAAATCAATTTTAACGCTATTTTATAAACTACTCTTAATAAAATAAGAATAGAAATAAACGTATCGGAAAATATATTCTACTAGACTATTTCTTTCATTCGAATGAAAAAGCAAAATTGAAATTAATGGACAATCAACCTTGTGATTTGAATCTCTTCGAACCACTTGCATCAAATGCTGAATGGGTTCACGAAAAATCTGCGCAAGTAAAGATCTTTTTTTCTGTGTCCTTAAGTTATTGATCGCCTGACTGGGCCCGTTTCTTCTCAATGATTAATCTTGCTCACAATAGGGGGTGTTGCTGGTTAGGATGGATGAGTTATGATGAAGAATGCCTGCCCGCCCATCAACTTACTATACAACAGTCAGGTCACGACATGATGCCTATTATCAAAAGCTTACCTTTCGATGATGTAACATCAAACACTGATGATTTCCTTGTTTCTGTTACTATTATTCAGATATACACATATCTTTGTACTATGTATATGCCGTTTGTTCTTAACATCTTATAGAGGAGAGGAAAGAAGAAGAAAAAAGAATTCGATCATAGACATTTATTATTCAATTGCTAATCATCTTGCGAACAATGTCGATAATAAGGTTTTAGTCATCATTATGATCGAAGACGATGCCGAACGGATGTTTGACTTACCTTTTTTTTTTGTTCTTCTACTACTACTTCTTTTCCTTCTTTTTTCATCTAACTTTCACCAAGTTGAAAGGAAGAAATGATCAAAATAATAATAAAAGAAGAAAAGAACTATTTCTAGGTCGAAATTAAATTATATCATGGTCATAAAGACTCGATCAAAACATGTCAATTGATTGAAACAAAAAATTGGATTCTAACAGGATCTGATGATAATACTGCTCGTCTTTGGGATTTTCATAGTGGAAAAGAAATACACAAATATAAATTAAATCACAATATGGCAACTGTCTCAGCAGTAAGAATCAATCATGATCTAACTCGGTATACTATCTTTCGTCAAACTTATATAACGAATCAATTAATCAGTTTATTTCTGTGTGTGTTTGTGTCTCTTGCTTAGTTTATATTCATCTAGTTGGGACAAAACAATACGTTGTATTGACATAGAAACAAACCGAGAAATTGTAGGTGAAGAAAACTAAAAGTATCTTTGTTTTTATCTCGCGTTTTTTTTGTCTCTTCTTGAACACAAGTGGAAAGCTATTGAAAATCATGTTATTACAAATTGTCAATTATCACATAGTAACGAGAGTTTATGTTCCGGTACTGACCTTGATGGTATTGTTAGTATTTGGGACGCAAAAACAGGTCTGAAAAAAACTACGATTCATCATTTACACGAATCAATTATAACCAGTTGTCAATTTACTAAAACCGACGATCGAATTATTTCAACATCCTACGATAAAACTGTCAAGTTTTTCGATGTCGTTTCTCATCGTACGACAATGACATTAAGGTAGAATGAAATTCAATAGATTAACTCACTTGTTAGTCGATGATGCAAGACATAAAAATAGTATACATAATGAATGATCGATCAATCGATCTTATTACAACACGAAGAATCAATGATATTGTTAGAGGAGAGAATTTGTTAACGAACTAATTGATCTTTTTTTTTCTCCTGATTCAATGACGTAACCAACGGTATTTACCGATGAGAAAAGAAAGATGAAGAAAAACTGACACATAGGAAGTTAACTTGTCCGATTTGATGAACTAAACAAATCGTGTCAAGATCAAAAGACAGGATGTATGTCTATTTAGTGTAAATGTTTCCATTAAAAATAGCCTTGATAATTCGTGAAAATTCTTTTTTTTTCGTCTTATCAAATTTAGAGATCATGAAAGTGTTGTTACGAATTGTGCCTTTGATTTACATGAACGTTTATATGCAAGTTGTTCATGGGATAAAACTATTCGACTTTATGATATCACCGTAGGATGTTTTCGGTAAGAATAATTAGTTCTTGGCATTCATTGAAAAACACTCTGGGTGTTCAGATTAATGAGATGACCTTTGACAAATAGGACTCCTCCTCATATTCATTTCGTTTTTCTTATTGTTCAACTCATTGAGCATGTCAACTGTTCATGTGATTATTTATAGACATGAAGGTCCTTTACTATTACCAAAGATACATGAAGGATCAATCTCATCTTGTTGTATATCCAACGATTGTAAATTATTAGCTAGTGGCAGTTATGATTCGAAAGTGATCCTTTGGGATTTAGAAAACCTGACATATAAACTTATTTTACGTGTAAGATAATAATTTGAAATGAATGTCGAAAAAACAAATTTTTTTTTTGATATGATGATGAATAGGGTCATCGAGATTGGATCAATGATATATGTTTATCGAGTGATTATAAGTGGGTTGTTTCGGTTTCAAAAGTAAGATATCGATAATTATTCAAAGAGATTCGAAATCTTGATTAAGGATGGAGAAATTCGTGTATGGCATATTGAACATTGTGATGAAATCAAACAAGTCATTGAACAAAATAAACGATTAAGAAAAGTCAAAATTACTAATGTATTTCATTCTATCTTCGTTTTGTCAATTTTCAATTAAATAACGTTTATTTTAGTGTTTCAAATGTGGTAAAATGTTTACAATTGATAAACTATATCGTGAATCTTCATCGACTGTGTTTTTTTGTATTTTCTGTCGTCATGAGCAAATGTGTAATCAACCATAAAATAAATTTCGAATGCAATGATCACGAAAAACGGAAATTCTTTGATAAATAATATATCACTGATCAGTTTTGGATTTAAGATCTTCTTGTCATATAAACTCGTGACCAATGCTATAATTCATAGACTTCCACTTGACTTATTTCTGTGGAAAATTCAAGCCAATGAGATGATTTGTAATTCCTGTCTGTTTTTATCAAGTAACCATGATGATAAAAACGCAGAAAGAAAAGCTCGAGGATTATTTTCTGTTAGCATTAATAATAATTCCGTAAGTAAAGTATATGAAACACTCACTGCAGGCTTTGTTATTTTGAATATAGGATTAATTTGTTGGTTACAACAACATATTGATGTTGAATTTCGACATAAAAGAAAAAATATATCTGCTAGTTAATTTGATCGTGTTAAAATTCAATAAAAAAGAAAAATTTTGTTAACTTTTATTGATACAAAGAAAATAAGGAGCTTGAATAATTCAAAATGAAATTATCTTAGCAAATGCAAGCTATGCTCAAGTTTTTTTTCTTCTCGTCAGTTCTTTTTTCCTATGAATTATCCGACGTTAGTCTTCAAGCAAAAATATTTTCTACGAGCTAAAGAATAAAGAACTCCATCAGCGTCTATAGTTACTCTTCTTCATATTTTCTTTTTCTTTCATTTACGGACTATCTCGTAAGCTTAGTCCGTTTCTTCTTTTTTTTTCTTCTTTTTTTTGCTCCGTGTCTTCGAGTGTTCTGCTGTTATTGTTGTTTTTTTTTTCATTAATAGAGAGAGAAAAAAAATGAAAACGAACGTTTCTCAACCAGCATCGTTACTCGATGGAAATAGTGCATTTAATATTGAACAAGAACGGACAATGAATAAAGGCTATTTCAAAGATTTTTGTCAGAGTTTTCATTGGATTTATTTGAAACATAAATGGTTCGATGATGAACGTAAATAATCTTGTTTTTCATTCGATTGAAAATAAATTTCTCACATAAAAAAAAAACAAACTTTTGTTTTCATTAGATTGGAAACTGGCATTTTGTTCATCATCATTTACCTTTCTCAATAAATATCCCAATATCTTTCTTATCTATCGAACAATATTATTCTTTGTCGTATTGATTGATCTTATTCATGGCATTCTTCTAACTCATCCTATTCATGAATGGCCTATCTATTACACGCATATAACATTATTAATAACGTTTTTTGCGATCTTATTTCAATTTATAATCACATATCGAGTGAATTTCTTTCGTGGAAATGATATTGTACCACGGCATTCCTTACAATATATTCATGTCATATTAATTCTCATTTCTCTAACATCTGGTCTCGCTGTTTGTCTCCTTTATTGGACAGTGATTTATAATTCATCAGCTCAAATCTATTATCCAAAAATCATTCTCGATCATGGAATTTTATGGTTGTTATTATTTATTGACATATTTTTTCTAACACGTTTACCGATTTATATGATCGATTGTATTCCATTTTTGATTCTTACATTTATTTATGGTTTATTTACATTATTGATATTTATTTTCAAATCAAGATTTAGCCGAAATCGTATCGGCTATGTTTATTCAGCATTCAATCTGTCAAATTCACCTCTACGAGTAACCATTCAACTCGGTTCATTTATAGTTCTTGTACCGATTGCTAGTGTTTTCCTTTTATGGAATATATTTCGTTTGAGACGAGCTATTGATGTTCAACTACCAGAAGGAGGAAGCGGAGGAGGAGGAGAACAAGAAGACGAAATAGAAGAAAAAGATCAAACAGATGCTAGTATTATTGCTTAGTAAATATTTTATTGAATAAAAAATCTAAAAAAAAATCTGTCTGTGACAAAATAATTTTGTTTTTGTTTGACACACAACTAGAAAATTTATCTCGAATATCGATTTATTAATCATCATCATCGTCGTCATCAAATTTTTTCATCGCTGCTGAAAGTTTATGTTTAGTAAACAAGACAGATTCACCAGATGAAGATTTCAGCACCGTACTATTTCCTTCGATTACTTTCATATTCTGAAATTTATCTATAAATTGATTGTCGACAGTCGAACTCGCTGCTGCTGCTGCTGCTTTTTCTTTAGCTAAAATGAATTTGATTAGTTAAACAAAATCCTTCGAAAAATACAACAAAGAATACCTATTCGATTTAATCGAACTTCTTTGAATTTATTGTATGTCTCATAGATTTTGATAAATTTCTGCATTGCTTCTTTATCGCGAGTTCTATCAGAATGGACAGTAGATGAAAAATGATCACGCATACTGTTTTCATTGGGAAATATATCTGAACAAACACGACATGAAAATACTGGACTTTCTTCTTGAATTTTTTTCCATACAGCTAATCGATTATAATGCAAATCATTATCTCTAGCAAAATGTGCACTAGCATTATCATCTCCATGTAATAGTAAATAACAAATATCACAATAAGGACGATGACCATCGGGGTGATTCCATTCTAAAAAAGTGCGCATAGTTTCTGCACCGATTGAGAATGAAGCTGCCGGAAGAGTTGATTCATTAGAATTAGTTTGATTATTGGCTGATGATGATGTTGCGAGTTTAGGAGACGTAATAGATTGTTCACTGTTTGATGAAAGAGATTCGAATGCTTTGACTTTTTTCAGATGTTTGCCACCTCGTATATGCTGTTCATAGGGTTCTTTGCCAGTGCATGTAAGATCACAAAATTTGCAATAGAATTCACCTGTCATCTAGAGGAAATCATAGTTAACAAATTAATTTGTAGATAAACGAAGGACATTCTTGATCAGAAGGCTACAAAGATTTGTTCTTTTATCCTTGTCTGTCTGGATTTCTTCAACCTTCGTATATTAATCAATAATTATACAGAAACTAAGTCCTATCCTATTCTATCATTCAAGATCAAAAGTATTTTTATCCAACAAGTTTCAACGTCACGTAACAGAAAAAAAACTCAACTGTGTTCTGTCTTTCTCCATTCGTCCCAAAATGTTTCAAACTAAATCCTTTTTCAACATCGACATCTATTTTACCAAAAAAAAACTCAGATGTCAGTCAATCCTATTCAAAAAGAAAAGATTTATATAAGGAAAAAGAGATTTCAATGCCCTCTTAATTAACATTTCCGTATGATCGAGCACTGTTAATTTGATCAAACTTCGAGTTCCGTTGTTCGTTTGACTTTGATCCGACGTGTTCATCGTTCAATTCTCTACACTACAAACAAGTAATCAACAAATTCGTCATTTTGCTTTTTTGGACTATTATTTTGTTAGTGTAGTGTGCTATTCTCAGTTTTGCTTTGAATCGATTCGATTACAAAATAATATTGATAGAATTATGGTCGATTAATAATAGAAAAAAAAATGGGAACATTTATACGCCGTTTTGCGATGGTTATCAAAAATGTGAAAATTTTGACTTTCAGCGAGTTTGGTAGTTGTTCTTATCAAAGATTATCCATTGTTAATACGAAAAACAAAATTTGTTAAGAGAGAAAAACAAGACAAGAAATGTTTTTCTTCTATTTGTTTGCTTCTTTTCTTGTTTTTCAAGGTCATTTTTGGAAGAAAAAAATAACCTTGAATATATAAGAAAAACTAACTTGTCAGATTTATTTATCTAATAAATTTCTCATTAGTTTCAAAGCGACGAAATAAGATTTTCGAACGATTTATTAAAAGATAAAAATCTTCCTTCATTGAGCTTTTCTTTTTATTTCAAAATATAAGTCTTATCAGTTGTATTCATTCTGTGTCTTTGACAAGCTTTAGTCGATCCTTGTCATTTTGAATGGCATTGTATGCGTACAAGGTTTTTTGATCGCGTTCTTTCGAGTATGAGTACATGATGTTTTTGCTTTCAGTCTTTTTACTGCTCGTGTTCTTTCTTATCCAAGGCCTAAATAACAACAGAACTGATGGGAGCAATAACAACAATAAGAATAACATGAAAATTCTCTTATATCTATCCATGTTTAAGTACACAGTAAATTGAAAAACAGATGAAAAATACGAAAAAAACAAAATAATAGAAATCTATGTGTTCGTTCGAACTGGAAAATACGAAACGAATAACAACAACGGATGTTTTTGAAGGTTACTCTGTCAACAAGAAAAAAAGAGAAACATAAAAAACCGCCGACGCAGTGATATATGTTAAGCAAAAACACGACTTCACCTTCACCGAGAAAGATGAGAGAGAGAGAGAGA
>Ga0209960_1002017_pt1 | contig 22294 bp, 15 predicted proteins | sample ThiBiot_500_plan_2_FD_183947 | JGI IMG/M metagenome (GOLD analysis project Ga0209960, IMG submission 183947) | Wastewater bioreactor microbial communities from Cape Town, South Africa - Thiocy_expt_500_plan (SPAdes) | ecosystem: Engineered > Bioreactor > Thiocyanate-remediating >...
TATGGAAAAATCAAAACACAAAACAAAGAAGATTTTCCCACATTTCAACAAAATCTTCCAACACCTACAACGGAAATATTAACAAAAAACTCTACTTTTGAGTGTTACTAACAAGGGGAAGATTACAGAACGACAAAAACAGATAAAATCACTATTAATGAGGAATATTCACGATTAGAAATTCTGGAGGGAGGTATAAATATTTCAAGTTCTATAATTTTAAAAGTTTTAGATTACTTTAGTTTTTACCCTTCAAAAGAGTCAGTTTTACAGATTCAGAAACAGTTCTTAGAAAAAGGTTACTAAAGAAAATTACGTAAATTCAGTTCAATTTTAGAACCTATTTTAAGATGATTTTTTGAATATTTAATATGTACATCTATATTAAAGAAGTATTATAATTTGGAAAGACCAATATTGATATAAGAATTTAATATATTATTCATCTAAAAATCAAGTGTAAATTAATATATAATTTTGTTTTGAAAAAAATGAAAATTAGTTTACTGAAAAATTGAGTTAAAATTAAATTATGGTGGCAATATTATTTAAATGTACATATCTAATTTTATCTAAAAGCATCAGTTTTTTTCTATAATTATAAATGACTTAGATGTATTGTAGGTATTTTATTTTTTTGATTCGGCATAATCAAATGTATAATTTCCTTAAAATTTTAGGATAAAATATTTTTTTGGTAATTATATTTTATACATTTGCATTATGAAATTTGTAAGACTACTTTTCATCATCTATTTTGTGGCGTTATCCATAATGCCATGTCTAGATAGTGCAAATGCTCAGTCTTTTAAGCAAGATTTCAATTATTCTTTAAGTTCAAAGACACAAGAAGATTCACATTCGAAGGCAGATTCTTGTTCTCCATTTTGTTCTTGCAACTGTTGCAGAACCACGGTGGCATCTTATAAAATCGAACCAATTCTAGTTTTTTCAAGAATCGCTACTGCGTTTTTTTCTAAGAAAATCCATTTTCAGAAAAACGACTTCGCTTATTTGGTGTACGACCAAATCTGGCAACCGCCTAAAATATAATTTTTATTGATATGATGGAAGGATTCCCTTTCATCTAAATTGTCTTGGAAACTTTGCAATATCATTGCACTGTAATCCTATTCATCTTTGCATCATCTTTTAAATTCAGTTTTATACTGATTTTAACTTTGGGCAATCCAATAAAAATTAAATTCAATGTTAGATAAAATCATAAGATTTAGTATCAAGAACAAGATTGTCATTGGTATCATGACCTTGTTATTGATTATTTGGGGAGTTTGGAGCGCAACCAAACTGCCAATTGATGCTACACCGGATATTACCAATAATCAGGTGCAGATCATCACAGTATGTCCCACACTTGCTGGACAGGAAGTAGAACAACTTGTTACCTTCCCAATTGAACAAAGTATCGCAAATGTACCAGATATTGAGGAAACTAGGAGTATTTCTAGATTCGGTCTATCAGTGATTACAGTTGTTTTTAAAGAAGAGGTAGATATTTATTTTGCTCGCCAACTGGTTACTGAAAAATTAAAACAAGCAGAAGAAGAAATTCCCCAAGGTGTTGGAACTCCTGAACTTGCCCCTGTTAGTACTGGACTTGGAGAAGTTTATCAATATATCCTGCATCCCAAAAAAGGCAGTGAGAAAAAGTATGATGCTAAAGAACTGCGAACAATGCAGGACTGGATTGTGCGAAGACAGCTTAATGGAACACCTGGAGTTGCAGAGATCAACAGTTTTGGCGGTCAGTTAAAACAATACGAGGTCGCTGTAAATCCAGACAGATTAAGAGCGATGGGCGTAAGTATATCTGATATTTTTACCGCTCTCGAAAAAAATAATCAGAATACAGGAGGTGCTTATATTGATAAAAAGCCAAATGCATATTTTATCCGTGGAATCGGTTTGGTAACATCTTTAGAAGACGCAGGGAACATTGTAGTTAAAAATAATACGGGCAGTGTTCCAATCTTCATAAAAGATGTTGCTGAAGTGCGTCTGGGAAGTGCTGTGAGATATGGTGCAATGACTTTTAATGGTCAGGTCGATGCTGTGGGAGGTGTTGTTATGATGCTAAAGGGAGCCAACAGTAATGAAGTGGTGAACAGAATTAAAGAAAAGATACCAGTTATACAAAAATCTCTTCCTGCAGACGTTGTAATTGAACCTTATTTAGATAGAACCGACCTGGTTGGAAGAGCAATCGACACAGTAGAAAAAAACCTAATTGAAGGTGCACTCATTGTCATCTTCGTACTTGTTATCTTCTTGGGTAATTTAAGAGCAGGTTTAATTGTAGCATCAGCTATTCCATTATCATTACTGTTTGCATTAGGAATGATGAATGTGTTTGGTGTGAGTGCTAACCTGATGAGTTTAGGAGCGATTGATTTCGGGCTTATTGTTGATGGGGCAGTTATTATTGTGGAAGCTACCTTACATCATTTAGGCTTGAATAAATCAAAAAAAATGCTTACCCAAGCAGAAATGGATGAAGAAGTTTTTCTTTCTGCATCCAAAATCAGAAGTAGTGCAGCATTTGGAGAAATCATTATTCTAATTGTATACATTCCGATTTTAACATTGGTGGGAGTAGAAGGTAAAATGTTTACGCCTATGGCTAAAACTGTGGGATTTGCTATTTTGGGCGCTCTGATTTTATCATTGACTTATATTCCGATGATGAGTGCTTTATTCTTATCAAAAAAGATGAGCCACAAAGAAAATTTCTCTGATAAAATGATGAACAGAATTCAGAAAGTTTATCAGCCTTTATTGGAAAAAGCATTAAAAATAAAATATTGGCTGGTTGGAGGAACCGTAGCTCTCTTTGCTGTAGCAATATTTGTTTTTGGGAGAATGGGTGGTGAATTTATACCTCAGTTGCAGGAAGGCGATTTTGCATTCCACTGTATCCTTCCACAAGGAAGTTCCTTAAATCAAAGTATTGAAACTTCAATGCAGGCTTCAAGAATTATAAAACAGTTTGATGAGGTAAAAATGGTTGTTGGTAAAACTGGCGCTGCTGAAGTACCTACCGACCCAATGCCACCGGAAGCTACTGATATGATGGTTATCTTGAAACCTCAGAAAGAATGGAAAACAAAGAAAACGTATGACGAACTCGCTGATGAAATCTCAGAGAAATTAGAAGTGATTCCTGGAGTTTTCTTTGAAAAGAACCAACCTATCCAAATGCGTTTTAATGAGTTAATGACAGGTATTAGACAAGATGTTGCAGTTAAAATTTTTGGTGAAAACTTAGATTCTCTGGCAATTTATGCTGATAAGACTGCTAAGGTAATACAGTCTGTTAAAGGTTCTACATCTCCCCAAATTGAGCGTGTAAGCGGACTCCCTCAGATTAACGTAGAGTATGACAGAACCAGAATGGCCAATTACGGATTAAACATTGAAGACGTTAATAATGCAGTAAGTACAGCTTTTGCAGGTAAATCAGCAGGTCAGGTTTTTGAAAATGAAAGGAGGTTCGATCTGGTTGTAAGATTAGACAGTTTACACAGAACAAATATTGACGATGTTAGTAATCTAATGATTTCTACTGCCTCTGGAACGCAAATTCCACTCGCCCAGGTTGCTAATATTAGTTACAAATTAGGGCCTGCCCAAATCAGCCGCGAAGCGGGAAAAAGAAGGATTGTAATAGGTTTCAATGTGAAAGACCGTGATGTTGAAAGTGTAGTTAAGGACATACAATCAAAGCTCGATAAAGAAGTAAAACTTCCTGCAGGATATTATTTTACCTATGGAGGTCAATTTGAGAATCTTCAGGCAGCAAGTAAGAGATTAATGATTGCAGTTCCAGTATCGCTATTCTTAATCTTTATGCTGCTTTATTTTACATTTAATTCATTTAAGCAAGCCACTTTAATTTTTACGGCTATTCCTATGAGTGCGATTGGTGGTGTATTCGCATTATTATTGAGAGATATGCCATTCAGTATCAGTGCCGGAATTGGCTTTATTGCTTTATTTGGTGTTGCCGTTTTGAATGGAATTGTATTGATTGGAACATTTAATCAATTGGAAAAGGAAGGCGAGACCAATATTCTGAAAAGAGTAATGGAAGGTACAAAAACAAGATTAAGACCTGTTTTAATGACTGCAACAGTAGCTTCATTAGGATTTTTACCGATGGCTATTTCTACAGGTGCAGGAGCTGAAGTGCAAAAACCTTTGGCGACAGTTGTTATCGGAGGTTTGGTTACGGCGACTTTCTTAACATTATTTGTCTTACCAATGTTGTATATTATTTTTAATACCAAGATTAATTTAAAAAAGATCAATAACAAATCGGTAACCGCCATTGTGGTTTTAGGATTTTTATTTTTAGGACAGACTTTTAGTGCACAACAGGGAAGAACCATAACAGTCGAAGAAGCTACACGTACTGCTATTGAGAATAATCAATCAATCCGATCGAGAGATCTGGATATTAAAGCTACACAGGCATTGATTCCAACGTCCAAAGAGCTCCCGAAAATGAATGTGGATGCTCAATTGGGGCAGTATAACTCTAAGAAATTTGACCAATCATTTTCGATCTCCCAAACGATTCCATTTCCAACTTTGTTCAAAGCAAGAAAAGAGTTGATTGCGGAACAGATTAAAGGAAAGCAAATCAACAGGGAAGTTTCTATGAATGAATTAGCGAAACAGGTTCGAACGTATTATTATCAAATTGAGTATTTACAATTTAATAAATCCAAGCTTAGCAATCTGGATAGTTTATACAATGACTTTATCAGAGTTGCAACGGTTAGGTTTAAAGCCGGAGATATTAAAAAAATTGAAATCAATACAGCTGAAACACAGAGAGGGGAAATCAACTTATTGCTTAAACAGAATGAGGTTTATCTTACCAATGCCTATAAAAATTTAAAAACATTGCTAAATATTGAAGAGGATATTTCAGTTCCATTTGATCAGAACTATCATCCGCTACAAGCACAATATGTTTTAGACAGCAGTGCCATTGCACAGCATCCTACCGTAAAAGCTTTTTATCAGGAAATGCAGATTGCGGAAAAAAATAAGAAAGTTGAAAAATCTTTGGGACTTCCTGACTTTACCATCGGATATACTAATCAGTCATTGATAGGATTTCAAACCATCAACGGGATGGATCAGTATTTCAATGGAGGAAACAGGTTTCATTCGGCAACAATTGGTGTTTCTATTCCTTTGACATTTGGAGCTACGAAAGCAAGAATCCAGTCTTATGAATATCAGAGACAAATGGCAGAATCAAATGCAAAATTCCAGCAAAAGCAGCTTGAAGCGCAATTGCAAAATGCATTTAATCAATATCAGCAAAATGTTAATCAGTATGACTACTACGTTAATCAAGCGATTCCAAATGCTGAGAAAATTGCCAAAGCAGGACAATTAGGTTATAAAACAGGAGAAATTTCTTATGTAGAATATCTTTTTGCACTGCAGACTTCCACCAATATTCAGCTTAAATACCTGGAATCTATTCAACAGGTCAACGAATCTGTAGTTATCATTAATTCAATCATCAATAAATAGACAAATGAAAATCAAATATAGCATTGTATCTCTAGCCTTAATTTCTATTCTAGCGGTCAGCTGTGGAAAAAAAGATGCTCCGGCAGAAGGAGAAGAGAAACCAAAAACAGAACAGGCAGAAGAAAGTCACGAAGAAGCTCCGCAAACTATTGCGGAACTGACTGAAGAACAGATGAAATCTGTAGGAATCAGTCTTGGAACTTTAGAAATGAAAGATTTAGCCTCAACTATTAAGGCAAATGGTGTTCTTCGTGTACCCAATAACAGAAAGGCAACGGTCACTTCACTGTATGGAGGTGTCATTAAGACATTAACCGTTCAGATAGGAGATTATGTAAGACAGGGACAGGTTATTGCTACAATCAGTAACCCTGAATACATTCAGTTACAGGAACAATATCTGACTATTAACAGCAGAATAACTTATGCAGAGCAGGAATTCAGAAGGCAAAAGGAGCTTTTTGACAATGATGCCGGAGCAAAAAAGAATCTGCAAAGTTCTGATGCGGAGCTAAAAAGTTTAAGAACCCAGAGATCATCGTTACAAAGACAATTACAGCTAATGGGAATCAGTCCTGGGAAAGTAAGCAATGGAAACCTAAGATCAGGCTTGGTCATTACATCGCCAATCAGCGGAACAGTTAGTACGATTAATGCACAGATAGGAAGTTATGTTGATGTATCGTCACCGGTTTTGGAGATCATCGATAACAGCTCAATTCATTTGGATTTACAAGTCTTTGAAAGAGATCTTCCCAAAATGAAAGTTGGTCAGATTGTGCAGTTTAAGCTCACCAACAATCCGGAAGAAACCTTTAATGCAAAAGTGTACAGCATCGGATCATCTTTTGAAAATGAAAGTAAAACGATTTCAGTTCATGCAATGGTTACCGGGAACAAAGCTGGCTTGATTGACGGAATGAATATTACAGGAAATGTAAGCCTTGGAAATTCACAAACTCCCGCCGTTCCAAATGAAGCTATTGTAGAAGCCGATGGTAAATTCTATGTATTTGTACAAACTTCTAAAAAAGTGGAAGAGCACGCTGAAGAAAAAGGAGATGACGATCATGGTCACGGGCATGATGAAGGAGAGGCGGAACACGGTCACAAAAATGAAACCGAAGCAGGAAACCATGCAAAGGAGCAGGCTAAGAAAATGAATTTTGAAAAAATTGAAGTGGTAAAAGGGACTTCAGATATGGGTTACACAGCGATTACGCCTGTGAGTGCAATTGCACCTGATGCAAAAATTGTGGTAAAAGGCGCATTCTTCGTGAATGCTAAGCTTTCTAATGCAGGAGACCACGGACATTAATTAATCAATAATCAAGTGAAATCCTATCTTGATTTCACTTGATTTTAAAAATATTAGTTATGCCTTTAAAACAAGAATTAGAAACCCAGGGAAATTGGCTGTTCAGATACAGAAGTTTTTTGCCGATTATCGTTCTGGCGCTTGGCTTAGGAGTTTTTATCCAAAATGTTTTGCTGAAAAACGATAATGATTGTTCACTTTTCTTTGAGATGCTTTGTTTAGCTGTAAGCATTTTAGGTTTGATTATAAGAGTGTATACTGTTGGTTTTACTCCGCATAATACTTCAGGAAGAAATACAAAAGCAGGGCAGGTTGCAGATGAATTAAACACTACAGGTATTTACAGTACAACCAGAAATCCATTGTACTTAGGTAATTTTTTTATGTGGCTTGGGCTTGCGATGTTTACTGAAAATCTGTGGTTTGTAATTTCATTTGTGTTTTTTTATTGGGTCTATTATGAAAGGATTGTTTTTGCTGAAGAGCAATTTTTAGAAAGAAAATTTGGAGAGCAATATACTAAGTGGGCTGATAAAGTACCGGTTTTTATACCGAATTTATACCTTTTCAGAAATACTCATCTTAGCTTCAGTTTAAAAAAAGTTCTATTAAAAGAAAAAAACGGACTTTTTGCCATGTTTCTGATTTTTACTGTTTTTGAAATTACCGGAGAAATTATCCTAAGACATACGCATTATAATATGATTTTTATTGTAGGCTGTATTCTTACTATGATTCTATACATTATTTTAAAAGTAATAAAAAAACGTAAAACAATGTTGCAAAATAAATTTAGTCAATAATTAAAAAATCCTCAATTATGCTTTTAAACAAAAGAATTTCGGTTTGGTATTTTGTTAAACAGATTAAATTTCAGATCGTTTTGATTGTCAGCTTTGCTTTTCTAATAGGCTTTTTAGACGACATTGATTTTTTGAAAAAAATTACCATACCATTGAGTATTCCTGCACTTTTAGGAACTGCTGTCTCTTTACTTTTAGCATTCAGGACTGCACAATCTTATGAAAGATGGTGGGAAGCAAGAACCGTTTGGGGCGCTATTGTGAATGATTCAAGATCATTTATGAGATTAATAAAACAATTTTTCCCTAACTCAGAAAACGATACATCTGAGTTTGCAGAACGACATATCATCTGGCTGAATGCTTTAGGAGAAAGTTTAAGAAAAGTACCTTTTTCAATAAGAGTAAGAGAATACTTAGAATCGCAAAACATCAATGCTTTAAATATTCCCAATGCCCTTTTAGATAAACATTCTGATCACCTTAGGAAATTGGCAGAACAGGAGAATTTATCTGAATACAAATTGGTACAGATGAACGATATGGTCATCAGGTTTTGTGACAGTATGGGAAAATGTGAGCGTTTAAAAAATACTGTTTTCCCTCGTGCCTACAGCATTTTGCTGCATACATTGATTTACGTTTTTGCATTTCTTCTGCCATTTGGACTGGAAGACTCACAACTTGGTGTTGAGATTGCCACGACAATTATTGTACCTGTGATTTTTATAGCTATTGAGAAAACAGCAATCATAATGCAGGACCCCTTTGAAAATACACCGGTAGATACTCCAATGACATCATTAGCAAAAACAATTGAAATCAATCTTTTGCAAATGATCGGAGAGAAGAATGTACCAGTTAAAGAAGTGAGTACAAGCTATTATGAAATGTAGGCTTAATCTAATACAAATCTTAGTGTTATGAACGATCAGAATAAAAATATTTCGGCTTCTGCAAAACATAAAAGAAATCTTTTAATTGTCTTATGTTTAAGTGGCACTTATATGATTGCCGAAGTTATTGGCGGTTTAGCTACTAAAAGTCTTGCGCTACTTGCCGATGCAGCTCATATGCTTACTGATGTGGTCGGATTATTCCTTGCTTTTATAGCAATCAAAATTGGTGAAAGAAAAGCCGATGCACAGAAAACATTCGGCTATTACCGAACAGAAATTCTGGCGGCAGTAATCAATGCGGTAGTTCTGTTGGGAATTTCTGTATATGTATTGTTTGAAGCATGGCAAAGGTTCAAAAATCCCCCTGAAGTACAGAGCACAGCTATGATGATCGTTGCCGGAATAGGCTTGCTGGTGAATATTATCGGAATCATGATTATTAGAAAAGATTCAGGTGAAAGCCTAAATATGAAGGGTGCCTACTTTGAGGTTCTTTCTGACGCGCTTACCTCAGTAGGAGTAATGATTGCCGGAGTTATTATGTTGACGACAGGATGGTATTATGCTGATCCCCTTATTTCCGCTGTGATAGGGTTATTAATATTTCCGAGAACCTGGAAGCTCTTGAAAGAAGCTGTGAATGTTTTATTAGAAGGAACTCCAAAAGATGTCAATATAGAAGAGCTTAGAAATTCTTTGGAATCTGTAAAAGGAGTTATTAAACTTCATGATCTCCACGTTTGGTCATTGACTTCCGGCGTTAATGCGATGAGTTCCCACGTAGTAGCCGACCATCAGGAAGATCTCAATAAACTTTTGAAAAATTTGTCAGATAAAGCCACCTCTGAATTTAAAATTAGCCATACTACATTCCAAATTGAAACTGAAGGGCACCAAGAGGGGGAGGTTCATCTATAATAGCAGTTGTGCCATCTTGCATTAATAGATGAAATAAGTAAATGGGAAAATTTCTAAAACATCAAATAGACTATGAATTATAAAAATCTGGGTCTATTCAAGATGAATTACATACTTACGTATTTTTTTACGCAATTAATCATTTCAAATATTTAGATATATGAAATTAAAACAAAACTATTGGGGCAATTACACATTACTGGTTTATTCTTTTTTATTTTATCTGGTATCGTCTTTACTTCTCCGATTTGGATTTTTAGCAGTCAGTTTTCAAAAGGCTGATTTATCTCTGTTACCTATAATGAAAATTTTTCTTCTGGGATTTTTGTTTGACTTTGGAGTTGGATTATTCTTTCTGCTACCATACAGTTTTTATCTATTGATTTTTCCTCAGAAATACATAAGGTCTTTATTCAATAAAATTATTACCTACAGCACTTTTATTATTTTTCTTCTTATACATTTATTTTCATTTTTTGCCGAGGTTACATTTTGGCAGGAGTTTGAGAGCCGATTTAATTTTATTGCTGTAGATTATTTGGTATATACTTACGAAGTTATTAATAACATAAATGAGTCTTACCCTTTACCCGTTTTGATATCATCGATACTTCTGCTTATGACCTTAATATTTATTTTGTTTTACAAAAGCAAAATATTCTTTTTTTCATTTAACGGACAACATAAATTTTCGGTTAGACTAATTGTTTTTTTAGGATTTTTCTGCCTTACCATAATATACTCTTTGTTTATCAGTAATAGTTTAGCAGATAAAAGTGTCAATCGTTATCAAAATGAAATTTCTAAGGCAGGAATTTATTCGTTTTTCTCCGCCTATAAAAACAATGAAATCAATTACGATCATTTTTACAAACTAATTGATAACGAAAGCGCTTTTAAAATAGTTAGAACTGATTTGAACGATAATCAAAGATTTTTCTCAAATAACCTTTCTATAGAACGAAAAATATCCAGCAAACAAAATCTTATAAAGCCAAATGTTATAATGATAACAATGGAAAGTTTCAGCGCGGACTTTATGGGTACTTTCGGGAATAAACAAGGGCTTACTCCAAATTTAGATTCTTTAGCCGGCGGTGGCATTTTATTCTCACAAATGTATGCTACAGGAACCAGAACAGTGCGTGGAATGGAGGCTTTGTCGTTAGCTGTCCCACCAACGCCAGGCAACAGTATTGTCAGAAGAGAAGATAATGATCATCTTACAACTATAGGCTCAATTTTTAGTGCACAAGGTTACGATAACACATTTATTTATGGAGGAGATGGATATTTTGATAATATGAATAAATATTTTGGAAATAACGGATATGATATTATAGATAAGAAGAGAAATCCTTTGGCAAAAGAAAACTATCAGGCATTGAGGACGCCGATCAACCAGAAAGAAATTACGTTTGAAAATGCATGGGGGATTTGTGACGAAGATTTATACAATCAAGTGATTAAACAGGCAGACCAGAAATATAAACAAGGAAAATCTTTTTATGATTTTGTGATGACCACTTCCAATCACCGTCCGTTTACATATCCTGATGGCAAAATTGATATACCATCCGGTTCGGGTAGGGAAGGTGCAATAAAATATACAGATTATGCTATCGGACAATTCTTTAAAAAAGCTAGAAGTAAGCCGTGGTTTAAAAATACAGTATTTGTGATTGTAGCTGATCACTGCGCAAGTAGCGCAGGTAAAAATGAAATTGATATTTCCAAATATCATATCCCAGCAATGATTATAAATCTTCCGAACCAAAACTCTTTAAAAATTGAAAAAATGTGTTCACAAATTGATCTTTATCCAACTTTATTTGATTTAATGGGATGGAACTACAGAAGTAACCTTTATGGTAAGAATGTTTTGAGCGACAATTATATTCCTAGAATTTTTGTAAGTACCTATCAAAAGTTGGGATATATGGAAAACGATAAACTTGTGATATTGAGCCCTCAGCAGAAAGTGGAAGCTTATTTATATAATAAAACGCAAAATCAACAGATACCAAAGATTTTTTCTGATCAGTATATTAACAAGGCTGTCGCAAATTATCAAACTGCATATTATCTCTATAAAAATCAAGGTTTGAAACAAAAATAATCAAGTAATGTTAGATACAACATGGATATAAAATTTGAACTTATTCTTTCAGGCAAATTGCTGCTATCTATATTATTCGGCAGCATTATAGGTTATGAAAGAGAAGCAGCTCATAAAGATGCCGGTATACGAACGTTTGCTATTCTTTGCTTGGCATCTTGTCTTTTTGTTGCGGTTGCCTCTCATCTTACAGATGATAAATCAGCGATAGCCAGAATGCTTGCAGCAATTCCGGCAGGACTTGGATTTATAAGTGCTGGATTAGCATTAAAAGATAAATCAAGCAATATGCAGGGATTAACAACATCTACAGCACTATGGGCAGCGTCAGCTATTGGAGCGGCTCTTGCCTTAAATATGTTTTTATTGTCATTTTTAGCAACTGTTCTCACCCTTTTTGTATTAAGCCTGAATAAATTCAAATGGTATAAAAACTGGATTGCAAAGAAGGAGCAAAGTAAAAATTTAAAATAAAAAATTAAAAATCACTTAAAATATACTTCTATGAAACATCAACACACTTACGATGAGCAAGGTAACCAGCTTTGCTGTACGCCTCAGGAAGGCAAGATTTATAAGGATGCAGGAGCCAAAAAACTCATTGTTGAGGATAATGGCTGTTGTTCAACAAATGTAAAGAAAGAAGTACAGCATCATTCCGATGACGATGGACATAACCACGATCATGACAATAGTGATAAGAGTACTTTTCAGATGTTCCTTCCCGCAATAGTTTCATTGTTATTGCTTCTGTTGGGAATTGCGTTAGATAATTATTTTAAACCAGACTGGTTTAAAGATTGGATTCGTATTGTTTGGTATGCAGCAGCTTATGCCCCTGTCGGGCTTCCTGTTTTAAAAGAAGCTTTTGAAAGCATTAAGGATGGTGATGTTTTCTCTGAATTCTTTTTGATGAGTATCGCAACTATAGGAGCTTTTATAATTGGTGAATATCCTGAAGGTGTAGCTGTTATGTTATTTTATGCTGTAGGGGAAGTTTTTCAAACACTAGCAGTAACAAGAGCAAAAAGTAATATTAAAGCTCTTCTTGATCAAAGACCGGATGAGGTGACAATTATTGAAAATAACGAAACAAAAACTATTAAAGCTTCCAATGCAGAGATAGGGCAAACCATACAGTTAAAACCTGGAGAAAAACTTGCTTTGGATGGAGAGCTTATTTCAGATTCAGCATCTTTTAATACGGCAGCACTAACCGGCGAAAGTAAACCTGATACAAAAAATAAAGGAGAGACTGTTCTTGCAGGGATGATTAATATGAATAGTGTTGCTTTGGTAAAAATCAATACAGCTTATGAGGACAGTAAACTCAGTAAGATTTTAGAATTGGTTCAAAATGCGACTGCGCAGAAGGCACCTACGGAGCTGTTTATAAGAAGATTTGCAAGAGTTTATACTCCGATTGTTGTTGTGTTAGCAGTACTGATATGTCTTATTCCATATTTTTTTGTCGATAATTATATTTTTAGAGATTGGTTATACAGAGCTTTGATCTTTCTGGTAATTTCTTGTCCTTGTGCTTTAGTCATTTCAATTCCTTTAGGGTATTTTGGAGGTATTGGTGCAGCAAGTCGAAACGGAATTTTATTTAAAGGCAGTAATTTTCTAGATAAGATTGCCGAAATAAAAAATGTTGTGATGGATAAAACCGGTACTATGACGGAAGGAGTATTTAAAGTTCAGGAAGTCGATATTAAATCAGAATTTGATAAAAATGAAATCCTTAAGATGGTTAATGTTGTAGAGAGCAAGAGTACCCATCCTGTGGCAACTGCTATCCACGAATATGTTGGCGATTTGGATACATCAATTAATGTTGAGAATTCTGAGGAAATTGCAGGTCATGGTCTTAAAGCTGTAATCAACGGTAAGGATATACTCGTAGGGAATTTCAAGCTTATGGATAAGTTCAATATTCAATATGATGTTGATCCTTCAAAAATTGTTTACACCGTTATTGCAATTGCTTATGATAAAAAATTTGCAGGCTACATAACTATCGCTGATAGTATTAAAGACGATGCTAAAAAAACTTTAGAACTGTTACATAATTTAAATGTAAAGGCAACAATGCTTAGTGGTGACAAAACAAGCGTTGTAAAATATGTCGCAGAACAAATAGGAATTGACAACGCTTTCGGTGACCTTCTTCCTGAGGATAAAGTGAACAAGGTGAAAGAAATAAAATCCAAAAATGAGAGCGTTGCATTTGTTGGTGACGGTGTTAATGATGCCCCAGTGGTTGCTTTAAGTGATGTCGGTATTGCCATGGGCGGCTTAGGGAGTGATGCGACCATTGAGACTGCTGATGTCGTGATTCAAGATGATAAACCTTCAAAAATACCAATGGCTATTAACATTGGCAAAAAAACTAAAAGAATTGTCTGGCAGAACATCATTTTAGCATTTGTGGTCAAAGCAATTGTTTTAATTCTTGGAGCCGGAGGATTGGCAACAATGTGGGAAGCTGTTTTTGCAGATGTAGGTGTTGCATTGATTGCAATTCTAAATGCTGTACGCATCCAACGAATGAATTTCAAATAAAAATAACATAGCATTCTAATTTCACTAATCACTTAAGAAAAGTTCCAACAAATATCAATTAAAATAAAGTTCTCAAACCGAGAACAGGTTGTTTATTGAAAATATTCAACAAAACTATTTACTCTAATTTTTCAATTAATCCAATGATAATCAATATTATAAATAAGATTCCAGTTCTTTTTTTTATGCTAGTATGCAATTTGGCTTTAGCACAGGATAGCTTAACAGTAAGTGAAAAAATTGGGGATACGATTGCTGTCCAAAAACCTGAAAATAATTTTAGTTATAAGAGACTTATAGCCCCTACAAGTTTAATATCCATAGGAGCGATGAGTTTCGCTATTCCTAAAATGAAAGAATTTGATGCAGGAGTACGAAAAGAAGTAAAAGACCATAATCTTCATAATTCTACATTGGATAATTATACCCAATTCATACCTGCCGTGATGGTTTATGGATTTAATATTTCAGGTTTGAAAGGCAAGCATAATTTAAGAGAAAGAACAATTATTCTTGCAACATCGCAGCTAATATCGACAGCAATCGTAATACCTTCAAAATATTTAATTGGAGAAGAACGCCCAGATAAATCCAACAATATGTCTTTTCCGTCTGGGCATGCAGCAATTGCTTTTTCAACAGCGCAGTTTATGTATAGAGAATATAGAGACAGTAATTATTGGCTCAGTTTATCAGGATATCCATTTGCAATATTCACAAGTGTTTACAGAGTTATTAATAACAAACACTGGGTAACAGATGTAGTAGCGGGCGCTGGGGTAGGAATACTTTCAACCGAATTAGCTTATTGGCTATTTCCGAAAATCAATATGTTTTTATCAGCTAATAAAAACAAAAAATCTGTCTCTATGCTTGCCCCTCTTTATCAAAAGAATGGTCATAGCAATACTTTTGGGATTAATTATCAGATAACCTTCTAATTTAGAACATGGGATTTAAACGACGTTTTAGAAGAAAAATTATTCGAAGAGGTAAGCACAGGCTTACTTCTCAAGATCTTTTTTTTATTGTTGGCTGGCTTCTTTTTATGCTCCTTTTGGTAATTCATCAGGTATACAATTTTAATATCAAATATGTTAAGATTCATTCGCATCCTTCGGAAAAAACACACACTCATAATGACGGAAAATGACAAATTATCAACAAATTTTTTAAACCATAATATTAACCCTTTATTTAAATCAAAATGAAAAAACTTGTACTAACTCTTTTGGTAAGCCTTGTATTAAATTCTGTTTATGGACAGGCTCCGTCAAACTATTATGATGGCACTGCGGGATTATCAGGAGCTTCTTTAAAGTCAAAGTTGAAAACTATCATTACCAACGGCCACCAAGATAATGGCTATGGCAATTTGCTGACAGCTTTTCAAAGCACAGATAGGGATTATTTCTACGAAAATGATGGAACTGTAATGGATATGTATTCTGAAAATCCGACAGGAACAGATCCATATATTTATAATCATGGAGTCAAACAATGTGGAAATTATAGTGTTGAAGGAGACTGTTACAACCGAGAACATGTCGTACCGCAAAGTTTATTTAATCAGAATTTACCGATGAGATCTGATGTCCATTTTGTTACACCTACTGACGGAAAAGTCAACGGAATGCGATCAAATTATCCTTTTGGAAAAGTAGGATCAACCTCATTTACATCACTAAACGGTTCTAAACTGGGAAGTTCAGTATCTGCAGGTTATGCGGGGACTGTTTTTGAACCAATTGATGAGTTTAAAGGTGATATTGCCAGAATGATATTATATTTTGTAACCAGATACGAGACGCAGCTATCAGGTTTCAGCAGCGGAAACATATTAGGTAGTACAGCCTACCCTGGCTTACAGACATGGGAATTAAAACAATTACTCGAGTGGAATAATTTAGATCCTGTTTCTCCTTTTGAGATAGCAAGAAATAATGCGGCATTCACTTACCAAGGTAATAGAAATCCATACATCGATCGTCCTGAGTTCGTCGCTTTAATTTGGGGTGCTTATATGGGAGTTGCAGATGTAGATTTGTCAAAAAGTCTTGTGATCGTTCCTAATCCCGTAAAAGATAATAAGATTTATGTGTTAGGCGGAAAAAATCTAGGACAATATAAAATTGCTTTGATTTATAATATGACTGGTCAATTAGTACAGACAATTGAAAATCCATTTCAAAAAGATAATACAATTATTCTTACAGATCTTCCTAAGGGTATTTATATTTTGAAAACTGGCGATCTGAATACAAAGTTTATTATAAAATAAATCAATAAAAAAGATTATTTATAAAATACTGTTCTAAGTCAAAAAAATTATAATATTGGTTAGATTGTAAATTATAATATCTCCCATTAGTTGAGAAGGTTTTTATGTGTAAATATTTAATACATAAATAAAGAATAACTTTTTTGTACCATATTTGTACCATAAAAATATAACTATTTGATTTATAGTAGTTATTATATTAGAAGAAGTAAAATAAGCAGTCAGAGACTGATTAAATATAAATCCCCGAGCGTAAGCGAGGGGATTTTTTTATATTGAAATATTCAAAGCAGAAAATACAAAATCATTAATCGATTTTTTTAACATAAAATAACATTTTTTATAAGATTTTTAAAATTTGATGGCTTACTTATTGCTTCTAGTTGAAGCGATTCTCATGTTTAATTTGAGTTTTCATGGTTATTAGTTTTTACCCAGCCGAGGCTGGGTTTTTTTGTTTCTTAATTTGTCTTTGGCAGACAATTCTCTGAAACAGATTTGTAAATTATTCTGGCTTTTTCGACAAAAGCATTAATATTTCTCATGTATTTTTTTGCTTCTTTTTCCGTTTTGGATTTCAAAACAACATCTAGACTTTGTCCAATACAATTGTTGATTTCTTCTTTGGATACGATATTGGATTCCTTTAGTTTCAAATCAATGCATTCGCAGGATTTTTTCGCTACTTCCTCCTCTATGGTTTGGGCTTTTGACAGAGAGAATGTCATCAATAAAAATAATAACAGCATATATTTTTGAGAGGATGAGGTCATTTTGATAAAGATTTGTATCAAAGATAAAATATTCTGGGTATCTGTGATTATTTGTTTTAATAATGGCTTATCGATTTTTAGAATTCAATCATAATTTTATAGGTGAAGGGTTTTTGTTAATTGTAATGGTTTTTAGTTGTTTAAAAAATAAATTAAATAGGATTTTTATATGAAAATTATTTTAAATAATGTTTGTTTGTGAATGAAAATATAAATATATTTGAGTGTCTTAGTTGTTGTGTTGATAATCATAAGAATAAAGTAGATTGTCAGAAGAATTGAGAAAGTAATCAGAGAAGTTGAGTAGACGGTCAGAAGAGTTAAGTAGACAATCAGAGAAGTTAAGTTGACAGTTAGATGACTTGAATAGACAATCAGATGACTTGAGAAAACTATCAGAAGAGTTAAGAAGACAATCAGAGGAGTTGAGTAGACAATCAGAAGAGTCGAGTAGATAATCAGAAGAGTAAATCAAACCATAAATAAAATTAATTCAAAAACATAAAAAATGGGAAATAACAATTTAAACTATGAGGAGTATCCGGCGATTGGCGATGCGCTGATTGCAAGTTTTAACAGGGATCAAGCGGAACTGGCGGGACATTACAAGATGATGGATTCGGATTTTGTGGCTGAATTTCAGAATGCTATTGATGCAGTTCGAGGAACGGCATCTGTGCTGGCGAAAACGGAGGAACTGAAAAGCGTGACCAAAAAGCTGTACGGACTGGCGGATGAGGCTAATCAAAAATTGTTGTTTTTGATAGACTATGTGAAAGATGCCGGACTGGAGTCTGCCTCTATATCCGGCATCCGAAGCAAACTGACCACAAGAAATATTGAGGGTGCCGTATACGATCTGAGAGAGGTGCTGCCGTATCTTGATAGCCATCAGGCGGAACTGGATGCCGGGAATATGCCGAAAGATTTTTTGAAGTATTTTCCTCCGATCCTTCCTCAGCTAGAGGCCTGGAATGCGGAACAAATTGCGATTATCAGTAACAGAAAATCTCTTGTAGAAGCTAATAAGGTTTTGTTTGAGAATGCTTACCGCTATATCTCCAAAGTGAGCAACAATGGTAAAAAGGTTTTCAAAAATACGGTAAAGAAGGATGATTATACGATTTCGAAATTGCTGACCAAGGTGAGGGCGGAGAAGAAAGGACAAGAGGAGAATCCTGAAAATCCTAATTCTTAGAATCAAATGATTGTGTGGAATCCCTGAGCGTGAGCTCGGGGATTTTTGCTACTAATATTAAGATTGCTTCACTTCGTTCGCAATGACAGTATTTTGATTCGTTAGAAAACAAGAGAATAAATTATCTTTGCAATCCTAAAACAAAAACAAATGTTTTCAAAAATTACAGTTCACAGAGTCGGGAATAAAATCAATGGAGAATCTTTAACGCTTTCCCAGGAAGAGCTACAGCTGGAAGATGAGATGAAGGAATTGCTCGGAAATTATTTTATGAGTGCTTTCAAATCGGAAGAGCAGTTCCAGTTCTACAGCGACTCTTATCTGGTGAATAATCCTGTTTACAGTTCTGTGTCCGAAATTTTTGAAGACAAGGCCAAGTTCCAATGGGAATCTGAGAATATTGCCAAACATCTTTATGATGCGGCAGAAAATCCGCGCGTTCAGGCCGGTGAGTTGTTCGTTGTTTATTTTGAAGGCGATGTTATCGAGTCTGCTGACAACAGTGACAAAAAAATAGATTCTATCGGGCTGTTCAAAACTGAAAAGAGGGAAGGTTTCCTTAAAATCAATCCTCAGGATGAATCTTTTGAAATCGAAAGAGATTTTGGGATCAGCCTGTCAAAAATCGACAAAGCGGCTTTGATCTATAACAATGACAAAGAAACCGGCTACATCCTGTCTGTGGTTGATAACAACAAAAACGGCGATATGTATTATTGGTTCGAGGACTTCCTGAAAGTAAAACAACGCGACGACGAATACTTCCACACCCAGGAAACATTGACAGTTTATAAGGATTTTATCACACAAAAGTTACCGGAAGAGTTTGAAGTTTCCAAAGCTGACCAGGCGGATTTTCTCAACAAGTCTATCAATTTCTTCAAAGAAAAAGAAGAGTTCAAATATGATGATTTTGTCAATGAAGTTTTGCAGGATGAAAGTGTTATCGAGAGTTTTTCCAACTTCAAATCTGATTATGAGCAGGATATGCAGATCTCGATTTCTGAAGATTTCCCGATTAACACACAAGCGGTTAAAAAGCAACAGAGACATTTTAAATCGATTATTAAACTCGATAAAAATTTCCATATCTACATCCATGGCGACCGCAAAATGATAGAAACGGGACAGGACGAGAAGGGGAAATACTACCGTTTATATTTTGAACAAGAGAAATAAAAGTTTGTAATTCTTTAAAAAATATCTCTCGCAGATTTGGCAAATTAAGCAGATTTTTGAATTATCTGTATCAACTGTTAAATCTGCGAGAATTTTTTTTGCATTCATTTTAAACTCTTAATATTTTTAGAATTTAACATAATATTAGATTCAGTTATAAAAAATTTCTACCTTTGTGGCTATGTTGAACAAGAAAAACAAACAATTTCAGAAAATCATTTCGGTATTTATTACTGCGATGTATGTTTTTGTGGTTTTGTTTTCTTCAGAATTACATAACCACAAGGGCGAATCTTTTTTCAAAGATTCTGGTTCCAAAAAAACAGAAAAGTCTATTACGAAGGAGCTTTCGAGCAATCAATCGGGTGACTGTCTGGCTTGTCATTTTTTGGCAACAGGCAACTCGCTGGTTCCGGAGCAGTTCACTTTTTATTTTGAGAACCACACACAAGAAACCGAGCAGATCATCTCCGCTCAGGAAAAAATTTGGGAACAAACCAAATCAACCATTCAGCTCCGCGGTCCACCCGCATTTTCTTAAATTTCAATTTTCTCAATAATCCATTGAGAACTTCATTGAATTAATTCAAACCATTTTGGCAAGAGACGAAGTCTCGTAATTTCGGTAACATAAATATCAACCATTTAAAAAGAGGCGAAGTCTCGACATATTGGTAGATATGAATCCGAAAATTATTTGGGCAGCTTTATCCGCCCTCCACTCCCGCTTTTTTCTTTTTTAGCAAAAAAAGAAAAAGAGCTCCGTTCAGGTCGGGCTGCGTGTGATTCTACGTTTCAAAATTGCGTCAAGAATTAATTTCAATAAAAAAGATGGACTTTAGAATTGTGTTCTAATATCTCAAATCTAAATTCTAACATCTACTTCAATTATACATTTTAAATAAATGAAACACATTATAAATCTAATGCTGGTCTTTTTCGGACTTACATTAGTAACCGCGCAGAGCTATTCTGTAGAAGGAACTGTTCAGGATTTCCACGACAAAACGATGCTGGAAAATGCCGTTGTAACGTTAGGAAATTCTACCACGAAAACCGATAAAAAAGGAAGGTTTTCATTCAGCAACATCTCTGCAGGGTCGCATCAGCTGGTCGCAAAGCATCCTCTCTGCGACGATTATACTGAAAATGTAAAAGTCGACAGAGACTTGCATTTGGCCATCATATTGGAACACCATTCCAACGAGATACAAGGCGTCACACTCCACGGCAGTCACAAAACCAAAAGTTCTGTGATTATGAGTACGCTGGACAAGACAGAAATTGATAGGAATTCCACGGAAAATCTGGGAAATTTATTATCCAGAATCACAGGTGTTTCAGCTTTGAAAACAGGAAATAATATTACAAAACCGGTTATACGTGGCTTATACGGAAGCCGAATTTCTATCCTGAACAACGGCGTGAAAATGGCTGAGCAAGAATGGGGCGTAGAGCACGCTCCTAATATTGATGTCACCGATTTTGAACACATCGATGTCATCAAAGGTGCTTCCGCTCTGAAATATGGGAACGAAGGTGTTGGCGGCGTTGTGGTTCTGGAACCCGCGATTTTACCAAAAAAAGATACAATAATGGGTAACATTAGACTTTCCGGAATTTCTAATGGAAGAGGAGGGGAATTAGGCGCTACAATTATTAAATCTTGGGAAAATGATTGGTTTGTAAAAGCTGGTGGAACTTACAGAAAAACGGGTGATCAATATATTCCGCATCATACGTTGCAAAATACAGGTCAGGAGTTTAATTCTTTCAATTTTGCGTTTGGGAAACATAGTTTCCTACAAGGGTTTGATGTTTCTTACAGTGGAACCAATCAGGAATTCGGGATTTATAAAGGTGCACATTTGTCGAGTCCGGAGGATTTTTACAATGCTGTTAACTTTGGGCAACCTTATTTTTTGGATAACTTCAGTTACGATATTGATAATCCTAAGCAGGAAGTGGCGCATCATATTGCTAAAGTTTCTGCTTACAAACGTTTCTCCGATTTTGGGAAACTGACTTTTCAATACAGCTTCCAATATAACCGAAGAAAGGAATTTGATATCCGAAGAGGAGAATTGCTGAATGTTCCATCAATGGACTTGAGGTTAATTACGCATTCTGCCAGTTTGGTTCATTTGATTGAGCGTCTGAATTGGAGTTTGGAAAGCGGTATCTCCGGAAGTTTTCAGGATAATTTTCCAGATCCGGCAACCAAAGCAAGACGTCTGATTCCTGATTATTACCGATATGATGCAGGCGCATTTTCAATTTTCAAATATAGATTCAGTTCAAAATTGAATGCGGAAGCCGCAGTTAGATATGACTTCAGCAGATATGATGCTTACAAATATTATGATTCTGATAAATGGAATGATAATTATGCCAGCCAATTTTCGGAATTCTTTGTAAGCGAATCCGGAAGCCGAATTCTGACAAGACCTATTCTGGATTATCATAATCTCTCTGCCAATGTCGGTCTGAATTATAAACCAACTCAAGATTTTGAATTTAAACTCAATCTTTCCAGAGCGGAAAGAACGCCGAATCCTGCGGAACTTTTTGCGGACGGATTACATCATTCGGCAGCCATAATGGAGGAAGGGAATCTGAGTATCAAAAAAGAAACGATTTACAATGTGAATCTTTCTTTGGCAGGTC
>Ga0209960_1002018_pt1 | contig 22290 bp, 21 predicted proteins | sample ThiBiot_500_plan_2_FD_183947 | JGI IMG/M metagenome (GOLD analysis project Ga0209960, IMG submission 183947) | Wastewater bioreactor microbial communities from Cape Town, South Africa - Thiocy_expt_500_plan (SPAdes) | ecosystem: Engineered > Bioreactor > Thiocyanate-remediating >...
TTCAAAAAAAAAAAAAAAAACAGAGTTATATTATGCAATCAATTAACAAAAGGAAAGAAAAGAAAAGAAAAGTAAGAAACCTGATAAATTTGAGATGAAGAACATGTTTCATTAAGGATTTAAGTTTTGGACTATTAGCATCATTACAAACACAAATTATTGGAATCTTTGAATTATTAATTAATTTAATTAGTTCAGCTATTCCTCCTCTATCTGAGCCACTCATTCCATCAACTTCTTCCATAACTAATACAATTTTATGATGTGATTTATCAAGGGACGAGTTTTTTTTATGATAAAACTCAGAAATTCCACGATTTTGAATTAGAGTAGATACTTCAGCCTAATTATTTTTTTAAAAAAAAGAATTCAAAATAAGAAATAAAATAAAATAAATAAAATATACATCAAGACTTTTTTTACTTCTAGTATCACTCGCATTAAATTCAAGGACTTCATAACCAGCTTGTTTTGCAACAATATTTACTGTTGTTGTTTTTCCTATTCCTGGAGGTCCAGAAATCAAAACAGCTTTAAATGTACAATCATTATCTTCTTTTTTTTTGTTTTCAGAAGCTCCATTTTCAAAACCATTTTTATAACATTTTGGCCTTCGATTTTTTTAAAAAAAATTTAGATTCAGAAAACAATGATAATTGATCAAAAAGAAAAAAGAAAAAAGAAAAAAGAAAAAAGACCATAATGTTAACCAATTTAATAATCGATTAGCTGAAGATTTGTTTCCAATAATCTCACCCATTCCAGTGGGTTTATATTTCTCAGTCCATAGAGGGTTTAGAGATTCCTTTTTTTGTGGAATACTTTCTTTTTCTTTTTCTTTTCCTTTACTTAGTGATACTTCCTTCATCTTTTCTTCTTTGATTTTTGCTTTTTCATTCAATATTCCATTTTCTATTTCTTTTTCGACTTCTTTTCTTTTATCTACTTCCATTTCCTTTCCATTTTCTTTTCCGTTTTCTTTTCCATTTTCTTTTCCTTTTAATCCAATGGAATTGATTGGAGATGGATTTGAAAAATAAGTTGAAGTTGATGATGTTGAGGTTGAAGTTGAAGTTGAAGTTTCAGGTTTTACCTCTTTACTGTTGTTTGAATTTTATTGTGATGAAAATTAATTTTTAATTTTGGAAAAAAAAAAAAAAAAGAAAGAAAGAAAAGAAATTTACATGGGAGTCTTTTTTGGTGAGTTTTTTGTTGGTGAATTTCTTGCTCGGTATTCAGCAACAGATTTTGTAACCTTATTTATTTTTTTTTTTTTCAAATAAATAAAATTTTATCAAAAAAGAAAAAAGGAAATGGATACTTGTTCTTCTTTTGTTTCACTTGTTTTCACAAGATCGAAAAATTCTTCTTCAGTTAATTGGGTAGTGTTAAATTGTTCAATTTTTTTCATTTTTGTTGTTCCTGGTTCAATACCAACAATAGCATAATTAATTTTTCGACTCATTGAACCCATTAACTCCCTATTTTTTTTTTATTTTTTTTTTTGAAAATCTTGAAGTTATGAAAAAAAAAAGAAATAAAATAGAATTGAAAAATAGAATACCCTCCATATCTTCGAATATAATCTATAGCATCAGGTCGAGTCATCCTTTCAAGATCACCAGTAATAACAAATTTTAAACCCTACATAAATCAGAGAAATGATTAAAATGAACATCTTTAAGATTTTCTTTTTTAAAAAAAATGATAAAATACCCCTAAGCAATTTGGTTTTCCTTCAGGAATCTCAAGATCAGGATTTAAGACTTGATTCCTTCGTTTTTCTCTCATTAAGAATTGAACATAATGAGATTTTTTCTTTTCTCCATCCTTTTCTTTTTCTTCATCTTTGTCTTTGTCTTTTTCCTTTTCTTTTTCTTCCTCTTTTTCTTTATCTTTTTCTTTCTTTTCCTTTTTCTCTTTTCCTTTTCCTTTTCCTTTTTCCTTCTCTTTCTCTTGTTCATTTTCATTTTCAATATCAGTATCCATTTCATCTTCATCCATTTCTCTTAAATCTTTTTTTTTCTCTTGTTTTACTTTCATTTCATTTTTTTCTCTTTCTCTTTCTCTTTCTTTTTCTCTCTCTCGTTCTTTCTCTTTCTCTCTTTGCTTTTCTCTTTCTCTTTCCCTTTCTTTTTCACGCTCTTTCTCTTTTTCTCTTTCTTTTCTCTCTCTTTCTTTTTCTCTCTCTCTTTCTTCTCTTTCCCTTTCTCTTTCTCTTTCTCTCTCCCTCTCCCTTTCCTTCTTTTCTCTTTCTTTTTCTCTTTCTCTTTCTAATTCCAATTCCTCAGGACTCTTCCTCTCTTTTCCTAATTGAAAATATTCAAAAAATTATTCAGAATCTTTCATTATTTTTTTGAAATAAATAAATCAAGGATCAAACTTTGTTGTTTTTTTGGGATCACAAAGTCATCATCATCATCAGCTATTTTCCGTTTCTTAATTTGTTTTTCAATTAATTTTTGTTGCTCTAAATATTCTTGTTCACTTCGAGCCAATGCTTCTAAAATTGCTGGATCTTCAATCTTTTTTTTTCCACATTAAGATTTGAATAATTGTTTAGAAAAATAAAAAGAAAGAATACATCTTCAAAGGATGTGTTCCTTCTTTTCAATGGAGGAGGAGAAAATTTTGGTTTAAAAAAATCTTTTGGTGAAACAACTTCTTTTGGAACAGGATTTTTTTTGTGTGTTCTAATTTAATCAAAATAGATTATTAATTTCATTGTTTTGTTGGAAAAAAAAAAAAAAAAAACCTTTCACTAGATATATTTTCTTTTTCATTTTGAGAATAATTTTTATTTCTTCTATTTTCATCTAAATTTTATTAAACAAAGATGTTCAAAATAAAGTCAATCAATCATAAAAAAATCAATAAAAAACTAATATAAATTTTCATGGGAAAACTGACCTGAATTCGTCTATAATTTTTTTAAAAAAAAATTAGAATATAGTTTCGAATAAAGAATAATAAAAGGAAATAAATAAGTGAATCTTACTTGCTTTGGACTGAGAAAGAACTTCCGGATATCCTCCTTTTTTTTTTTTTTATTGTTTTAGTTATTTTATTTCAAAATTTAAATAACAAACAAATAAGAATAAGAATTTCAATAATTAAAACCTTTACAAAATACAATAACTACAATTCAAATAACAATTACAATTATAACAATTATAACAACAACCAAAAAAAAGTGACACACAAGAAAAAAAAAAATTCAAAACATAAACCAAAAAGCCAAACAAAAAAACCCTCAAAAGAGAAGAGGATCTTTTCTAAAAAACACATCAAATTTATAATTCACAAATTGAAATTTTAAAAAAGCTTTAAAAATGTTTTGATAAGAATTGAGTTATAATAACAATAAGAAGAAGGAGGAGAAAAGTGAAGCATAAACCATTTTTTCCTTTCAAAATTTTTTGAGCTTTAACCGTTTTTTCAAAACAAACAAAATACAAAAAAATCATCAAAAAAATTTTTTTTTTTCTTGTTGGAGTCATGATCCTCTCAACATTTATAATCTCGAACATGTATATAATGTTCTAAATACTTTCTTTCTGTTTGAAGAAAACATAACAAAAAGAAAAATTCTAGGAGATGTTTTTGAGTGGCCGTTTTATTTGAAATTTTGAGGTATTTGTTGTTTTCAAGAAACTTTAATTCAATTCATTTTTTTGAAGACAACAATTAAAAGGAAATAAAAATAATACAGATCCAAAAACTTTCAACAAGTACCCGTTGCAATATCAATGTCTACATCAAAGTGATCATATCTGGTGCACGACAAATTCGCCATAGTTTTTGATGAAGTCTTTGACATAAATCCGTTTTTCTAATCATATTTTTTTGTAATTTTTGAACTTTACTTTTTTTCATAAGTATCAAACAAAAAAAGATGAACTTTTTTGAATTTATTTAATTTAATTTATTTCACTCAAATTTATTCCACTCAAATTTTAGTTTTCTGTTTGTCAAGAAACCTACCGTTTTCACGACCATTGACTGGAACTCTTTCTGATGCCTCCACAAAAATGCAACTGAACGAAATTGCTTCAAAGCTCCAATGGTCCTCTCAACATTAACTCGACAACTCCTTTCTCTCATTGACCATAAGCCTCAAAGGATTCCCTTGCGCCTCAATGTCCGTGTATGGAATTATAAGTGGTCGAGTGTTTGGATATCCTCCATCGTTTTGTATTTTGGGAACTTGAAAGCCAGGAAATTTATCTCTTTGATGAGCAAGAGTGACAGTTGAACCACCTTTCAATTCAGTCATAAGATGTTGAGAAGATATAATTTTTTTTTCATCAACTCTGTTTCACCTTTCAATGTTTGAAGTCTTCTTTTTGAGTTCTTTGGAATCAAACAATAAAAATCAATTCTTCCAAAAAGTCTTTCAAATTTCTCTTGAAATAAAAAAAATAACCAAACAAAAGTCAAAAAAAAAAATTTGGTCCAAAGCAACACTTTGATTGTGATTTGATTTTGATGAATAAAAGGAAATAAATCAAAAGGATAAAGGAAAACAAATCAAGAAGTTTAAAAACAAATCAGAAGAGGGCTGAGAAAAAAAAAAAGAGAAGAGAAGAGAAAAAACAAAAAACAAAAAAAATTTGAAAAAGGGAATCAGAAATCCAAAACAAAGTGGTCACAAAAATCAAAAGGTCACAAAATCATTATAAATCTATATTCCACTTGTTCCCTTTTTCAAAAAAGATTAAAACGCATAAAACATTAAATAGAAGAGCTTCCTCCCCATTCATCAATTATAAACTCAATAACTTTGAACAATCAAACCTAAAATCACTTAACATCACTCAAAAATCAGTTAACAATCAATAAAAGATTAAATATATTTTGTTTTTTGTTTTTGATTAGAAGAAGATGTTCAGAAGAAAACATGTATCGGACTCTGAGAGCGATGATGAAATGATTCCTCCAGAGATCAAGCAGGATAGAAGGATTTCAATTAGCGCCGAGTCAATGGACCCAGAGGAAGAAGGAGAGTTTACAAAGGTATTACTTCTTTAAAAAAAATGAAACTTTATTTTGAAAAGATGAATAGTTGATAGTTTTATAAGTTTGAATTTTTGCAGTTGATTTTTTGATTGTTTTATTATTATTATTGCTTTAATTGATTTTTTTAATACTGTTGTTTGTTATTAAAAATGAAAAGCTTTAGGATTAAGTTGAAAATGATTATTTATTGATTTTTGAATTTTGAATTTTTGTTGATTTTATTCAAATTATTTCTTTTATTGTTTATAAATAAATAAAAAAATTGTTTTTGTGTTTTTATTTGTTTTTATTATTATTCGTTTTTTTTTAAAAAAAAGTTTTTTTTTTTTTTCTGCTTATTTTTTTGTTGCATATTCTTTTTTTAATTCATTAAGACATTAATTGAAACATTCTGTCTTCTATGAATTATATTCAATTTATGCTTTATGAACCAAAAAGAAAAGAAAAAAAAAAGGGAAAAAGAAAGAAAGAAACAAAAATGAAACAAAACATTATATATTACAATTTTGTGTTAACATTTTCCCTTCAAGTTTATTTCAATTCAGCAACAATATCAAAATGAAAAAATGAATTAATCAAATATAAATCAATAAAAAAGGTGGTCATCCCAAAAACTCCAGAACAAATACAAAGAATTAATGCATCATTGAGGAAAAACTTTTTGTTCCGTCAATTAGATGAAGAACAATCTGAAGATCTTGTTAATGCAATGTTCGAAAAGAAAGTTGATAATGGTGTTGATCTTATAGTTCAGGTAACATTTGATTTTTTTTCTTTTTTCTCATTAAAGATCTTATTTATTTTATATTTTATATTTGATCTTTGATATTTCCCTTTTTTTTCTTAATTCATCTATCAGGGAGCACCAGGAGATTATTTTTATATTGTTGAATCAGGAAGTTTTGAAGTATATGTTTCAGGTGAAAAAAAAGTTGAATATGGTGCTGGAGCTTCATTTGGAGAATTAGCCTTGTTATATAACGCCCCAAGGTTTCATTTTATTTCATTTTTTCTTATTTTTTTTTTCTTTTCTTTTTTCTTTTTCTTTTTTCTTTTTCCTTTTTTTTAAAAAAACTCATTTTTTTGTTTCATAATAAATAGAGCAGCAACTGTTCGGGCAACATCTGAATCAATTGTTTGGGCTTTGGATCGAGTTTCTTTTCGAAAAATGTTAATGGATATGACTTTAAAGAAAAGGTGAAAAAAGAAAAACTCATCTGAGATGAAGCTTAACTAATCAAAAAAAAAAATTTTTTTTTTTTTCCATTTTTTCAGGAGATTATATGAATCTTTTCTTCGGGAAGTTTCTTTGTTTCAATCTTTAGAGGAATATGAAAGACATAAAATTGCTGATGCCCTCGAAACATACATATTTAATAATAATGAAGTAATAATTAAAGAAGGGTAACATTCCAATTTTTTTTTTTTTTTGAAAAAAAAAAATCCAATTTATAATTGAATCTATTTTTTTTTTTAAAAAAAAAAAAGAGATGCAGGAGATAGGTTTTATATTATTGAATCAGGTTCAGCTAAAGTATCAAAAGGCGAAAAATTCTTAACGGATCTCAAAAAAGGAGATTATTTTGGAGGTTCCATTTTATTATGATTCGAATTGTCATTTACTGAAAGAAATACTATCTTTTTTTTATTTCAAAAATTTAATAAAATAAAATAAAAATAAAATGATAGAATTGGCATTATTAAATGATGAGCCTCGTGCTGCAACTGTCACGAGCAGTGAAAAAACAAAATGTGTTTCATTAGACAAAGGAGCTTTTACCCGTCTTCTAGGTCCATGTAGATCAATATTAGAAAGAAATATACAAAATTATGTGAAAGAAATTCAGATCACAGATGAATAAAAATTAATTTTTTTACTTTTCCTTTATTTTTTATTTTTTTTTTCACATTTTCAAATAAATAATTTATTTAAAAGAAATGTGACATTTTTTTTCTTTTCAGAAAATTGAAATTTTATTATCATCCCCACAAACAATTATATTCTGTGTTTTGGGGTCAATTGTGATATCTGTTGGCTGATTCACTTTGAATTGAGTTATATAATTTCCATCTGGTTCAAATATTTGAACTCTGCTATTACCATTATCACAAGCAAGAATATTATCATGTAAATCAACACAGATTCCCCATATGTCATTGAGTTGACCATTTTCATTTCCTTTTGATCCAAAAGCTGAAATAAATTCTCCTTCTGAATTAAAAATTTGAATTCTATTATTTTCGGCATCAGAAACAAGTATATTTCCTTGTGAATTAACGGTGATTCCAACTGGTTGACTAAATTGACCATTTCCATTTCCTGATGTTCCAAACTTAGAAATGAAGTTCCCTTCTGAATCAAATATTTGAATTCTATCATTGTTCAGATCACAAACATAAATTCTACCACTTAAATCAGTGCATAGTCCAAATGGATTCTTAAACTGACCATTTTCATCTCCAAATGATCCAAATTTTGAAATAAAGTTTCCTTCAAAATCAAATATTTGAATTCTATGATTAGTTTGATCGCTAATGAGAGTATTTCCCTTTGAATTAATTGTTATTCCAACGGGGAATAGAAATTGACCATTCCCATTCCCTCCTGACCCGAATATTGAAAGGACTTTTCCTTCAAAATCTAATGTTTGAATCCTATGATTATCTTGATCACTCACTAAAATATTTCCATTTGAATCAATTGTTATTCCTCTTAGATCCTTAAACTGACCATTTTCATCTCCTTTTGATCCAAAAACTAATTTTGGTTGATAAATTCGACTATAATTTCTTGGTTTTGGTTTTTGAAATACTTGAATTTGAAAAGGAGAAGAATTGATATCAATTCCATTATATTGAACAAATATTAAATGTTTTCCTTTATCTTTCATTCTCATCTTTACTTCATATCTTCCATTATTTAAATCTGTAATTTTCCATTCATTTTTTTCATCCCTTGGTGTTCTTTCAATTTTAATGCTAAAATTATTTCCATTTCCACCTTTTCTCATTTCATTTCCATCTTTTGAATAACTAATTATCTCAAAAACATGATCTTTATTATCATACATAATTTGTTTTTGATTTCTTGAGATTAAACATTTATCAATTGAAATATCATTTGAATTAACCATTCCAATATTTGAAATACTTGAATAAATTGATTCTTCCTCATTCTCAAAATTTAAAAATTCAATTAAAGAATGATGACAAGGCTCAATTTTCCAAATATTATTTGATAAAAAATCTAATCTTGAAAAATACAATTTCTTCATTGATAACAATCTTGCATCATCATTTTCATTTGAGAAAGAAAGTGAATTTTGAATCATTTGACAAGATCCAATAATACTTTCAATTCCAAATTCCAAGTCTTCTATTTGAAGTTCTAATTCTTTCTTTTTACATTTCTCTATTTCTTCTAATTTATTTAATAATTCTTTTTCTTTTTCATCTAATTTAATTCTAACATTCTTAAAAAGTTGATTGATTTGAGTTTGAGTTGTTGTTGAATTGATTTCTAATTCTTTGATTACATCTTCACATTTATTTATTCCTTCTCTCAATTCTTTTTCTCTTGGCTTCACCTTTTATATGGAATTATTAATTTCAAAGTGCAAAGTGAAATTGAAATAAGAAAAAGAAAAGAAGGGGAACCTTGTTGATTAAATCAATTAATGATTGTTTCTCATTTCCTTTAAGAGTACTGGAAAGAGGGAAAATTTTGTGGGATATGTGTTTATCAACACAAAGTGAACACAATGATAGATTGCAATCATCACAAAATAATTCAATTGCTTTTTGTTGATGAATTTGACAATAAAGTTGTGAATTTGATTTTGAAATTGAAATCATTTGGTTTGCAATTGAATCAATTTGAGCTTCATTTTCAATTTTTTCAATTGGAATTAATTGATGATGTTTTGTTCGTTTTCCTCCTCGATGACCTTTAGCACACATTTCACAATAATAATCCTGACAATCTAAACAATAAGAAGTTGCTTCATTTTCTTCATCCACACAAAGTAATTTTTGATTAGATTCAGATATTAAATTTTGAAATGAGTTAAGACCATTAAGAACATTGAGAAGATATGAATCAGTTGGTAAATTTGATAATTGTTCTTTTGATTTTGATTGAAAAGGAGATCTACAAATAGGACATCTTAATCCAATATTTGAATGAGTTCTTTCATAATGAGTTTCTAAACATTCCAAACAAAATGAATGAAGACATCCTAATGTTTTTGGTTCTCTAAATACATCTTTACATAATGAACATTCTATGTCTATTGTCAATTCTTTTTCTTCAACTGTAGATGTTGACATTAGATTTATATCTATCAATGAAACAAAAGAGATACTCAAGAGATTTCAATGATAATCTTGATTTTTTTTTTTCTTTTTTTTTTCTTTTCTAAAGATCTTTTCAGCATCGGCCTTTGAATCCTCTAATATCAATTGATATATATGTATTCTCTTTAATTGTCGATATTATCTTTTTGTATTTCACACTTTTCATACTTTTTATTTTGCAAAATAAATAGAATATTTGGGATTGTATTAAAAAAGAAGAATTACAATAAGATTCAAGCTTTGTCCATATAATTATCTAATAGATTCACATTTTAAACTGTAATTATTATTATGATTATTACCATTCAATGTTTTTCTGTTGTTTTGAAAATAAGTGAATGAACTAACATTATTTTTGAATAATAGTTGAATCATTCTGTTGGAAAGCTGAGTGGACTTTTAAACATTTCAATCAATTATTATTTTTAAAAAATTCAATCAAATGTCTGTAATAGAAAAAGAATCAGAATTAGAATTAGATTTGGAGATAGAATGTTCCTTGTGTAAAGATGTATTTAGAGAACCAAAGACACTTGGATGTCTTCATTCATTTTGTTTAGAATGTTTGGAAACTCATTATGAAAGAACTCATTCAAATATTGGATTAAGATGTCCTATTTGTAGATCTCCTTTTCAATCAAAATCAAAAGAACAATTATCAAATTTACCAACTGATTCATATCTTCTCAATGCTCTCAGTATTCATAATTCCTTAAAAAATTCAGTATCTGACTATAATAATCAAAGATTATTTTGTTCAGATGGAGAAAATGAAGCAACTTCTTTTTGTTTGGATTGTCAAGAGTATTACTGTGAAGGATGTGCAAAGGCTCATAAAACAATGAAAGTAACAAAGAATCATCAATTAATTCCAATTGAAGAAATGGAAAATCAAACTCAAATCAATTCAATTTCAAAATCAAATTCACAACTTTATTGTCAAATTCATCAACAAAAAGAAATTGAATTATTTTGTGAAGATTGTAAAGAGCCAATTTGTTCATTATGTGTACCTAAACATTCAACTCACAAGTTCTCAACAATATCAGATGTCATAAAATATGAAAAACAATCATTAATTGATTTAATTAAGAAGGTTAGTTTTCTTTCATTCTTTTTCGATGTAAAATAAAAATAAAATATGATAAAGGTGAAGCCCAAAGAAAAAGAATTAAAAGAAGGAATAAATAAATGTGAAGATGTCATCAAAGAATTAGAAATTAATTCAACAACAACTCAAACTCAAATCAATCAACTTTTTAACAAAATTAGAACTAAATTGGATGAAAAAGAGCAAGAGTTATTGAATAAATTAGAGGAAATTGAGAAACATAAAAAGAAAGAGCTAGAAATACAAAAAGAAGAATTGAAATTTGGAATTGAAAGTATTATTGGATCTTGTCAAATGATTCAAAATTCAATTTCTTTATCAAATGGAAATGATGATGTGAGGCTTTTATCAATGAAGAAATTATATGAATCAAGATTAAATTATTTATCAAATAATATTTGGAAAATTGAACCATGTCATCATTCTTTTATTGAATTTCTAAATTTTGAGAATGAGGAAGAATCGATTTATTCAAATATTTCAAATATTGGAATGGTTAATTCAAACGATATTTCAGCTGATAAATGTTTAATCTCAAGAAATGATCAACAAATCATTCATGAAAATGAAGAATTTAAATTTGAAATAATTAGTTATTCAGAAGAAGGAAATGAAATTAAAAATGGTGGAAATGGAAAGGGATTTACAATTCAAATTGAAGGAGAATTAAAAAATGAGAAACAAGAAGAGAATGAATTGGAAATTATCGATTTGAATAATGGAAGATATGAAGTGAAAATAAAATTGAAAGATGAAGGAAAATATTCAATATTTGTTTTATGTAATGGAATTGATATCAATTCTTCTCCTTTTCAAATTCAAGTATTTCCAAATCCAAAACAAAGAAATTACAATGAAATAAAGCAACCCAAATTATCATTTGGATCTTATGGAAATGGAAATGGTCAATTTAATAATTTATATGGAGGAATTACTAATTCAAATGGAAATCTCCTTATTTGTGATATAGACAATTATAGAATTCAAATATTTGATTCAAATGGAAAGTTTATTTCAACCTTTGGATCTCATGGAAATGGAAATGGTCAATTTAATCGACCAATTGGAATAACCATGAATTCAAGAGGCCATATTATTGTGAGCGATCGCGATAATGATAGAATTCAAATATTTGATTCAGAAGGAAAGTTTATTTCAACATTTGGATCAAAAGGAAAAGAAAATGGTCAATTTAATTCTCCAGATGGAATTTGTGTTGATTTGAATCGCAGAATTTGTGTTTGTGATCTTGGCAATGATAGAATTCAAATATTTGATTCAGAAGGGAACTTTATTTCTAAGTTTGGATCAAGGGGAAATGGAAATGGTCAATTTAATGGTCCAGTTGGGATCACCATTAGTTCAAAAGGAAACATAATTGTTAGTGAATATGATAATCATAGAATTCAAATATTGGATTCAGAAGGAAAATATATTTCAAAATTTGGATCATTTGGAGATGAAAATGGTCAATTTAAGAATCCAACGGGAATTTGTGTTGATAAGAATGATAATATTTTTGTTTGTGATTGTGATAATAGCAGAATTCAAATATTCAATTCAAACGGAGAATATATCACACAATTTCAAGTGAATCAACCAACAAACATCATAATTGATTTCAACACCCAAAATATCATTGTAACTCGAAAAGATCATCAAGTTTCAATTTTTTAATTAAACAATAAATTCGGAACCCAATAAATTAGTATTGCTTCAATTTCTTAGTTTCAACAAAAAAAGAAAAAGAATAAAATGTTGAAGTTGCTGGTTCGATATAAATTTGGAAATAATAAAATTTTTTTTTTTTTTTTTTTTTTTTTTTTTTCAGCATCGACCTTTGAATCCTCTAATATCAATCAATTGATATGTATTCTCTTTTAATTGTCCATATTATCTTTTTGTATTTCTCACCTTTCATACTTTTTATTCACAAAATAAATAGAATATTTGGGATTGCATAAAAAAAAGAAGAATTACAAGAAGATTCAGGCTTTGTCCATATTATTATCTACCATATTTTAACCTGTAATTATTATTATTATTACCATTCATTGTTTTTCTGTTGTTTTGGAAATAAATGAATTTACTAACATTATTTTTTAATAATAGTTGAATCATTCTGTTGGAAAGCTGAGTGGACTTTTAAACATTCAAATCAATTATTATTTTTAAAAATTCAATCAAATGTCTGCAATAGAAAAAGAATCAGAATTAGAATTAGATATAGAATGTTCATTATGTAAAGATGTGTTTAGAGAACCAAAGACACTTGGATGTCTTCATTCATTTTGTTTAGAATGTTTGGAAATATATGTTGAAAGAACTCATTCAAATATTGGGTTAAGATGTCCTGTTTGTAGAACTCCTTTTCAATCTCAATCAACGGATCAACTTGCTAAATTATCAACTGATTCATTTTTATTGAATGCTCTCAATTTTCACAATTCTTTAAAAAATTCAGTATCTGAATATAATAATCAAAAAAGAAGTTGTGTAGTTGAAGAAAATGAAGCAACTTCTTATTGTTTGGATTGTGAAGAACATTTTTGTGAAGGATGTGCAAAAGTTCATCAAAAATCAAAAGCTACAAAGAATCATCATTTAATTTCAATTGAAGAAATGAAAAATCAAACTCAAATTAATGTATTTTCAAAATCAAATTCACAACTTTATTGTCAAATTCATCAACAGAAAGAAATTGAATTATTTTGTGAAGATTGTAAAGAATCAATTTGTTCATTATGTATTGATAAACACCCATCCCACAAAATTTCAAGCTTATCAAGTATCATGGAAAATGAAAAACAATCGTTACTTGGTTTAATTAATCAGGTTAGTTTATTTATTTTTTTTTTTCATTCTTTCTTGATTTAAAATAAAATAATAAAAATCAAAAAAGGTGAAACCCAAAGAAAAAGAATTGAAAGAAGGAATAAATAAATGTGAAGAAGTAATCAAACAACTTGAAATTAATTCGACAACAACTCAAATTCAAATTAATCAACTTTTTAATAAGATTAGAACGAAATTAGATGAAAAAGAAAAAGAGTTATTGAATAAATTAGAAGAAATTGAGAAACATAAAACTAAAGAATTAGAACTTCAAATAGAAGAATTGGAATTTGGAATTGAAAGTATTATTGGATCTTGTCAAATGATTCAAAATTCACTTTCTTTATCGAATGGAAATGATGATGCAAGATTGTTATCAATGAAGAAATTATATGAATCAAGATTAGATTTTTTATCAAATAATATTTGGAACATTGAACCTTGTCATCATTCTTTGATTGAATTTTTAATACTTGAAAAAGAAGAAGAATCAATTTATTCAAATATTTCAAATATTGGAGTTATTGATGAATATGATATTTCAGCTGATAAATGTTTAATTTCAAGAAATCAAAAACAAATTATGTATGAAAATGAAGAATTTAAATTTGAAATAATTAGTTATTCAAAAGAGGGAAATGAAATGAGAAATGGTGGAAATGGAAAGAGATTTACAATTCAGATCGAAGGGGAACAAAAGAATGATAAACAAGAAAATAATGAATCGGAAATTAAAGATTTAAATAATGGAAAATATGAAGTGAAAATGAAATTGAAAGATGAAGGAAAATATTCAATATTTGTTAAATATAACGAAATTAATCTCAATTCTTCTCCTTTTCAAATTCAAATATTTCCAAATCCAAAACCAAGAAATTATAAAGAGATAAATGAACCAAAATTAACATTTGGATCAAATGGGAATGGAAATGGTCAATTTAATAATTCATTTGGAGGAATTACTAATTCAAATGGAAATATTCTTGTTTGTGATATAGATAATTATAGAATACAAATATTTGATTCAAAAGGAAACTTTATTTCAAAATTTGGATCGAAAGGAAATGGAAATGGTCAATTTAATCGACCAATTGGAATAACCATTAATTCAAGAGGTCATATTATTATTTGTGATTTTGAGAATCATAGAGTTCAAATGTTTGATTTTGAAGGAAAGTTTATTTCAACATTTGGATTAAAAGGAAATGGAAATAGTCAATTTAATTATCCTTGGGGGATTTGTGTTGATAAGAATGATAGAATTTTTGCTTGCGATCATTATAATAATAGAATTCAAATATTTGATTCAAACGGAAAGTTTATTTCAACATTTGGATCTTATGGAAATGGAAATGGACAATTTAGTGGTCCAGTTGGAATAATCATTAATTCAAAAGGAAATATTATTGTGAGTGAAATTAGTGGTCATAGAATTCAAATATTGGATGCTGAAGGAAAATATATTTCAACATTTGGATCAAATGGAAATGGAAATGGTCAATTTAAGAATCCAAGGGGAATCTGTGTTGATTTACATGATAATATTTTCGTTTGTGATGACAACAATGATAGAATTCAAATATTTAATTCAAATGGAGAGTATATCACACAATTCAAAGTTAATAAACCAACAAACATCACAATTGATTTCAACACTCAAAATATCATTGTAACTCGAAGTGATCATCAAGTTTCAATTTTTTGATTTAAGGATAAATTCAGTGCACTCAATCTTTTCTATCTTCCTTTCTTTTGACTTTTATCAAAGTTTCCAAATGAATGTAAACTTTTGAATCAGAATCTTGAATAAATAAAATAAATATTCAACAGGATCATTTTCTATATTTCAGTTCAGTTTTTATTTGAATTTATTTGGGTAATTATTAAAAGCATCAAAATCTTCTAAATTTTTTAGTTTAAAGGCTCATACTGAACACTTGTTTTTGAAGTGTAGAACAAGTATACAGAGAAAAGGAAAAGGAGGAGAGATAGAACCCAAAGAACGATCCAAATAATGAACACAATATCCAATAGATCAAATAATTGCTTTTTGTTTAAGAAAAAAAAAATTAAAGAAAAGAAAAAGAACAAAAAAATAAATCGAAATCGAAATTACTGATTGTAAGTCAGCAGCATCATTGTCTCCTAGCATTGCTTCTTGTTGAGTCCAGGTTAATGGATACATGATATCAGTTGGGACATTTTTATAAATAACATTAAACATATTTGTTTCTTCTCTAGGTGGGATATAAAAATTGACTTGAAGTTTGACCTCAACTCCAACAGCTAATAAAAAATTAAATGAAAAAAAAAAAAAAAATGAAAGAAATAAGATGAAAGAAAATAGTAAATAAAAAAAAATCTTTACCCATTCCTGAAATTGGTTCAAGCCAAATATAACTATTATCTGCAATAGTGGGAGGTTGGACTCCTTTGATTTTCTCATGCCATTTAGGATTTTGAACGAGGTATAATCTTGGTTGAGAATAAAAAACGATGGTTCCTTCATTAATTCCTGTTGCATTGACAAAACCAACAAAATCTTCAGATAAATAAAGAGAAGAATTGGCATTATAAATGTAATCTGCCAACATGAATCTAACGTATTAAAATTAAAATAAAGTTTAGCTTTGCAAAAAAGAAAAAGAAAAAGAAAAAAAAAAAAAAACTTGTGAGTTTGAATTCCTCTTAAATCGACTTTTTCTTTAGTATCAATGAAGGGTACAGGTCTTCCATGATCTGGACTCCTATTTGAATTGTATATTCGTTTAAATGAGTGAAAAGAAAAGAAAAGAAAGAAGGAAAGAACCAAGCATAAAGATCATCAAGAACTTCAGGAGTTTTTCCACGCCAATCAAGAGGAATTGGTGCAAATTGACCCTAAAAATCAATTAATGAATTGAATTGAATAATCATTAAAATATAAGAAGAAAAAATTCATTTTTTACATTAGCAGAGTTTCCTGAAACTGTAATTGGAAAACCTGGGAAATAATGTTCTAAAACTGTATTCCCTTCCCAAACTTCTGTTTCTTCAACCTTATTGATTATTTTTTTATATTATAAGAATAAAATATCAGAAATAAATTCCAACCATATTTGTATCTGTTGCTCCATTATTAATACGCCAAACTCCATCTCTTTGATCAACTTCTTCAATTGATGAATCATTCCAAAAAATATTTCCATATGGTTCCCAAGGTTGAAGAACCATGAGAAGAGGATCAATATCTTTCCATAAAATTTCCCAAGCAGTTCTAGTTCTAATGAATCCTGATCCCTATAAGTTTAAACATTGTAGACTATATGGAAGAAGGAAAAAAGAAAATTTTTACTTGAGCAATACAATCATCCATTGTTCTTCGACTATATGTTGTTAATAATGAGAGGGCATATTGAAGGAAGGATCTAAATTTGTAATTAATTAATTTGGTGCGAGTTTCCAAAATAATTTTTTTTTTGAAAAAAAAAAGTTACAATCCTAGGCCTCCATCTAATCCCCATTGAGCAAGAGCAGTTTCATTTCCAATGGATGCAGCAAGCTAGATGAGATCTCAGTCAGGAAAAGATAGGTTTTTCAGAAAAAAAAAAAAAAAAGATTACCAATTCAAAATTTCCAGGATCTGTAACAAGTCCAACTGGTCCATAAAGAGCTAATTTAATAGTTTCAATTGGAAGTGATTTAATTGGTCCAATTCCTTGTGAATATACTGAGTATTCAGCATCTTCCATTGGAAAGTATTCAGGAAGTATATCACTATTAATGGGATATTCATTTTAGAAGTTCTTGAATTTAAAATCAAGAAAAATTTAAGAAAAAAAAAACAAACTTCATAGCAGTATTATTCAATCCAACCCAATTTCTTGCGTAATATCCAAATTGTACCATAGCCATATCTTGAGTTGTTTGACAACTTGAATCAAATCCTTGACATCTAAGATTTAAAAAAAATTTGTTATTCACAAAAAATAAAAAAATAAAATAAAATAAAAAAGAGGAACATTTCGAGTAATTGTTCAAATGTGAGCTCTTGTAAGAGAGTTTCATTAACATAATGTAATTCAATATCCTTAATTATTCTTTCCATTGATGGTCCAGCTAATTATTTATTTTTTTTTTTTTTAAGGATGAAAATAAAATAAAAGATTGAAAATCTACCCAAGACAAGAATAATTGTTCTTTCATCTCCTCCAGCAGCAATTGCTCCAAGATATCCAGGATTTATTGTGGTAATCATCTCTGAATCAGGTCCAGAAGATAACTCTAAATCTTGAAAGAAAGAGCTATATAAAAAAAAAAAAAAAAAAATAAAAATTAAAATTAAAAGAGATTGTAAATTTTACAAAAACTTACCTGAATTTTTTGTATTCAACAATATCATTTTCCAAAAATTGAATATTAAATTTGGTATAATTAGCACGATATGTATATGGTCCTCTTTCATCATAAATTGGAATTGCACCATTATTTACAACATCTTCACTCTAATGAAATTTATTTGTCGTGATTTTAATTATTTTAACAAAGAAATAAATAAAATTGTTTTTTTACGTTTGTCATATTATAGATCCAAAATTTCTCATACATAGGAGTTTCAACTCCTTCTCCTCTCCAGACACATTCCCATTTTGGAAAATAGTAAGTATTCTATTATTAAAAGGAATCAATTAGTTCAATCAATCAATAAAAGTATTGTTTTTTGTCAATCAATCAATCAATCAATTAATCAATCAAATGTTTTTAGTGATTGATTGAGATGATTTGATACACAGCACCAGATATATTTCAAATAGAAATCAAATAACAAAAATAAAATGAAAAAATGAAAAGTAAAAAAATAAACCTCATTCAAAATGAAATTAGACTTCTTCAATTCTGAAAGAACAAAACTTCCTACAATGAGCCAGAAGATGAAACTGAAAATAAAGAGACAAACAGAGGAACCCAAAGTGCACCAAGCAAAACACCTTTTGGAAGCCATTCTATAGTAATTTTTAATGAATTCATTAGTTAACAATTCATTGAAAAGTATTTGATAAAACAATGTTATAAAATATTTAGAATTCATATTTGACAAATAATGTTAAAGCAATTTACAAACACAACTTTTGTCAATAATGTCATAACATTCAAATAGAATGATTCCTTCTTCAAACGATCATATTATAATAGAATAATATAAAAATATTATAATTATCTTCTAAATTATAAAAGAAAAATCACAATCAGTTACAATTACAATGATTGAATCAATTATAAAACTTTGTTTGGGATCTTCTTCAATTTTAAAAAAAACATTGACCAATCAATCGCTATATCAATTTTCTTCAAATTTTTCAAATTTTTTACTTTCAAACAATCATTTCATATTCATAATTTTCCATCTCAACACTTCTTCATATTTCTTCTTGTTTTAAAAAGATATCAAAGTTATCTTTACTATTGTTTGTTTGTAATGAAAAAAAAAAAAAAATAGTTAACAAAGAACCTTCTTCTTCTTGAATTAATTTGAATTATCTTTTTTGTCTAATAGTTAATCATTTAAATGTTGAAGCTTTAAAGGTTTTAAAAGTTGTAAAGAGATGAAGAGGTTCGACAATTAAGTGGAGAAGGAGTCAAAAGTTCGCTATCTATTAAAAAAAGTTTTTTTTTTTTTTTGATACCCCTGAAATCATCTGACCCACAACTTCTTTTTTGATCAGGACCCACCTTTTTTTTAATCACAACTTCCTGTTTTTTTTTTTAATCATAACTTACTGTTCTTTTAATCATTGTTTCACTCAAGGTTAAGTTGATTCTAGTATTTATTTATATTTTGAAATTGATTTATGAATTTTTTTTTGAAAAAGAAAGAAAAAATCAAACCATCATCTTCCACGAGAAAAAGTATTTCTGAAAGTTTTTGAAAGTTCGGGTTTTGAGATTCTGAAATCCGCTGAGTTAGAAACTCCTTTTCGTTGGTTTATTAGAATGTTGTTGGATCAATATTCTGACCAAAGATGAATTGAGATTTCACAAATGGTATAAGTGAAAAAAAAAAAAAGAAAAGAAAGAAGAAAGAAAAGTGAAAAATTGAAGAGGAGTATAAACCATTTTTATTCAGTTTGAGGTTCAGGTTTCATTTTTACAACTTCATTTGCTTTCAAGACATCACTAAATTGTTGTTGATTTGCTTGATAAATTTGTTGGAAATGTTCTTTCAATTGTGAAACTTTGAGTTCATAAAGGATCTCAATTTTTGAAGTGAGTTGTTGACAGGAAGTGATATAACGTTGAGCAACTTCATCAGCATGTGCTTTTGCTTCATTAAGCTCCTTTTCAAACTTTTTGTTGTTGATTGTTCATTAGTTTTGATTGAAGAGAAAAAAAAAAAAAAAAGAAAAGAAAAGAAAAGAAAAGATGAAAATAAAACCTTTTGATGGTCTTGAGTAGCTTTTGCTTCAAGTTGAACTACTTTTTCTTGGATAGAAGTATGTTCTGAATGAATAGATTGATGCTTTTTTGCTGTTTCAAAACAATCATCAATTGCTTTGGAAAGGAAGGTATTTGTTCTTTCACTGAAAGTTTGATAAGTAACAACCATATCTTGCCAAGAGGAAGTGAAGAGTTTATGTCTTTCTCCGAAATTTAACATCTCAGCACGCATTGAATGATCTTCTTCATAGATTCCATTCTCTGAAAAAAATTTTCCAACATTTTCTTCAGCAGCTGCAATTTGTTTCCAAGCAAAGAGATATTCGGCAAGAGACTGTTTTTTTGATTTTTTGATATTAAATAAGAATAAGTCTTTTTAAAAAATAATGAATTGAAAATTTAAACCTTGCTCATTTCATTGTACAATTTCTGAATATCAATCAATCTTTTCATTGATTTTTCAACTTCTGGATCTTGAGTGATTCTTGACTCTTCACCAAATAATGTTTTCCAATTTTTATTTCCAACCTTTTAATCAAAAATCAATAAACACAAATCTCAATAAAATACAATAAAATAAAAGAATAATAAAATATCTTACCAATTCAATAATTGATCGTCTAAAAACTTTCAAAGTTGCATCAATCTTTGGTCCAGTTTTATTCTCTATTATTTTATTTTATATTATTTTATTTTTAAAAAAACACAAAAAGCAGTTATTATTCTATCACAATTTTCATCAATATACTAACAATAAAAAATTAAAATAATTACATAACTAAAGATCACAAATAATAAAACAATAACTTCAATAAGAAAAATATCATAAAATATCATAAAACTATAAGCATAACGAATTTTTTTTCTTCAACATACCAAGTGAAGATCTTGCTTCAGGTTCCTTCACTTCGCTTGAAAGCTTTACATCATTATAAGCATTATTATCTGTTTGGTCAGTATCCTTCTCTGTCACTGGAACTGTAGTATTAGGTTCATTCTCAGTGTCTTCATTAAACTCATTCGTGTTCGTGTTAAGATCTTGGTCTCTTGCGTTCTCTTCGTCAGACATCTCCTTGGCTTTTTTTCTAATTTTATTTGAAAACTATTTCATTAGATTACTTATTCAAATATCAATTATTCAAATATTCAATCAATTATTACAATTTAATAAGAGTTTGATGAAATGAATAGATAGATCTTTGTAATAACAGATTTTTTCAAAATGCATTTGAATTATAATAGTTTTGCTGAAGATTTTTGCAGGCAAAGTCAATCAATTAATTAATCAAATTCTTGGACTCATCTTAATAATTGAATCTTATTAAGAAGTTCTTATTCTTATTCTAAACTTAATATTCTATTGAACATCAATTTACATTTCAATCTTGTAAAATTCTATTGATTTCATCAAACAATTCATTCATTCATTCATTCATTTCATTCAATAGATTAGATTGAGTTTTTACTTTGGGAACATCAGCTCAATCAATCAGTTGATAGACCTATTAGATTTGCTTGGAACCAGAACGAGAAAGTATAATAACAGTTGATTTTTAATTCAATCAATCAACTCAATTGATTATAATTGAAAAATAAAAAAGGTAAATACAATCTATTTAATATTTATTTAACAAGATTTCGAAGTATCAAAACGAATCCTTCAATCAATTTGAGTCATTTGTAATTGAGATTCATTTGCAAGTCTCTTTGGTGGACTATTTTTGGCTTTTGATTTTCTCTTCATGGTATTGACAATAATCAGTCCAATTATTAAAAGAGATCCAGTAACAGATCCAGCAACAATTCCAATTAGAGCGCCTGTGCTAATCCAACACAATTTTTGAGAATTGGTAAATAATTCTCCAAGAGGATCTTTTAATTCTTCAAAACATTCCATTTCTTGATATTTTTCAATGATTTCTTTGCATTGATCATTGCATTTTGAAATACAATAAGATTTCAATTCAAGAATTGCTTCATTTTTTAATCCTTCAATTGATTCACATCTATTATGATTTGATTTGATTTATTAATGAAGTGCCGAAAAAGAAAAAAAGAAAAAGAAAAAGAAAATTAAAACGAACCCAAAATGACCAAGAGTGAAAGAAATAAGAACTGAAGATGAAAGACCATTTGAATCTGTTGCAATCAATTTCAAATTTGGGATCTCATTTGATAAATACATTTGTTCTGATATTTTAAAATCAAATGACATTGTTGGTTGTTCCAAATTTAATGTTCCTAATAAACTTGTATCTGAATTAACAATCACATAATCTCCATCTTCATCAATTACTGAAAATTGAATATTAATTTCTTCTGATAATTTAACAACATAATTATCCAATAAATCAATAAATTGAGGTGGTGAATTTAATTCTGATTTCAAATTATCATAAATTGATCCAATTTCTAATGAAAGTTGAGATGCCAAAATATTTTGAGTTTGTGAAACATCAAATAAACATGCATCCAAATCAATATTGGATCCAATACATCCTGATCTTGCTTGATTCTCAAATTCAATACTTCCAAATTCAATTTCAAAATTTGGA
>Ga0209960_1002024_pt1 | contig 22268 bp, 17 predicted proteins | sample ThiBiot_500_plan_2_FD_183947 | JGI IMG/M metagenome (GOLD analysis project Ga0209960, IMG submission 183947) | Wastewater bioreactor microbial communities from Cape Town, South Africa - Thiocy_expt_500_plan (SPAdes) | ecosystem: Engineered > Bioreactor > Thiocyanate-remediating >...
TTTCGTGCTGCATTCGCTGGATGATGTCCGTATTGATAGGGAACAGCTGCGACATATCCAATGGGCATAGACACACCTGATTTATTTGGATGCGGTGCATAGGGATACTGTTGCATAATCAAACGTGAAAATTCGTCTCAATTCCGTGTGTCTTTTGAGTGAAATAAGAAAAATTTCAAAAGAAAAATTGAAAAACATTGTCGTCAATAATAACGAACGACCGACACTAATGGTGTAAATGAGATTAGTTGAACTGCTATTTTTTTATTTGCAGACAAATACACGCCCCTACAGTTTGTACGTGAGATACTATTTGCCAATGTCCTTTTTTATACTTTTCTCAGGTTTTATTTGTTTCATACGAAAAAAAAAATTTTTCCTTCTTTTATTTACAAATCTGTCTCAAATTACTAATTTTCTTATTCATTCTTTTTTTTTTCTTTATTAAAAAAATTGCGTACAAATAATAAACTATTGACATATACACATGCATATACGTATAGATGTAATAACGTGATCGATTGCCAATAACATCGAGAAATAATTTGGTTTCCCTCTATCCTTGTTTCATTTCATTTAAATGGTTTCGTTTCTGAAGTTCGTTTTCAACACTCGTAGACTTTTTTCTTGTTTTACATGACTGCAATCACTTTTTTCTCTTTTTCATTAATATTTTTGCTTTTCTCCTTTTTTTTCGGACAATTTTATGGAGATTTTTCTTTCTCTCTTTCTTTCTTTCTCTTCTGTTCGTTTAATTCTTTTCAAGGCTGTCAACGACATCGACTGATTAAAAAAAAACTCTTCTCTCAGATTTTTCTTCTTCTTCTAGATTCAACATCGAAATATTCCGATACTATTGAATCTACCAAATAATAACAATAACAGCAATCTCTCATCGTCACAATTGAAGTCAGAGAAACATCAAAGCAAACGTTTTCTGATTCGAATGAAGTACAAGATTTTGTTCTTCGTATTTCTATTTGGTCAATTGACTGGTAAATAGATTTTTATATTCGGTAATTATCTTGTAATTACTATGTTAAATTTGTCTATAGAATCGATTCATGCACAGACTTGCTATACATCAGCATGGACTAGTTGGGCCTGCGATGTGACATGGTATGTAAATTGATAGTTGTTATTTCAAATAAGTGGAAAAAAATTAATTTTTGATTTGTTTTCTAGTGGAAACGGTACTTTTATACGAGTAAGAATGAAAAAAAAAACTTTCTGTTTGTTGCTTAGCATCAAAATTGATTACTAATTTAGACAAGAAGCTGTACAACAAGCGCACTTGATTCATGTTCCACCTGTTGGGAAATGCCTGGTTTATCAACTCAAACAGAAACATTACCTTGTGTTCGTAATCCGTGTCCATATTGTACATGGACAAATTTTACCGTTTCCGGATGTTCATCAACCTGTAATACAGGTTTTCGTTTACGTTCACGTCAATGTTTAACTGGCTCAGGTCAATTATGTGGTACTTGTGATGGATCTGATGTTATATCAGAAGTTTGCACGGATTTACCAGCGTGTCCTGGTGTGTGATTGTTTATTTATTTAGTTGACAAAAGAAACAAGAATGTTTTTCTTTCTCTCTCTCTCTCTATTGAGTACAGATGCATGTCCAGCGAATACTCATATCGAAAGAAACTACACTGATTGTGGTTTGACTTGTCAAAATCGAAATGGTACTGGAACTTGTTCGATACAAACTGTTGGATGTGTTTGCGATCCTGGTTATTTTCGAAATGGAAACAATGGTCCATGTGTAAAAGAATGCGATTGCGGTTGTTTGGATTCGAATTCAGCGTATCATGCTGTAAGAATTCGTTTGCATTGTTTTTTATAAATCGAATTCTTGTTTAGGTCGGCGAACGATGGAATGGAACATGTACGAGTTATATTTGTAATCGAGGTGGTATCATTCAAGCACTCGGAACGATCTGTAATATTAGTAAGTAAACATTGTTAAATGTACTAAAAGAAGAAAAAAAACATTTTTGTTTCTTTTTTTGTAGGTGTCATACCTCCACAAAGTAAGTTTTGGTATTGTTTGAGTATGATTTTGTCTAAAATTGGAATTTTTAACTAAAAGCAAATGGTAATTGGAGCGATTGGCAAGATCCAACGCCCGTAGTTTGTTCAGCTACTTGGTAAATATCATTATTTTTTCCTTTTCTAATTTCGTATTTATTTATTTATTTTAGTGGTAATGGTACTCGACCACAGTGAGTTAATTGGTGCCCGTTGATTTCTTTGTTGACCTACTTTTCTCGAAAATTTAGATATCGAACATGTCAAGGTACACAAGGTGGTGGCGCCTATTGTTCTGGCTCAGGTGTACGATTAGTTAGTTGTACGACGGATATCATATGTCCAGGCACAGATACTTGGAGTGGCTGGTCAGAATTTAGTCCGTGTAGTGCCACATGTGGCAATGGTACTCGAGTAGCCTATCGAAACTGTACGCCATCAGCAAATGCTGCATTAGCTGGTTCGTCGACTTGTGGTAACGATTCAAGCGTTAGTATAACTAGTTGCTATGCTGGAGCTTGTCCAGGTACGAAATTTTGTTGCTCTTTTTAAGAATGAATGAATGAATTTATTTCTTCATTTGATTTTAGTTAACGGTGCATGGACACCATTTAGTTCGTATTCAACATGTTCAGCAATTTGTGCGAATGGTGTTCAAGCTAGTTATCGAGAATGTCGAAATCAAACGTCGGGTGGTTTAACATGTACAGGCTATGGTTTACAATTTCAAAATTGTTCAGGATTTAATGATTCTTATCAATGCACTGGTTTGTATTTAAATCGAAAAATGAAATTTATCTTGTATAATAATTTCTATTAGCAATTGGATATTGGAGTAATTGGACTAGTTTATCGACTTGTTCAGTATCATGTGGAATCGGGTATCAATATCGAACGCGACAATGTTTAGGCGCAGGTTTTGGTTGTGTTGGCGAAGCAATTAGTACAACAACTTGTGATACAAACGTAACTTGTCCTGGTGTGTTCAGATGATTATTCAATTGAAAATGAACAACATTTACTTCTGTTTTCTCGTTTCTAGTTGATGGGACTTGGACAGCATGGACTACTTGGTCATCTTGTCCAGCAACGTGTGGTACAGCAACTATTTATCGTATGTTATTAATAAGAAGATAGTTGATGAGGAAATGATGCCTGTTTGTTTGTTAGGAACACGTAATTGTAGTGGTGCATCAAATGGTGGAGTGTGTTATGGTTCTGCAGTAGATACTCAACTATGTGATACGAATATTAGCTGTTCAAGTTAGTCGATAGAATTCTTATGTTTTGAGCAAATTTTTGCCTATTTATTTTTTTAGGTTTTTCCGAAGATCCAAGTAAAATTCGACAATCATATTTATTTGTTTATTTTTCATCACTTTTTCTTTTGTTAAATTAGTTAATGGTGGCTATGAGGATTGGTCGAGTTGGAGTAGTTGTTCGAGTACCTGTGGTCAAGGTACACAAGTGCGAACGAGGTTCAACAAATTCGATTTAATTTTTCTAATTATTCAATCAAAAATCTTGTCATGTCTAGATCGTGTACAAATCCAGTACCAGCAAATGGTGGTAATTTCTGTCCTGGAGCTCCTATTGAAGCTCAATCTTGTAATTCAAGTCAATTGTGTCCGATTGATGGCAACTGGGTAGCTTGGTCCAATTGGTCAGATTGTAGTGGAACATGTGGAACTGGCACAAGATCACGAACAGTAGATTCAAAGAGAATGATGCAACGAAACAAGATTAATGATTTCTTTTGTTTAGCGTCTATGTGCAAATCCTCCGCCAGCCAATGGTGGTCAACAATGCGAAGGTTCAGCTGTTGACATTCAAGATTGTACGACGAATATTGAGTGTCCTGTCGATGGTGTTTGGGGAGATTGGTGTATGTGAATGAAACGAAATTTTTGAGCAATAGAAACAAAAGAAAAAACTGAATTATTTTAGCTTTGACTGTTTCATGTTTTGGTATCTGTGGTACTGGTGTAGAAATCTATACACGAAATTGTACGCAACCGATAGCCGGTGGACTTATTTGTGCAGGTCCAACGAAAGACGAACGAGCTTGTAATCTGAGTCGACCATGTCCAAGTATGAATGAGGTTTAATTGAGAAAAAAAAACGAACATTTCGAATGTTTAGTCAATGGTGATTGGAGTAGTTGGAGTAGTTTTACAACGTGTAGTGTTACTTGCGGTGTTGGAACTTATTCTCGAGTAAAAAAATGTTTTTTATTTGAATACTATCTAATAAATATCGAATTTAGGTTCGTGAATGTAATAATCCAGCACCATTATACGGTGGAGATCTTTGCGTTGGTCCAGCATTGGAAACCGCTTATTGCTTAACAAATGTTTCTTGTCCTAGTAAATTTCGTTCAACCCTCAAAAAAACAAAAAATTAATAAATTGATGCTATTTTTTAGTCGATGGTGGATGGACTAGTTGGAGTTCGTGGACAAATTGCTCATTGAATTGTTCAGGTGGCATACAGACGCGAACAAGGTATAATTCGACTAATGAATATATTTTTCTGTTAACTGAATAACTCAATTATTCAATAGAAATTGTTCGAATCCAACACCAGCAAATAATGGTGCACCCTGTGTTGGTTCAAGTTATCAATATCAAACGTGTAATGACGATGTTCCTTGTGTCGTTTGTAAGTGAAAGGGAATATTCAAAAAAAAAAACTAATAAAATTTTATCTTTCAGTGATTACGGGCGATCCAGGTAGAGTTTTGAAATGAGAGTGTCATCTTTTTTTGTTCATGCTTAATCAATAGTAAATGGAACGTGGGGTAATTGGTCAGTATGGGGACCCTGTTCAGGCACTTGTGGTAATGGAAGTCAAACAAGTAAGCAAATGAAATTTGAGTAAATTTATGTGAGAAAAACAAAATTTTATTCTCCTCAGGATATCGTAACTGTTCGGGACAGTATAATGGCGGTGTGCCATGTATCGGTGCTAGTATTGAGTATCAAACGTGTGCAACTGGTGTTACGTGTCCAATTGATGGTGGTTGGTCGGATTATACCAGTTATGGACCATGTTCAGCAACGTATGAAATTAAAAACAAAAAACTAGGAAAACGAACTATTTCTTCTAGATGTGGTAATGGTACACATGTACGTACACGTAATTGTAATAATCCTTATCCACAATACGGAGGTTCACAATGTGTTGGTGATTCGAAACAAGTCGAAACTTGTGCATCGAATGTGACTTGTCCAAGTAAAATGAAATGATTAGAGAAAAATGAAGCATATACGCATATTTCAGTTGATGGTGGTTGGTCAACTTGGGCTGAATCTCCCTGTTCATCAACATGTGGAATTGGCTATCGTGTTCGTCAACGGTAAATGAAATTTAATTTACAAAAAAAACAAACAAATAAATTAAATCGTCTTTATAAAATTAGAAATTGTTCGAATCCAACACCGCAATTTGGCGGTACGTTTTGTATTGGCTCAGCCATTGATACTATTCTTTGTAATGTTTCAAATGTTACTTGCCCAAGTAAATTTCTCACTTAAATCTTTCGACAAAAGAAAATAATTGTCATGAAATTTCCTAGTTATGGGAACTTGGGGTGACTGGATAAATGCAACCAGTTGTTCAGTAAGAACACGCATTGATCGTTTAGATATTTGTATCTCAATATGTTTCGATAGGCTTCATGTGGCTATGGTATTCGTGTACGTAATCGAACATGTCTTCCACTTGGCACAACCAATTGTGTTGGCAGTTCAGTGCTCGTCGAAACATGTGACTCAGGTTTTACTTGTGCAAGTATGTGATTTCGATTTTAGACTGTTTCGAAATTGATACAAATATTTTATTTTATATTTTCAGCACCAGCACCATGGAATTCCAGTAAGTTCCTTTTATCGACATGTCAACTAATCTAAATTCGATCTATAGCGAATGGTAATTGGAGTGACTGGTCGGATTGGTCATCATGTTCAGTTAGTTGTGCCAATGGTACACAATATCGAACAAGGTAAAAACAAAACATTACGATATGAAAAGAAAAATCTTTTGTTAATTTGAAAAGAGCTTGTAATAATACGACACCAGCTCAAGGTGGATCGGCATGTCGTGGCGATCCTCTCGAAATTCAAGCTTGTCAAACAGATGTAGCTTGTCCAGTCAATGGCAATTGGTCGGCATGGTCGAGTTATTCACCTTGCAGTACAACTTGTGGTCCTGGTATTCGAACACGAGTTAGTTGACATTCAAATCTTGAGTTTAGTATTCAATTGACGATGCATTCATTTAGATTCGAGCATGTAATAATACAGATAATTTTAATGAATTATGTATTGGTCCAGCTATGGAAACAGCTGTTTGTAATGCAAATAGTACATGTCCTCGTGAGTTGAAATAGATAATGAGAAGATACACGTAAATATAAATATTTTGTTTAATTAAACGTTTTAGGTGCCGGTGTTTGGCAACCTTGGTCGAATTGGAGTACGTGCAGTGGTAGTTGTGGTACTGGAATTCAAGTTCGGTACGAGATGTTTACAATTTGTCACACGTGCTAATAAACATATATGATTGATTTTCAGTACACGTTTTTGTAATGTAACAGCTGGCGGTGAACAATGTTCGGGTTCAACAATTCAAAGTCAACTTTGTGATACGACAGTTGCTTGTCCAGGTGAATGATCAAACGTCATATTTCTTTTATTTGAAAATTTTCTTGATTTATACTTTAGTCGATGGAGGATGGAGTGATTGGGGAGAATGGACTGATTGTTCGTCGGGTACATGTAGCACTGGTACACGATATCGTTATCGAGAATGTGATAATCCATTGCCTTCGAATGGGTAAATTCAAAAAGACAAATCGTCAATTGTTTGTATTTATGTGTTTGATTTCTTAGTGGACAACTATGCCCGGGCTCGACAATGGAAACTATGCTTTGCAATGGTACAGCAGTTTGTCCGATAGATGGTAATTGGGCAGCATGGACTGATTGGACAGCATGTTCATCAACATGTGCGGGCGGTCGTCGTTATCGATATCGAAATTGTACAGAACCAGCGCCATCCAATGGTGGTATATCGTGTGTTGGAGCATCGGTTGAAGTCGATGGCAGTTGTGGAAATACTACTTGTGGTATGTTGAGAAATGATTTGAGATTGATGAATTTTTCTTTTCTGATATTTAGGCGCCAATCCATCGCTTCGTAAGTTTTCGAAATAGAACAAAGCAAATGTTTGAAATTGATTTTGACTGATTAATAATTTAGCCATTGGTGTTTGGAGTGATTGGCTCACATGGTCAAGTTGTGCTGCAACATGTAAGATTATTTTATCTTTTTGGAAAAATATTTATTCGAAGTTTTTTTGTTTTGTTTTTAGGTGGACTTGGTATTCGTCGACGAGTAAATCCAAACAAAACTTTTATCAATTATCCTGTTTTTCTGTTCTCTCGCTAGATTCGAACGTGTAATACTACTGGTCTGCCTTGTGTTGGTTCGAATTATGAACTGGAAACGTGCAATTCAACAATTCCTTGTCCTGTCGATGGAGTTTGGGGAGATTGGAGTAATTATACAACATGTACGGCATCGTGTGGGCAAGGTATTCGAACACGAACTCGACTCTGCACGAATCAAGCTTATGGCGGTCAGACCTGTTTCGGTTCGGCAGCACAAACAGAATCGTGTAGTTCGAATGTCAGCTGTCCAGGTTCGTGTTCAATATATCGAACAAAAAAGAAACGAAAAAAGTGCCTTTTTTTTCTCTAGTTGATGGTCAATGGACAACGTGGAGTTCAGCTAGTCCATGTTCGACTACATGCGGTACTGGATATGTACGTGTTTGCTATTTATTTGTTGGTATTGCGAATAAATTTTGTTCGTTTTTAAGACGGTTCGTACACGTTCGTGCACACAAATCGTTTCGACATTTGGTGGTGCTCTCTGTCCAGGTTCAGCTTTTCTCTATGAAACATGTTCATCTCCGCAAAATTGTTCAAGTAAATTCTCTTTCATATTTGTTTTGTCTTCTGAACTCGAATGAATATTTTTAAATAGTCGACGGATCATGGAGTGCATGGGCACCTTGGTCATCATGTACAGCAACGTGTGGCAAAACAGCACGAAAATATACAACTCGAACTTGTAGTAATCCAGCGCCCTTATACGGTAAATAGATCGAAACAAAAATAACGACATTGTTGTTATTTTCTTCTTCGCAGGTGGTTACGGTTGTGAAGGCGTTGGAATCAATATAACAAACTGTACTGAATTAGCTGATTGTCCAGGTAGAAAGAATTTCGATTGACAATTTGTTATTTGAAGATCTTTTTCAATTGATTTCAATTAGTTTGTTCATCGAATGAAGTTTATGTCAATTCAACGAGTCCGACATGTCCAGCACTTTGTTCGAATCCATCTGACACGACATGGTGTGGAACAACACCAGGTTGTCTATGTCGATCACCGTACGCTTGGAGTGCAGCGAAGAATGCTTGTGTTCTATGGTGCGATTGTGGTTGTTACGGCAAAGATAATGCTAAACATGCAGTACTTTTTTCTTATCACTCTCAAAACAAGCAAAACAAACTTTTGAATTGATTTCTTCTAGCTCAATTCTATTTGGCAAGAAGATGGTTGTAATGTATATCAATGCATCGCATCCAACAGTAGTTCAGATCCGAATCCGTTACCAGTTTTAACCAGTAGTAACTGTTCGAGTACGATTTTGTTCTGATTACTTGATATTCAATTAGTAAAAACTATTTGTTTGTTTTCTATTATCAAATAGATTGTTCGTTTTATTCTTGGTCAACTTGGTCGACATGCAGTGTTACATGTGGTCAAGGTACTCAAACACGTAATCGATCGTGTTTATATTTGAATACGAACACGCCATGCAATCGTTGTTCGGGCGATAGTGTTCAAACACAAGTCTGCCAACAATCCGCTTGTGAAGGTCAGTTTTGTTCTTCGAATTAATAAATTTAGTTTTTTTTTCGTTTTTTCTAGTTTGTCAATTGGGTCCATACGTAGCAGCGACTGATTGTTCGAAAACATGTGGTAATGGCACACAAGCAATGAATCGAACGTGTCTTAATATTGCTGATACAAGCTCATCGGTTCCTACAACTTGTTCAAATCCGAGTATTTGCGGAACGTATAATGCTTCAACGCGAAATTGTAATCCCGATGTTTGTATAAGTAAGTATTTTCATTGACAAACGATGAGAATAGAAGTTGTGAAATTGAATATTTTAGTTTGTACGTGGTCAGCTTGGGCTAATTCACGATGTTCGGTTACATGCGGTACAGGAACGTATACACGACAACGTTTCTGTCAGGATCAATTTTCAAATAACTGCACGAATTGCACACCGAATAGTGATACAGTCGGTACTCGGCCATGCTACTATCCGAATTGCACAAGTAGAATTTGATGACATAATTTTCTTGCAAAACAAAAATCATTTTGTTTCGTCTTAGGTCGTCGACGACGTAGTGTTATCGAATGGCTCTCATCATGGTTCGAAGCTTAATGACAAAGTTGAGATATATATATATATATAAGTATTTCATAGATTGACTATTATTATCTTTTAAATGTTTAGTTTCTTCTGTGTGTGTGTCTATTCAAGTTTTTTTTTCTTAACTTTATTTTTCTTTACAAACTAATACTTGAAAAAAATTCATATATTTTTTTTATTCGATTCAATAAAATATTTTTTTTCAATCGTGAATATAATATTGTCCATACAAATTTTGCTTCGATTATTCTTCAAGTATCCATCATACTGTTTTTTACCTTGAACCATGTTTTAACACTGCAATGAAATACGAAGGTAATGTGAAAAAGTGCACGTATATTTTTCTTCCGTTCTTATCTGTCCCACCCATCATCTTTCCCATTTTTCTGTCCCATTCGTTAATCAAAATAAGAAGTAATTAACCCTAAATTACCCACATATTTTGACGGCGTTTTCTACAAGGATTTCTTTTCTTACTTAATATCAAAATCTAAATAAAATTGAATCAAGGCTGACCTATTGATTATTTTCAATACTCATTTTACCAGTAGTTGTGAGTGATACAATTTTTGAATACCTTTCATATGAATATATATTAATTATACGGACGCCATTTTTGAATACTAAGTTTGTTAATTTATAATAATTAATTTATTGTATTTTTTTTCGCTTAATCTTCAGGCTCTTACCATCATTTCATTTCCAATATGTAATTAACTTTCGAAGGTTTCATCTTATTTTTCAAATTAATGCGAATGAAAACAAACATGACGAAAATAAAAAACAAAGGTAGGAGGTAATAGCTATTTGGACGTATAAATACGAAGGTAAATCGTCATTGAAATTCATTTCTTCAATCGTCTAAAGGTTTGCTAGGCTATTGATTACTTACTAAAATGGGAAGAAATATTCTCAATTCGGTCTATGTTATTATGTTAATCATAGGAATGGTACCAAAGGAAGTAGAACCACGTACTACAATTCATTTTCGATAAAATTATATAATAATGATATAACTTCTAGCAATAGTTTAAATAGCCATATGATTGTGAAACTAATTCATTGTCTAAATTATCCTCATTTTATAACATGAGTTCCTACAAAGTAAACTACAATACTGATATTCACAGTCTAGCATATATTTGACCATAAATATTCTTGAGAAAACATTCTGTTTCATTCATATTGTGGAATATTTGATACATCAAACACATAATCAATGATCATAGAGTAATACTAAAACAAAACTTCGCTGAAAATTATTCAAGTCAAATAGTTAATTAAAAAATAGTTTACTAATCAAAGATTTACTTGAAGTCATTTAAATAGTAGAACACAGTTTTTCTAAATATCATACAATTATTACTTTTGACAAGTGATATTTTACAATTGAAATAAGTTCGAGACAGAATAGATGAAATAGATGAATACAACTTTCCTATCAAAGATTTACAAATTATTTATACTAAGAATAACTATTGAAATCGAGGATATACAACGAAATATATTCTAATACTTGAATCGAACATTTATCGTAATGATTCATAAAGTTATTTCATGCTTAAGAGCTATTTCAATGAAACTCATTGAGTTATCCTCTTCGAAATAGACGAACGAAATTCTTTTACATAGCATTAATTTTACACCTATTCCCAAACGCACTATGACACTGAAAGCAATTTACGATTAATTACTAATATAGTTGAACAGAATTCTACTAGTAATCATATACATCCTATCTAAAACTAATATAAAAGGAAAATAGAATAAATTAATTTTCAATGCAAGACGAATACTCGAACAGAACTCTAATGAAAGATATTCGTTTATTTTAAGTAAGAAAGTCAAATCCATAGATGCAACAGTTTGAGTCAAAATGACTAACATATCGGAATATGATCATGATGAAAATCATTCAATGGTTATTCTGTAATAATAATAAAAGTAATAAGAAAATAAATCGAGTTCAAGTAAATAATATACTTGAATGAGATTCTACTCGCAATTATTCAGTTTCTATCAGCAATCAAGAGAAATATGAGAAATCAAGGATTCAGATTAAAACAACTAGCATAGCTGAATAGTATTCTATTAGAACTGAGTCATTTGCTATCTCGAACGAAAACAAATGTAACAAAGAAGGAAATTGCATAAAAATGAATAAAATATTTCAACTGAACTCTTATGAAACTAATTCGTTTTCTATTTATAAACGAGGTCTATGTCAAAAATCGAAGAAAATCAATAAGAAAAACCAACATATTTGAACGGAATTTTCTTGATAATGATTCGTTTTCTATTGATACACGAGACCTATATTAAAATAGAAGAAAATAAATCAAAAGTAATCAATATATTTGAACGAAATTTTCTTATTAATGATTCGCTTATTATTCATACAAGAAACACAAATGAAAATAACAGACATTGAATCGAATTGATAGAACATAATTGTCTAGGTCTGTTCTTTCAACAATTCGCCCATTATTTGTAAGATGCATGAATAATAAAATGAATAAAATTCAATATGAATCACTAAGATAGTTGAACGAAATTATGCTGCAAACAGTTCATTTATTACATGACAAACCAACACGAAGACAAATGCGCAAGTAATTAGGTAAAATAAGTTAGATATTTGTATAGAACATTGATCAATGTGATTCTTTTGCTATTCATAACAAAGACATATGCAAAAATACAACAAAATTTAGTTAAAGTGAATAAGATTTTTGAATAGAATTATGGTGAAAATGATTCGCATTTTATTTCTAATGAGGACAATTATGGTGGTTCATTGAAATGATTCAAAGTCTCTAAGATATACAAACAGAATTCTTATAGATAGCATTTTTCTATTACTTACTACTAGCAACTATATGAATATGTGCAATATGATAACTAAATGAAACAAATATTTGAATTCAACTTTAGTACACATTATTCGTTTGCTATTTCAAATCAATACATAAGTGAAATTCTTCTACAATTGACTCGAACTTATAGGGAGATATGAACAGATCTTTAATGAAAATAATTCATTTAATATTTATTATATCGATAAATATGAAAATAGAATATATTAAACGATAGTAATTTAGTTATTTGAACTTCAATCTGGTGAAAATGATTTGTTTATTGTTTGCAACAAAGATGTAAGTCGAAATGAAAAAGAATTAAATCGAAATGAATGAGATATTTGAACAAAACTATGTTGAAAATTATTTTATTGTTATTTGTAACGAGGAAATGTACAAACGTAGAGTAAATCAGATTATTATGAGCTCAATATTCGAATACAATTCTACTGAAAACAATTCACATGTTGTGTGCAAAGACACAATCTCAGAAACTGGAAGCTTTTCAATTGAACTAATTAAAATACATGGGCAAAACATTTTTAGAAATAATTTATTTTTTATTTTCTGAGGTAGATATATGCAAAAATAGAAGACGTTGAATTGAAGTGATCGAAAAAATTGAACATACATCTACTGCAAATGATTCAATTCTCATGTGTTAAAATTCATTTGTGAAAGTAGTCAAAAGAGAATCAAAGTGAATAGAATACCTCAACAAAACTCTTATAGAGATGATTTATTTGTGATTGAAAAGACAGATCATTGTTGAAAGGAGACAAATTATATCGAAACGTTTATGATATTAGAACTTTACTCTAATATAAATGATTCATTTATTATTTTCATTGCAGTAACACATAAGAATGTAAAAAAATAAATAAGATGGAGTGAAATATTCGAAGAGAACTTTTCTGAGAATGGTTCGTCTGTTATCTGAGAGACGATATATTTCAAAATTGGACGTAACTAACTATCCACGATATAGTTACTTGAATGATCGTTTAATAGCAACAATTCTTTTATTATTTCGAAATAAAATAAATAGACAAAACGAAAGAAATTGAGTCAAGATAGAGATGATAGTGGGACGAATACATGATTTTGGAATTGGTTCATTTGTTGTTTGCATAAAAAATAGATATGAAAGTGAAATATATTAATAGAAGATGATATGACGATATTTGAACATGGATTTGATGAAAATTATGTATCTACTATTTGAAACGAAGAGTATCATAAAATTAAAAAAGATTGTATCAAAGTAACTAAAATATATGAACTGAACTCTTATGAAAATGATTCTTTTCTTATTGATAGATAGGATAAAATATGAATATAGAAGAAATTCATTCAAAGTAAATCAAATATGTGAATCACATTGTACTAACAATCATTCGTTTGTTATATATTGCAGGAACTAATTTACAAATGAAAGAAATAACGAGCAAAGAGACTAATATATTTGAAAAGTATATTGGTGAAATTAATTCGTTTGTCTAGTTGAAAACACCTTCTCAAGCGAATGCAAGTAATTGATTTACAATGCCTCTAGTATGTGAACAAGAATCTGGTTACAATAGTTTCTTTCTTGTGTACTGCAAAAACAAATAGAAGAAAAGAAATAATTAAATCGGTAATGAACGGAATATGCGAATTCATTTGTACTAAGATGTTTCATATGTTATGTGCGACTAAGAAAATATGAATATGGACAAAATAGTATGTAAACTATCATAATAGTTATATAGAGTCGAAACGTTTAAAACAATTCGATTATGACTAACGAACAAGATTATGGTAAATTAGTAGAGATTCTATTCTAGTTGTTGCAATATATGAACTGAAATTTTCTATAAATGATTTACTTATCATCTATAAGTTGGATATTTTCAATAAGGAAGGAATTTCTATCGAAGCGACTATGATATTTGAACATTACTATAATCAGAGTTATTCATCTAATATTTAGAATGATGAAAAAAGTGAAAATCAATGAAATGATGTCGAAATGACTCTTATATTTGAAATGAATTCTGGTGAAAAGAATTCGTTTATTATCTGCGAACGATGACACATGAAATTGGAGAAAATTAAACAAAATTAGTGAAGATATTTGAATATTATTCTATTAAAATTTGTTTAATTTCAATTTATAATGGTACAGAACTCGAAAAATGAACATAACTAAAAGGAAATGAATAGAGTACTAGAACATAATTCTACTAGAAATAATTCGATTGATATTTGCTAGAGATTAGATATATGAAAATGGAGGAGTTTAAATCGAAATGATGAGAATAGTTGACTAGGATTTTGATGAGATTTATTCATTTATTATTTTTGAATGGAAGTTAAATATGAAAATTGAAGCAATTGAATGAAAATGAAGAGCATTGATGAACAAAATTTTGCTAATAATCATCCATTGAGCACTCCTTACTAAGAAATATGTTGCAGTAACAGAAACTAAGTCGAAATGATTGAAATAGTTGAATTGAATTGTTATGACCATTGTGCATTTTTTATTTCTTCAGAGGAGGCATGAGAAAGTACAGGAGATTTAGGATGAGTTATTGAAATAGTTGAATAGAAATCTTATGGTGTTTATTCAGTTCACCCTCAAATAATTAAAGAAATTAGCAAAGTCAGAAAATATCGTTCTGACTGATTGAGATATATGAATACGATCTTCCTCACAAAACTTCATTTCTGATTTCTGAATATAAAATCTACAAAAGTGAAAAGATACGAATGGATTGATTACGATAATTGGATAGAATTTTAGTAAGATTCGTTCAATTCTTACTTCTGATGAAAATATGAGTGAAAATTGAAGACATTTAAATCGATCAAATGCAATAGAGGAAAAGGAACATTTTATAAAGTATTCATTTTTTAGTTCTGTCGTGATCAAACGTGACAGTGAACAAAAATTATTAGAAATGAGTACAATATTTGAATAGAAATCTGCTGTAAATTATTTATTTTTTATTTTTCATATTGTAAAATATGAAAATAGATGAAATTGAATCAAACTAAGTAGAATACGTGAACAGAATCTTATTAAAAATAATTCAACTGTGTTATTGGCAGGAAAAGTCAATATGAAAACTAGACGAATTGAGCGATATGATTCGAATATTTGTATAGAGTCGTGTTGAAAATAGTTCGATTATTCATGGTAAGGTGAGAGCACGTATGAAAATTCAAGAAGTTCAATGAAGAGGATTCAAATATTTGAACTGAACTCTGCTAAAAATAATTCTTCTATTATTTCCATGCAAATCAAACACGAAGTTGAAGAAAGTTGAGTGAAAGTCACTCATCTATTTGAATCGAACTATGATAGAAATTATTCGATTGTGCTAATAACATGAAAGACAAATGTGAATATGGAAGATTTGCATAAATACAACTGAGAAATATTTGAACTAAACTCTACCAAATAAACTATTCGTTCATAACTAGATTGGAAAGTAAATATGAAAATAGAGGAAGTTGAATGATATGGCACAGATATTTGAACTGAATTCCGACGTGCTCTTTAAAACTAATTCGATTGTTTGTGGTCAAGAGAACAAATATAAAAATGAACGAAGCGAATAAAAATAACTAAGATATACATGAACAAAATATTCTTAAAACTAATTCGATAGCTATTAAAAATGTAATGTCATGTATAGACATACACGAAATTGAATCCTATTAACGAAAATAGTTGTATAGAATGTTGCTGATACTTATTCATTTACCATATATATATAAATAAGTAATTAGAAAATAAATAGCAGAGTGCAAGTCACTGAAATAATTTATCAGAATCCTTTTTCGATTTATTCATTTGTTATTAGTGAATGTAAATGACTAGTGTATATTTGACGATGTTTAATAACAAGTGTTTATATGTGAACATTGTTTTTGTGGCTATCATACTTAATACGTATGATTTGAACAGTATGAGCTGTCAACGAACATCATTGATAGATCTATTAGATAATTGAATAGTGTTTTTATAACAATAATTCATCTGTTACACATATTGAGGAAAACATTAAGAATTGAGAAGATAGAATAAAAGTGATTAAAATATCTGAATAGTCTATTCGAAATCATAATATTCAGTTCTTCGTTCACATAGATATAAATCTAAACATACAAACATTTTGTTTGAGTAACTGTAATAATTGGACAGAAGCTCAATGGTTATCATTGTCTACGTGATATTTGTTGTAAAAAATAAATCGATAATAAAAGCATCTAGTTTGAGTAGTAGTATAATAATTGAATCAAATTTTGCATTTAATTTTTATTCATTTTGTATTTTGAATGATAAAATACATAAAAATTCATAGGCTTATTGAACGGTTATACTGCAATAGTTGAATGAGATGTTTATAATATTCATTCATGTGATATTTTTAACCAGAACAAATGTGAATATGAATGCATATAGTTAAAGATATTAGAATAAACGAACGGAATGTTTATATGAGTTGTTTAGTTTTCATATCTAGTCTTTATAAATGTAAAAATATGAAGAATTAATCATAAAATGGATATGAATATAGAACAAAGTCTTGTTATAGTTTATTCGTTTCTTATTTCTAATACTAATAAACATTAAACTGAAAAAGATTGTCTCGAAAAGATTGTAATAGTAAAACAAATTTTTGATATAAGCTATTCATTTGTCACTTCTACTATTGACAAAGCGGAAAATACGAAGAATTAATCGCAATGGATATGAATATAGAACAGAGTCTTGCTCTAGTGTATTCGTTTCTTATTTCTAATACTAATAAACATTAAAATGGAAAAGATTGTCTCGAAAGAATTGTAATAGTAAAACAAATTTTTGATATAAGTTATTCATTTTTCACTTCGACTATTAACAAAATGGAAAATATGAAGATCTAGTAAAAGTAAACTTCGGAAAATCGAACAGAATTCTGGTACAAATTGTTCATTTCTCATTTCTACCGTTGACAAATACAAAAATAAGAGAATTATATCTCAAAGATTGTAATAATCGAATGAAATTTTTATATAAAATATTCATGTATCGTTCCTAAAACTTACAAACATTGATATAATAAGATTTTCTGCAAAGCGATCGCAATAATTGAATAAAGTTTTGCTGATAATCGTTCACTTCGTATTTCATCTAAAAACTAACTATTAAAATTTGAATTATTTAGTCAGAATAAATTGAATAGTAGAATACAATTTTGCTGATAATCATTCATTTTTTACGTTTTTCTTACATTTATAGTATAGTGAACATGCAAAGATTTAAGTAAGCTAGTTGAAATAGTTGAATTGAATATTTATAATATCGATTATTCATCTATGATTTTGAATGATGATAAATATAACACATGAATACATTTAGTTCAAATAACTAAAAACAATTGAACAAGATTTTGCTATCAATTATTTATTTATCATTTTTTACATTGACAAATGTTAAAACAGAAATAGCCTTCCAACGATAGGATATAATAATCGAATGCAATGTTGGTGATAATCATTCATTTTTAGTATTTATTATAAAAACGAATTTGAAATCAGATAAGTTTATTTGAGATAACTGAATTAATTGAATAGAACTATACTGCTAATGATTCATTTGACATTTATTATCTCATATTATAGTAAAAAATATAGAATTTTAGTCCAATTGATAACAGTAGTTGAATAGAATGTTCCTAATTCATATTCAATTGTTGCATATTATGACTGAAAATGTAAGAATGTGTTAACCGTAGTAGAAATCGGTGTAATATTTGAAAGAAATCATGCTAAGATCTATACCTTTTTTATTTTAAATAGCGAGAAACGTAGAGATAGAAGAAAGTAAGTTGATGTTACCAGCATATCCAAACGGAAAACTAGTAATAATTATTCATTTATAAATGACGCATATAGAAGAAAGATGAGGGCGAAAATAATTTGGTCGAAGTATGTAGTAATTGAGCAAGATATTGGCTCTAGATATAATTGATTTATTGTGTATAATCATGAAAGCTGTGAAGACAGAAGAGAATCAGTAGAAATCTCCAGAATAGCTGAATAAGCATATAGTTTGTATCATTTATTTATTGTGAGCGCAATTATATACAACATTCGGAGAGACAAATTGATAATAAATGAAAAGAATAAACGAATGAAATCTTTGTAGTGACCGTTCGCTTGAAATGAGAACTTTATACCATGTAATAGATTATGCATGTCATTAGAGAAGTAATGAAATAATGGAAATATACTATGAATCGATTCAATATAGTAGTATAATTATCATTTTGATTGCTTCGAAACGTACTTCTCACGGGTGTTATATGTATATGTGAACAAAATTATAACAGTAGTTTCATACATTGTCTGTAAAATATTGTTGATTACAATAAAAATAGTAATATAAACTCGTAGTAGCGAAATAGATGAATGGTAATATTTTTGAAAAAATTCTTTTCCTATACAAAATGTTTTTGTGATAATTTTTTACAAATCTGTTTGAGAAGAGAGCAACATTGTTGAATGGAGATTGTCAAGAACGATTCGTATATTATTGAGTTGTCGGTAATTTCTCGAAACAAAATAGATATCTTTTCAAAGTTTCGATCAAGTGAATAGCATCTAATTGAAAATGTTCAACAATAATAGATACGTACAATAAATCTTGTTTTCATCGATCAGTCATTTTGAATGTTGAGATAATTGTATAAACTAAACCAATCAGTAGCATTTATTTATTAAATGTCTAATCAGTAGTTTGATAAAAGCTACTATAATTATTTATAATGATTGTATATGTGTACCGATCTTTTATAATCAATGAACAGTTACTATGTGATCTTTCTGTAGTCATATGTTTTTAACATAGTACGCAATAGCAATGTAGAAAATGATCACAATGATACTATGATTAATATATCTTTCACGACAATTTTAATTATTTCGATACATGCAATTATATGTATTTGCAATCATCAAATAATTGAACATATATCTGGTAGATTTTGTTCGTATTTCATGCTAAACTATATAGAATACTGCTTGTGATAATACTCATTCTTAAAGTAATGCTCATACTGAATAATACTTTTGATAATTTATTCTATTATCATGTTGTTATTTTCTAGATCTACAATATGTAGTTTGAATTTTAATTCAATCAATTTTTGATCAACATGTTTGTAATAGATTTATATATTTTTCATGATGATCTAATTTTGATCATCGATTCAAATTTGAATATTAATGATTTCAAAATACAAGAATTGAGTCACTGAATAAATGTTCGGTATTTATGTATTGATTGATAGTGTTTTTTATGTGGGCCTTTGATTCAAATTTGAGTAACATAAATGATAGGATGTTCTGTTAAAGTATACACTTATCACCTATAAGAATACAAGCTTTACATCTCAAGTTATTGATTCAATAGATCAACAGTAAGTAAATATACTGACTGCTTGAACTGTACACATTCTTGATGATACAAAAGAGTGTTCTCAATCAATAATATTCCTTTAAAAATAAGATACATAAAAGAATTCACATCGGTGATAATATTATTCGATGATTGTATTATGTTCATTCATGTTTATGAGTAATAATGTTAGTATTTCGAATCAATTCAATTATTGAATATTTATTCGTTCAAGATTATTGATTTAACATTGAATTTATTTATATAAAATGAATTTTATCTATTTATATTATGAACAACAACATAATTGAACTGACATCTCCTGGTTTGAGGTGTTCATGTTTCGTATAAGATATTTTAGATTGTGATTTGATGTTCATATGTTTTTTTTGATAAACGATAGAATTGAATTGATATGTGATATTTGCTATTCATTTATTATGTTGATCATCATTCTATTTCGTATTCGATGCATTACTAATGGTCGAAACATAGAGATGAATTTAATCTTTTTCTGTACAATTCGTTTTCGATTTTATATTAAATTGATTTGAAAATAAAAGTCGAATCTATATCACTACTAAAATATACTTGAATATCAATCTATAACGAATAATATTCAATTCAGTCATCATTTTGTATTATTTATTCAGTTGGGAATTTTGAACGCCTGGTTGCCATAATAATTGACTTCAATATAGACGGTACTGGTCTTAATTGTTCATTTTATTATTAAATATTTTTAATGATAAACAATAGATATATTTTTTTTCCATTCGAACATAGTATTGGAAGAGTAGTTTTCATCTTAGCATTCATGACCGATGTCATTTGCATATTCTAAATAAAATTTCAAAGCTCCAAAGAATAGATATCGACATAGTTGAATTATGATTAGTTGGTTTATTTTATTTACTATTTGTATTCATTATTTTTGTGTTGACTATCATCATTCTTTTCATTTCAATCAGCAACATTATTGAATTGAATTTTATTTTGTTTCAGTTATTTCTAATGTCAATCATAATAATATAATCATTTTCATTTTTCTTGATTTTTATTTCAACTTTATATTTGAATAAGATTTTAGTTAGTGTTTACCATATAAGATGAAGTCACCAACTATGTTAGTAAAAGATCATCATATTCATATCGATGATATCATATTTGAATAGAGAATTATTTGACCATGTTTATTTTCAATATGATTTGTTATCATTAGACTAGAAACAAAGTATTCTTCTCTACCAATCATTATAATTGACTGTAAAGTATCTCTTTAACTTTTTCTTTAGTTAAGTCATCTTGGATCTTTTTATAACATTGAAGTTTTTCTTTTGATATGATTTAAAATACTTGAATAGTCACATAATTTTAGTTGTTCATTAATTTTATCATTTTGATTTTCATTGAAAATATTTATCTCGTTCGAAGAGGATGAAAATATTTGAACAGAAAGATTGCACAAAATGATTTCATTGTTGACATGATGTTGAATACAATTGATAGAGATTTTTCTTTGTATTGAATTAAGCAAAATTATAGTATATGATTCTATTCGAGACACTTTATTTTGTTCAAACAAGATTCGATTTATTTCCTATTCTATTCATATCTAAATACTTGATTTCGAGTTCGAATAATTGTTGTATGATATAGTACAGAACCTGGTGAATTTTATTCAGTTTTCATTTGACTTTTGCTGATAAAACATAACGGATAAATTTTCGAGAAAGTTCACAGATAGTTGAATAATTCATTGGTTTGAATTGATCGTATGCTATATTATATCAGTTAGTATTAATACATTAAATGTTTCGTTTTCCAGTGAAGTAAATATTTACATAAAGCAATGATTATTTCTATTCCAAAACAAAATATGTATGAGTTCAAATTATTTCAATAAACTTTTTTCATCACGATCAAATATATTCGAATATACACTTTAAGAGCAATTTTCGATCATCGAGAAGAAAAAATAAATCAAAGACTAATCTATTAGTTCAATAGAACCACTTTGCATGTATGTCGATGTCTATTTTTTTTGTCAATGTTAAAAATCTAATCAAGCAAATAAATTGAAAAATCATTAATTCTTCTTGTATTTTTTTAATCTTAATTTGCATAATAGCAATGAAAAAAATCATTCAGTTTTTGAGAGAAGTGGATCATGTTCGGCATTATCTGTTTGCTCCTCACTCTCTTGATTGTTATTCATTATTTGGTCAGTTGATTTTTCTTTTTTCGCAGCAACATTTGCTAATACTCGAAGATATTCAGCTTCATTCGCACCTGTTTGTTCCACAAGTGAACTAAACTGTGATTCAGGATCCGATAATAATATATGAGGTGAATCAAACTCTAATAATTCACCATTACCAAGAACCTAAATTAATCAATCAACAATATTTCATAT
>Ga0209960_1002027_pt1 | contig 22242 bp, 18 predicted proteins | sample ThiBiot_500_plan_2_FD_183947 | JGI IMG/M metagenome (GOLD analysis project Ga0209960, IMG submission 183947) | Wastewater bioreactor microbial communities from Cape Town, South Africa - Thiocy_expt_500_plan (SPAdes) | ecosystem: Engineered > Bioreactor > Thiocyanate-remediating >...
AGGTGGGTGCAGTTGTAGAAGCGGCAGCCCTGGGCGTGCGCGGCAATATCGGGCATGCAGGCGGCCAATTGGGTGGGGGCGATGTGGCGCAGGCCGAATTCCTGGAAACCCGGCGAGTCGATCAGCGCCGTGCCGCGGTCGCGGTCCACCCAGTACCAGCGCGTGGCGGTGGTGGTGTGCTTGCCCGAGTTCAGCGCCTGGGAGATCTCGCCCGTCTGCACCTGCGCCCCGGGCACCAGCAGGTTGATCAGCGTGCTCTTGCCCGAGCCCGAGGGGCCCAGCACCAGCGTGGCCTTGCCCTGCAGGCAATCGAGCAGCGCAGCGCGGTCGGCGGCGTCGGCCTGCGCCAGGCCCAGGGCCAGCACGCGGTAGGGGTGGGCGCCGCCCATGCGCCGGTACGGGGCCAGGCGCTCCCAGGCGCGGGCAAAAGGGCCTGCCAGGTCGCGCTTGTTCAGGGCGATCAGCGGCGCGATGTGCGCGGCCTCGGCGGCGATCAGGGCGCGTGCGAGCTGGCTCTCGGAGAACACGGGCTCGGCGGCGATGAGGATCAGCACCTGGTCGATGTTGGCCGCGAAGGACTTGGTGCGCACCTCGTCCTGCCGGTAGAACAGGTTGCGCCGCTCCTGCACCCGCTCGATCGTGCCCTCCTCGCCCTGGCCGGCGGCGGCGCCCTGCCACAGCACGCGGTCGCCGACCACGGCCTGGCTCTTCTTGCCGCGCGGGTGGCAGATGCGCTGCTGGCCGTCGCTGGTCTCCACCACGCAGTGGCGGCCGTGCGTGGCGACCACCAGACCTTCGCGCGGTGTGCTGGGGGAGGGCATGGCGGCCGTCCGGGTTCAGGCCGCGAGCAGCGCGTCCACCCGCTGGGCGCAGTCGATGTCGGTGTCCGAGATGCCGCCCACGTCGTGGGTGTTGAAGCGCACCACGCAGCGGTCGTAGTGCACGGACAGGTCGGGGTGGTGGTCCTGCGCGTGCGCGATGAAGGCCACGGCGTTCACGAAGGCCATGGTCTCGTGGTAGTTGGCGAAGCGGTAGGTCTTGGCAATGGCCAGGTCGGCACCGTCGCCCTGGAGCTGCCAGCCGTCGAGCTGGGCGAGTTTTGCTACCAATTCAGGAGCTGTCAGCGCACGTCGCGCCTGGGTGGACCAGTCTTTTTGCTTCAACATGGTGGTCATGCGGTGGTGGGGGAGGGCATGCGCGCGAGGCGTTCGCTCGCGGGGGGATGCGAGTAGTGGAACTTCACGTACACCGGGTCGGGCGTGAGGGTGGCGGCATTGTCCTCGTAGAGCTTGAGCAGCGCCGAGGCCAGGGCTGCGCCGCTGGCCTGCGCCATGGCGTAGGCGTCGGCCTGGAATTCATGGCGGCGCGAGAGCTGCGCGAACAGCGGCGCCAGAAAGACGGTGAACACCGGCACCACGAGCAGGAACAGCAGCAGCGCCAGCGCATCGTGCGGCGCGGCCGGTGCGCCGGGCAGCAGCAGGTCCAGGCCGGGGCGCACGCCCAGCCCGGCGTAGAACCAGGCCTGCCCCGAGAGCCAGCCGAGCAGGGCGAAGCCCGCCAGGCTCAGCGCAAACATCATCACCATGCGCTGCACGATGTGGCGGTGGTGGAAATGCCCCAGCTCGTGCGCCAGCACGGCTTCCACCTCGGCGGGGGCAAGCTGCTTGAGCAGGGTGTCGTAGAACACCACGCGCTTGCCCGCGCCGAAGCCCGTGAAATAGGCATTGGCATGGCGGCTTCTGCGGCTGCCATCCATCACGAACAGGCCCTTGGCCGTGAAGCCGCAGCGCTGCATCAGCGCGGTCACGCGCGCCTTGAGCGATTCGTCGCCCAGGGGCTCGAACTTGTTGAACAGCGGCGCGATGAACAGCGGGTACACCACCATGAGCAGCAGGTTGAAGCCCATCCACAGGCTCCAGGCCCACAGCCACCACAGGCCGCCCGCGCTGCCCATGAGCCCCAGGATGGCGGCCGCAATCGGCAGCCCGATCAGCGCGCCCAGCAGCAGCGACTTGGCCAGGTCGGCCAGCCACAGGCGCAGCGTCATCTGGTTGAAGCCGTAGCGCTGCTCCAGCACGAAGGTCTGGTACAGCGACAGGGGCAGGTCGATGACCCCGTTGATCAGCGCAAAGGCGGCCAGCAGCGCCAGTTGCTGCAGCATGCCGCCGCCCAGCCAGGCCAGCAGGGCCTGGTGCAGCGCTTCCAGGCCGCCCAGCAGCGTCCAACCCAGCAGCACGGCCGCGCCCAGCGCCATCTCCAGCAGGCCCAGGCGCGCCTTGGCCACGGTGTAGTCGGCCGCCTTCTGGTGGGCGGCGAGCGGTACACGCTGCGCGAACGCGGCGGGCACCTGGCCGCGGTGGCGCATCACGTGGCGGATCTGGCGCGACAGCAGCCAGAGCTTGAGCCAGAGCCCGGCCAGCAGCGCTGCGACAAAGGCCAGCGTCAGGGCCAGCGAGGGGGACAGGGCGGCGGGAGCGTCGGCGGGCATGAGGCGCGAGTGTAGGCCATCGGCGACAATCGCGCCCATGTCTGGAACCATCGCCCCCACTGCCCCCGTGCTCGCCAAATCGGACCAGAACCTGGTCTGGCTCGACTGTGAAATGACCGGTCTCGACCCCGAGAAGGAACGCATCATCGAAATCGCCGTTGTCGTCACCGGCCCGCACCTGGAGCCGCGCGTCGAGGGGCCGGTGCTGGTCATCCACCAGTCCGACGAGCTGCTGGGCCGGATGGACGCCTGGAACAAGGGCACGCATGGCAAGAGCGGCCTGATCGACAAGGTCAAGGCCTCCACGCTCACCGAGGAGCAGGCGCAGACCCAGCTCCTGGCCTTTCTCACGCAGTACGTGCCCAAGGGCAAGGTACCGCTGTGCGGCAACAGCATCGGGCAGGACCGGCGTTTTCTTGCGCGCTACATGCCCAAGCTCGAAGCCTTTTTCCATTACCGCAATGTGGACGTCAGCACGCTCAAGGAACTGGCCCGGCGCTGGAAGCCCGAGGCCTACACCAGTTTCAAGAAGGCGCAAAAGCACACCGCGCTGGCCGACGTGCATGAATCCATCGAGGAGCTCGTGCACTACCGCCGGCATTTCCTCGCCGTCCCCGAGCAATTGCCTGCGGAGGCGCTTGCGGGAAAACCCCAATCTGTGTGATAATCGCTGGCTTGCCGGGCAGCGCTCGTTGCGCGGCAAGTTTTGTGCATCTCCCTTCACACACCGGGCCCTGCACGCCGGCGCAACATTGTCTGCGCGGCGCCATGCAAACAATGCCCGCCTGGCCCGACCGCTGCGGCCACCAGGTTCCGTTTGATGGTTGATGTTTTGTAACCATCGAACGAAACCACCGCAGGAAAGCGCCTGCGGTTGTTTTCTTCGCGTGAGAAAACCATGACCGACTCCCTCCAGGGGCTGGGCGACTTTGCGCCTGCCGATTCCATTGTTTCCGACCTTTCCACCCCCGACATGGGCGACCTGACCAGCGGCGTGAGCGCCGAGCCCAACGGCTTCATCGAGCTGGGACTGACCCGCGAGCTGGTGCAGGCTGTGGCCGACCTGGGCTACACCCAGCCCACGGCCGTGCAGCGCAAGGCCATTCCGCTGGCCATGGGCGCACAGGCCCAGGGCGGGCGCTACATCGACCTCATGGTCTCCAGCCAGACCGGCAGCGGCAAGACCGCGGCCTTTCTGCTGCCCGTGCTGCACACGCTGATGGAGCAAAAGGCGCAGGCCGAGAGCGCCGCGCGCGCCGAGTTCGAGCGCCTGGCGCAAGAGGCCGCCGCCCGCGGCGAGGCGCCGCCGAAGCGTGCACGCCGCAAGAACCCCACGCTGGCGCGCAACTTCCAGCCGGCCGTGCCGGGCGCGCTGGTGCTGTGCCCCACGCGCGAGCTGGCACAGCAGGTGGCGCACGACGCCATCGACCTGGTCAAGCACTGCAAGGGCCTGCGCATCGCCACGGTGGTGGGCGGCATGCCCTACCAGATGCAGATCGCCAAGCTGCAGAACGCCGACCTCGTGGTCGCCACCCCGGGCCGCCTGCTGGACCTGCAGCGCTCGCAGCAGATCCAGCTCGACCAGGTGCAGTTCCTCGTCATCGACGAGGCCGACCGCATGCTGGACCTGGGCTTTGCCGACGATCTGGCCGAGATCAACCAGCTCACCAGCGGCCGCAAGCAGACCATGATGTTCAGCGCCACCTTTGCGCCGCGCATTCAGCAACTGGCCCTGCGCGTGATGCACGATGGCGGCAGCAATGTGCAGCGCGTGCAGATCGACACCCCCCAGGAAAAGCACGCCAACATCCAGCAGATGCTTTACTGGGCGGACAACCCCCAGCACAAGCGCCGCCTGCTCGACCACTGGCTGCGCGACACGGCCATCAACCAGGCCATCGTGTTCGCCAGCACGCAGATCGAGTGCGACGAGCTCGCAGGCGACCTGCAGCAGGCGGGCTTCTCGGCCGTGGCGCTGCACGGCGCCCTGAGCCAGGGCCTGCGCAACCGCCGCCTCATGGCGCTGCGCAACGGCCAGGTGCAGATCCTCGTCGCCACCGACGTGGCGGCGCGCGGCATCGACGTGCCGACCATCACCCACGTGTTCAACTTCGGCCTGCCCATGAAGGCCGAGGACTACACGCACCGCATCGGCCGCACGGGCCGTGCCGGGCGCGACGGCCTGGCCGTGACCTTTGCCGAGTTCCGCGACCGCCGCAAGATCTTCGACATCGAAGGCTATACGCGCCAGCCCTTCACGGCATCCGTGGTGGCGGGCCTGGAGCCGGCGCAGCGCGCTCCGCAGGCCGATTTCGCCGGCCGCGGCGGGCGTGAGCGGCGCTTCGGTGCGCCTGGGCGTGGTGGTTTCGGCGAGCGCCGCGGCGCCCCCCAGGGCGGCTACGGCGCGCGCGAGGAGCGCGACCCGCGCTTCGGCCGTCCGGCAGCAGGTGGCGGCGCCCGCCGCGAGCACGAGGGCTATGGCCGCAAGGCCGGTTTCGGCGAACCCCAGCGCGCCGCGCAACCGCGCCGCTCCGAGGGCGGCTTTGCCCCGCAGCGCCCCGCCCATGGCAAGCCGGCAGGCGGTGGCGCCCGCGCCTTCGTGCCCTATGAGCCGCGCAAGCGCAGCGCGCGCCCCTGATCCAGAAGGGGTAGTGGCACCGCAGGAAAAGGCCTCCCCGTGAGGCCTTTTTTGCGCCAACAGCGCCATGGAGCCTTCTTCCATCGCACAATCGCGCTGCATGGAGGGTAGGGCATATGCATATGGATGCTACGGTTTCGTCGAATCTGGATTTCGAACACATGTTCGCGCTGGCACCGGTGTCGCTCTGGCTGGAGGATTTCAGCCAGGTGCGGTGCCTGTTCGACCGCTGGCGTGCGGCGGGGGTGAGCGACTTGCGTGCCCATTTCGCGCAGGACCCGGAGCAACTGCGCCAGTGCATGGCCAGCCTGCAGGTGCTGCGCGTCAACCAGCGCACCCTGGACCTGTTTGCCGCCGCCAGCCAGGAAGAACTGGTGCGCGGCCTGGACCAGGTCTTTCGCGACGACATGCTGCTGCAGGTGGGCAACGAGTTCGAGGCGCTGTGGTCCGGTGCGCTGGAGTATTCCAACCAGACCGTGAACTACACCCTGGACGGGCGACGGCTCGACGTCTTCATCCGCGTGCGCGTGCTGCCCGGGCATGAGGCCACGTGGAGCCGGGTGCTGGTCTCGCTGGAGGATGTCACGCCCCAGATGCAGGCCCAGGCACAGCTCCAGCGCAGCGAGCGCTATGCGCGCAGCCTGTTCGAGCATTCGCCGGTCTCGCTGTGGGTGGAGGATTTCAGCGCCATCAAGCGCCTCATGGACGATGTGCGGCGCCAGGGTATCCGCGACTTCAAGACCTTCATCAAGGTACACCCCGAATTCGTGGACCGCTGCATGAAGGAGATCCGTGTCGTCGACGTGAACCAGCAGACGCTGCACATGTTCGGCGCGCACAGCAAGGCCGAGCTGCTCAACCAGATCGGCCGCGTATTCCGTGGCGAGATGCATGAGTCCTTTGCCGAGCAATTGCAGGACCTGTGGGACGGCAAGCTGTTCCAGCAGCGCGAGGTCGTCAACTACGCGCTGTCGGGCGAGCCGGTGAACATCCACATGCAGTTCTCCGTCATGGAGGGGCACCAGGATGATTGGTCGCTGGTGCTGCTCTCGCTGGTGGACATCACCGCGCGCAAGCAGGCCGAGGCCTATCTCGAGTATCTGGGCAAGCACGACGTGCTCACGCAACTGCGCAACCGGGCCTTCTACGTGGAAGAGCTCAACCGCATCCGCCGCAAGGGTCCCTGGCCGCTGGGCGTGCTCGCCATCGACCTCAACGGCCTCAAGGCCATCAACGACGACCATGGCCATGCGGCCGGTGACGCCATGCTGCGCCGCGCCGGCGAGGTGCTGGCCAAGGCCGTGGACGCAGCCCACTGCGCCGCGCGCGTGGGGGGCGATGAGTTCATGGTGCTGCTGCCCGGCGTGGACGAGCGCGGCGTCCTGGCCGTGCAGGAGCGCATCCAGTCGCTGGTGGACATGAACAACCAGTTCTACCCCGGCCAGCACCTGAGCCTGGCCATGGGCCGTGCCATCTGCCAGGCGGGCGAACAGGTCGACGAGGTTCTGCAGCAGGCCGACCAGAACATGTACCAGGAAAAAAAACGCTACTACGACGAGCACGCCCTGGATCGGCGTCGGCAGCGACCCCCAGCGGGCTAGTGCACGGCGATGTGCGCCCCGGTATCCGGCCAGCGGCGGCGCAGCCAGATCCAGGCCACCAGGCCCACGGCCATCATGGCCAGGGACGTGGCGGCGAGCAGGCGCGGCGAGTGCATCACCAGGGGCACGACCAGGCCCGCGACCAGCCCGTTGGCCACCGAGCCGATGCAGGCCTGCAGCGATGAGGCCATGCCGCGCCGCTCGGGGTGAAGGTCCAGCACCAGCAGCGTGACCACGGGCACCATCAGTGCCCAGCCGAAGGCAAAGATGCTGATGGGCAGCAACGCCCAGGAGGCGTGCGGCGCGAGCAGCAGATTGGCCAGCAGGTTGACCAGCGACACCACCAGCATCACGGTAAAGCCCATGCGGATCTGACGCTCGGGTGCGATGCGCCCCGCCAGGCGCCCGCTGAGCCAGGCGCCCGCCATGATGCCCGAGATGGTGAGCACGAAGAACCAGAAGAACTGCGTCGGCCCCAGGCCCAGGTGCTGGCCCAGGAAGGCCGGCGCCGCCAGCACGTACAGGAACATGCCGTTGAACGGTACGCCGCTGGCCAGCGCCAGCAGCAGAAAGCGCGGGCTGGACGCCATGTGCGCGTAGCCCTGCATCAGGTGGCGCATGTGAAAGGGCTGGCGGTGGCTGGTGTGCAGGGTCTCGGGCAGCAGGCGCCAGTTCGCCACCCACAGCACCACCCCCACGCCCGTCAGGAACCAGAAGATGCTGTGCCAGTTGGCATGCACGTACAGCCAGCCGCCGACGATGGGCGCCACGGCAGGCGCCACGCCAAAGTAGATGGTCACCTGGCTCATGACCTTCTGCGCCTGCGAGGGCGGGAACATGTCGCGGATGACCGCGCGCGACACCACGATGCCCGCGCCCGTGGAAAAGCCCTGCAGCGCGCGGAAGAACACCAACTGCCCGATGTTCTGCGCCAGCGCGCAGCCGGCCGAGGCCAGCGTGAACATGGCCAGGCCCCACAGGATCACCGGGCGGCGTCCGAAGCTGTCGGAGAGCGCACCATGGAACAGGTTCATGAAGGCAAAGCCGAACAGGTAGGCCGACAGCGTCTGCTGCATCTGTACCGGGTTGGCGCCCAGCGCCTGGGCAATGCCGGTGAAGGCGGGCAGGTAGGTGTCTATGGAAAACGGCCCGAGCATGCCCAGCACGGCCAGGAGGACGGCCAGTGCCCAGCGCGGACCGCGCCACAGTTGATCGGCTTGCGGATTCATGGTGCAGGTGGAGTGGATGCTCTGCGGTGCAGGGCGAGGGCACCTGCGGCAAGCGGGAAGTGTCGCAGGTTCCCGGCCGCGGCGCCGGCTCCAAGCAAAAGGGCCTGGCATGCGCCAGGCCCTGGAAAAAGTGGTGGGTCCTGTAGGATTCGAACCTACGACCTACGGATTAAGAGTCCGCTGCTCTACCAACTGAGCTAAGAACCCACTGTGCCTCGCCGTACTTGGCGAAGACCGCAATTATGCACCATTTTTTTGCTGCCGCAAGAAAAAATGTGCATTTATTCCATGGCGTTGCGCCGCGCCAGTTCCACGAACAGGCCGCTGTGGTCCAGTCCGCCCAGGCCATGGGCTTCGCCCGCGGCGTACAGCGACTCGAACAGGTGCGTGATGGGCGCGTCGAAGCCGATCTCCTGCGCCGTGGCCAGGGCATTGCGCATGTCCTTGAGCTGCACGCTCAGGCGCCCGCGCGGCGCGAAGTCGCGCTCGACCATGCGCTGGCCATGCAGTTGCAGGATGCGGCTGTCGGCAAAGCCGCCGGTGATGGCCTCGCGCACCTTGGCCATGTCGGCGCCGCCCTTGGCGGCGAGCAGCAGGGCTTCGGCCACGGCGCCGATGGTGATGCCCACGATCATCTGGTTGGCCAGCTTGGCAAGCTGGCCCGCGCCGTGCGGGCCCACGTGCGTGGCGCGGCCCAGGGCGGCAAACAGGGGCAGGGCGCGCTCGAAGTCGCGCGCCTCGCCCCCGGCCATGATGGCCAGCGTGCCCTGCTCCGCGCCCACGGTGCCGCCGGAGACGGGGGCGTCCAGATGGGAGGTGCCGCGCGCGCCCAGGCGCGCGGCGTGCGCGCGCGCCTCGGCCGGGCGGATGGAGGACATGTCGATCACGAGCTGGCCCGGGCCCAGGGCCTGGGCCGTGCCCAGGCCGAAGAGCACCTCGTCCACCACGGGGCCGTTCTCCAGCATGGTGATGGTGCATTCGGCCGCGGCGGCGGCCTGCGGGGCGCTGGCGTGCACGGTGGCGCCCTCTGCGGCCAGGGGCTCGGCGCGCGCGGCGGTGCGGTTCCAGACATGGACCTCGTGCCCCGCATGCAGCAGGCGCCGGGCCATGGGCAGGCCCATGAGGCCTGTGCCCAGTACGGCTACTTTCATGGGTTCTCCTTGCGGCTGCCGGGCAGGGCCGGACGGCGCTTACATCAGCAAATGTTCGCCCGCATTGTCGCCGCCCAGGATCACGTAGTTCACCTTGCGGATGTCCATGAGCCTGGTGCCGCCGGCGTAGCTGATGGAGCTTTGCACGTCCTGCTCCATCTCGACCAGGGTGTCGGCGAGCTTGCCCTTGACGGGCTCGAGGATGCGCTTGCCCTCCACATGCCGGTACTCGCCCTTGTTGAAGTCGCTGGCCGAGCCGTAGTACTCCTTGAAGAGCTCGCCGTCGACTTCCACCGTGCGGCCGGGCGATTCCTCGTGGCCCGCGAACAGCGAGCCGATCATCACCATGGTGGCGCCGAAGCGGATGCTCTTGGCGATGTCTCCGTGGCTGCGGATGCCGCCGTCGGCGATGATGGGCTTGGTGGCCACGCGCGCGCACCACTTCAGCGCCGAGAGCTGCCAGCCGCCCGTGCCGAAGCCCGTCTTGAGCTTGGTGATGCACACCTTGCCGGGGCCCACTCCCACCTTGGTGGCGTCGGCGCCCCAGTTCTCCAGGTCGATCACCGCCTCGGGCGTGGCCACGTTGCCCGCGATCACGAAGGCCGCGGGCAGGTGCTGCTTGAGGTAGGCGATCATGGCCTTGACGCTGTCGGCGTGGCCGTGGGCGATGTCGATGGTGATGTACTCGGGCACCAGGCCCTCGGCCTTGAGCCGGTCCACGGTGGCGTAGTCCTGCGGCTTGATGCCCAGTGAGATCGAGGCGTAGCAGCCCTGGGCCTGCATGCTGCGCACGAACTGCACGTTGTCCAGGTCGAAGCGGTGCATCACGTAGAAGTAGCCGTTCTGCGCCATCCAGGTGCAGATGGCCTCGTCCACCACCGTCTTCATGTTCGCGGGCACCACCGGCAGGCGAAAGCGCCGCGGGCCGAACTGCACGCTGGCGTCGCATTCCGCGCGGCTGTCCACGCGGCACTTGCGCGGCAGCAGCAGGATGTTGTCGTAGTCGAAGATTTCCATGAGATTCCAAGCTCCTGTGAAAGGTCGCCGCCAAAGGATTTTGGGCGGCGCGGGGCGCTTGGCCTGAAGACCGGCTTCGTGGGTGCGGGCGTGGCAGCCGGCACCGGACCCCGCGGTGCGCGGGCACAAAAAACCGGGCGTCAAGAAACTTGGGCCCGGTGACTGATTGTACCTGCCTTGCCGCGCGTGTGTGCCGGGGGTGCCGATTCAGGGCTTGGCCGCGCACACGGAGCGGGCGGCGGCGAGCACTTCGCCGGCATCGGTCTCCATCCAGGCCAGCAACTGCAGGCGCTGTTCCTGCGTGCCTTCGGGCAGGTACATGGGAACGATCTGCTGCCACACTGCCGGCTGCTTCTTTTTTGATAGCTGCTCGCGCGCATCCATCCAGCGTGAGAAGGTGTTTCGGACCACAAAACGGGCCACGGGGCTGCCCTCGCTGCCCGCGGGCAGGGCCTCGGCCAGCACCAGCCACAGCGTCGCGCCGCGGGCGCCGGCGTGCACGCGCACGCTGGCGCCCACGTAGTCGTTCACCGCCGGCCCCAGGGCCAGGCGCAGGGCGGGGCGCGGGCCCCGGGGCGGGTGCACGGGGGCGGTGTGCACGTCGCTCGTGGCCGGAACGGGGCGCCCGAGCGCCTGCAGGCGTTCGAGCGCATCGCGCCGGGCGGCGGCAGACAGCGGCGCCTCGTCGCCGGCGGCACCGGGCACGATCCAGTCGAGCAGCAGGGCCGTGGCGCCGGGGGCCGGGGTGTGCGGGTCGCGCCAGCAGTCCGCGCAGTCCGCGCTGATGAAGCGCTCGAACAGCGCCGGCGGGGGCAGTGCCGCGTCGCTGGTGCATGCGCTCATTTGCGCTGTGGCGGCGCTGGCCGCGCACGCCAGCACGCCGGCGGCGAGCGCACGCCGGGCGTGCCGGAAAAAGGCCGGGGGAGCCGGGAAGGTGTTCATGGTCGAAGTCCTGCGCAGCGCGGGGGGGCTTTCTACAATGCCCCCATGTTCCCACAAGATCCCTTGACCGGCACGCCCGCGCCGGCGCCCCCGCCGCTGCTGTCCCACCTCAACCCGGAGCAGTTGGCCGCCATCACCCTGCCCGCCGGGCACGCGCTCATCCTGGCAGGCGCGGGCTCGGGCAAGACGCGCGTGCTCACCACGCGCATCGCCTGGCTGCTCTCGACCGGCTTGGCCACGCCGGGCGGCATCCTGGCCGTCACGTTCACCAACAAGGCCGCGCGCGAGATGGTCGCGCGCCTCACGGCCATGCTGCCGGTGAACGTGCGCGGCATGTGGATAGGCACCTTCCACGGCCTGTGCAACCGCCTGCTGCGCGCGCACCACCAGGCGGCGGGGCTGCCGCAGGCCTTCCAGATCCTGGACACGCAGGACCAGCTCTCGGCCGTCAAGCGCCTGTGCAAGCAGTTCAACGTGGACGAGGAGCGCTTCCCGCCCAAGCAGTTGCAGTACTTCATCGCCGGGTGCAAGGAAGAGGGCCTGCGCCCGCGCGACGTGCCCGCCCACGACAGCGACAGCCGCAAGAAAGTCGAGCTCTACGAGCTTTACGAGGCGCAATGCCAGCGCGAGGGCGTGGTCGATTTCGGCGAGCTGATGCTGCGCTCCTACGAGCTGCTGCGCGACAACGACGCCATCCGCGCGCACTACCAGCGGCGCTTTCGCCACATCCTGGTCGACGAGTTCCAGGACACCAACCGCCTGCAGTACCTCTGGCTCAAGCAGATGGCGGGCGACGAGGTGGACGGCCGCCTGCAGACGCATGCCAGCGTCATGGCCGTGGGCGACGACGACCAGAGCATCTATGCCTTCCGCGGCGCGCGCGTGGGCAATATGCAGGACTTCGTGCGCGAGTTCGCCGTGGAGCAGCAGATCAAGCTGGAGCAGAACTACCGCAGCCACGGCAACATCCTGGATGCGGCCAACCACCTGATTGCGCACAACCGCTCGCGCCTGGGCAAGAACCTGCGCACGGCGCAGGGCGCGGGCGAGCCCGTGCGCATCTACGAGGCCGTGAGCGACTTTGCCGAGGCGCAGTGGATGCTCGATGAGATCCGCCAGCTCGTGAAGAACGACGGCCTGCCGCGCCGCGAGATCGCCATCCTCTACCGCAGCAATGCGCAAAGCCGCGTGATCGAATCGGCGCTCTTCAACGCCAGCATTCCCTACCGCGTGTACGGCGGGCTGCGCTTCTTCGAGCGCGCCGAGATCAAGCACGCCCTGGCCTACCTGCGCCTGCTGGAGAACCCGCACGACGACACCAGCTTTCTGCGCGTGGTCAACTTCCCGCCGCGCGGCATCGGCGCGCGCACGCTCGAGCACCTGCAGGACGCGGCGCGCCAGGCGGGCTGCTCGCTGCACGACGCCGTCACCACCGTGCCCGGCAAGGCCGGGGCCAACCTGGGCGCCTTCGTCGCGCTCGTCGATGTGCTGCGCGAGCGCACGCAGGGCCAGAGCCTGTGCGGCATCATCGAGCACATGCTCGACGACAGCGGCCTGCTGGCGCACTACCGCGCCGACAAGGACGGCGCCGACCGCATCGAGAACCTGCAGGAGCTGATCAACGCGGCCGAGAGCTTCGTCACCCAGGAGGGCTTTGGCCGCGACGCCGTGGCCCTGCCGCTCGACGAGCACGGCACGCCGCTGACGCAAAGCCCCGTGAGCCAGGGGCTGGAGCCGGATGCGCCCGCGCCGGCCGCGCCCGGCATCCTGGACGCCGACACGGGCGAGACGCTCTCGCCCCTGGCGGCCTTCCTCACGCATGCCGCGCTCGAAGCGGGCGACAACCAGGCCGAGGCCGGGCAGGACGCCGTGCAGCTCATGACCGTGCATGCCAGCAAGGGCCTGGAGTTCGATGCCGTGTTCATCGCCGGCCTGGAAGAGGGCCTGTTCCCGCACGAGAACGCCATGAGCGACCACGGCGGCCTGGAAGAGGAGCGCCGCCTGATGTACGTGGCCATCACGCGCGCGCGCCAGCGCCTGTACCTGAGCCACGCCCAGACGCGCCTGCTGCACGGCCAGACGCGCTACAACATCCGCAGCCGCTTCTTCGACGAATTGCCCGAGCAAGCCCTCAAGTGGATCACGCCCCGGCAGCAGGGATTCGGGACGTTTGCTCCTGATTCAGGAGCTGGTGGCGCTTACCAGAAGGGCGCCAGAGGCACTTTTGGCTTCAAATCCGAAACCTTCGCCAGCCCGCCCGTGCCGGTGCAGAAAGCACCGCCCGCGCACGGCCTGCGCGTGGGCCTGGGCGTGTTCCACACCAAGTTCGGCGAAGGCAAAGTGCTGGCCATCGAAGGCCAGGGCGACGACGCGCGCGCCCAGGTCAACTTCCCGCGCCACGGCACCAAGTGGCTGGCGCTGTCGGTGGCCAAGCTGACGGTGGTGGAGTAGTGGCACGGCGGCGGGGTGCAGCGCCGCCGGCCCTGCGGCCGACGCGCAAGCATGCGGCGCGGCACCTGCTGAGCCCGGCGCAGTGGCAGGAGAGCCTGGCCATCGCTCCGCTGGTGTCCTTGCGCATCGCTTGCGTGGCGGGCCTGCAGTCGGCGCTGGCAGTGCTGGTCGCCATCGTGGTGGCGCATGTCTCGTCCTGGCCGCAGTGGGTGGGCTTTCCGGCGCTGGGGGCGCTGGCCGCGCTGTTCGGGCGTTTCGCGCCGCTGGGGCGCCAGCGCATGCGCATCGTGGCCATCTGCGCCGCGCTGCTCACGCTGGCGGTGCTCCTGCCGTCGCTGGCGTCGCTGCTCGGGGCGTCCCCGGTGGTGCTGGTGCTTGTCCTGGCCCTGGTGGCCGGAGGCTCGACCATGGCGGTGGCGCGCTGGCAGCTGGGCGGGCCCGGCGCGGTGATCATCGTCTTCGCGGCCGGGGCCGCGCTCGTGCCGGCGCAGGCGCCGGAGACTGTGCTCCTGCGCACGCTGGCCACGGCCGCCGGCGGCGCCCTGGCCTGGGGCACCTGCTGGCTCACCGACCCGCTGCGCGCGCCCGCCCTGGCCGGCCTGCGCCTGCCGCCGGCCCATGTGCCGCCGCTCAGCCACCAGGCGATCGCGGGCGCGCGCATCGCCGCGGTGGCCGGCCTGGCGGCGCTGATCGCCCACGCCGCCGGCTGGCAGCACCCGGCCTGGGCCGCCATCGGCGCCACGGCCGTGATGCAGGGCGGGCACCTGCATGTCACCATGAACCGCGCGCTGCAGCGCATGGCGGGCACGGTGGTGGGGGCCTTTGTGGTCTGGGCCATCCTGGCGCAGCACCCGCCGTTCTGGGTGGTGGTGGCGGCCATCGTGCTGTTCCAGTTCCTCACCGAGGTGGTGATCGGCTTCAACTACGCGCTGGGCCAGATCACGGTGACGCCCATGGCCTTGCTGATGACCTCCCTGGCTTCCCCCGCGGTCAGCAGCGGCATGCCGGTCGAGCGCGTGCTCGACACCATCCTGGGCGCGGCCCTGGGCATCGTGGCGGCCGTGGTCTTCTCCAGCGTGGATGACCGGGTGCACCTGCATGCGCACCGCAGCCGGGGGCGTTGAGGCCACTGCCGGGCCCGCCAAAAACACTCTGTCCCCTGTTCGTGCTGCTCTGCGGTTGCCAAGCTTGAACCATCGTTGTATTGACAATGGCTACACATAGATGCAAAATGTATATCTATTCGATATACGCACTGGAGTATTGTCATGCGTGATGCCGCCATCAATCTTCGGGCCCGGCCCGACCAACGCGACCTGATTGACCAGGCTGCGGCGGTGCTGGGCAAAAACCGGTCCGACTTCATGCTCGAGGCTGCTTGTGAGCGAGCTCGCACTGTGGTTCTCGACCAGGTGTTCTTCAGCCTGGACTCCGACAAATTCAAGCGGTTCACCGAATTGCTCGATGCGCCAGCGTCATCGAATGCGGGCCTGCAGCGATTGATGGGCGTTCAGGCCCCCTGGGTTGCGCGCGCCAAATGAGCATGCGGTTGTCTGCTCCGGAGCCCCTTCGCGCTGACCATGACCTGAGCACCTTCGAATGCGGCGGGCCCAGTCTGGACGACTGGTTGAGGCGCCGTGCGTTGATCAACCAACTCAACGGAGCCAGCCGCACATTTGTGGTGATGGACGACACACCACAGGTGGTTGGGTATTACGCGTTGGCTGCCGGCGCCGTTTCACACGGGAATGCGACCGGCAGCATTCGCCGCAACATGCCGGACCCCATTCCGGTGCTGGTGTTGGGCAGGCTTGCAGTCGCGCAGCGTGTCAAAGGACAGCGATTGGGCGCTGCCTTGCTGCAGGATGCCGTGCTACGAGCCATGGCCGTTTCAGAAAATGCGGGCGTTCGGGCTCTTCTCGTGCATGCGTTGACCGATGATGCGAAGGCCTTCTATGAGCACTATGGGTTTCAACCGTCCCCGATGGACCCTATGACTCTCATGCTGCGTTTGCAGGGCCCCAAAGAAGCTTTGTAACTGCGCCAATGGCGCTCGCCTGCCACGAGCACCCATACGAGCAGACCACTGAGCCCAACAATCACGGGGCCCTGGGGCCCCGCGCTGCTCGGTAGCCGTGCGGCCCCTCGTCTCAGGCCTTGCCCAGCTTCATCTGCGTGGGCGTGCCGGTGAGGTAGCCCACGGCCGCGCCGGCCTTGTCACGATAGTTGGCCTTGATCAGCGGGTCCAGGGTGTCCTTGACCACCTTGTGGATGCTGCCCCAGTCGCCGGCGTGCTGGAAGTTGCTCATGATGTAGGTCCAGCCGTTGATCTCGTCCACGGCGTGCAGGCCGGTGGATTCGCCGCCCGCGGGGATCGACATGATGCGCGACAACTGCTTGGTGTCGATGTGGTAGGCCCACAGGAAGTTGTTGACGTGCTGGCCGCTGTCCTCGCCGATGAACAGGGTGCGCATCTTTTCCGAGAACTTCAGGTTGTCCGGGTTGGCCACCTTGTGGGGGTTGGCCGTGTTGCCCAGGGCGTCGGCGGCAATGTCTTCGCCGACCAGCAGGGCCTTCAGGTCCACGGGCATCCAGTCGCTGTGGATGGCGCCACCGGCCGTGTCCTTCTGGCCGCCCCGGAGGTTGAGCGCCATCACCGCGCCCGCCTTGAGCGTCTTGGGGATGGAGACACCGTTGCCCGGCACGTTGGCGGCGTTGCCGGCCACCATGGAGTCCTGGCAGTTCTGCAGGGCGGAGTAGGCCACCTTGTCCCGGATGTTGACGGTCGTGCCTTCCATCTTCGAGAAGCCCATGCTGGCGCCGCGGTAGGCGGCGTAGCGGTGGGTTTCGAGGAAGGCGGCGGCCTTGTCCATGCCGGGGTGGATCTTGATCCACTCGGTCTTGCCGTTGGCGACGATCTTGGTGAAGCTGGCGTCGTTCGGATCGGCCTTCACCACGGTCATGATGTCGGTGGGCTTGAGCGTGTTGGCCAGTTGCTCGATCTCGGCGCTGGTGGCCGAGCCGAGCTTGATCCAGGTGAGCGCTGCTGCGCCGGTGGCCGCGGGGTCGATCGAGAAGCCCACACCCACCTTGGCGGCGTACAGGGTGCCGGAGGACAGATCCTTTTCCCGGTCGGCCACGAACACGAAGTAGGCGCTGTTGGTGGCGTCGTCGCCCATCAGCGCCGTGCGGTTGTCGGGCATGACCTGCACCAGCTCGTGCGAGATGCGGCCCATGCAGAAGTGTTTCTTGATGCTGCCCGTGCCGTCGGGATTGACGGTGACTTCGGGCATGTGGCCATAGTGGTAGGGGTTGGCTCTGGTGGCGTCGCCGTACAGGTTCTGGCTGTAGGCCTGGAACATGGTGTTGCTGGCGATGCCGAAGGCATCGGGCTCGTACTCTTCGCTCGACAGGTGGGTGCCCCAGGGCGACAGGCTGGCGCCGCAGGTGATCCACAGGCCGTGCACCTTGGAGGTGTCCACGTTGTGGTACTTCACCAGGCTCAGCTTGCCGGTGGTTTGGTCCTGGTCGAGCGTGAGCACGGCGATGGGCGAGGGCAGCTTGCCGTACATGTCGGTCTTGCCGTCTTGCGCCCAGGTGGTGTATTCGAACTGCACCACGGCGAAAACCGCCTTGCCCTTGATGCCGGCGACCGTGGGGTTGGCCACCGTCAGCAGCGAGGTGCCATCGGGCGCGTCCGAGAAATACGGGCGCTCGCTGCCGGGCACGGTGCGGTCGATGATGGGCTGGTTGTGGATGTCGTAGTAGCCGCCCGAGAGGATGGTGCCGCCCTGGCCGTCGGGGACCCGGTCGCCGGTCACGAAGAAGGGCTGGTAGGCCAGTTGGTAGGTCTGGACCGAGCCGTCGCTCAACTGGATGTTCAGGCTCGAGCCCACGGTCGTCGTGGCCATGGCGGCCGGATTGGCCAGCGTGGGTGCCGGCATGGACGTGAAGCTGGCGGACACGTAGCTGGCGCCGTCATCGCCGCCGCCACAGGCGGCCAGCAGCGAAGCCGAGGCACCGGCGCCGAGGGGCAGCAGGGGAACGCCAGCCAGGAATTGCAGGGCCTTGCGGCGGGTGGGCATCGTGGTGTGGGACATCGTCAAGGGTTTCCAGGTAGGTATGCGGACAATCAGGAAGCGCCTTGTCCCGCCCGTGCCCGCCCGGTGGCGGCGGCATGCGTGGGTGGGCGCGCTTTCCTGTCGCGGATGCTAGAAACGCCCCGTGACAGACGTTTGACGTCTGCGTGACGGTTTGGCGGCGGGCGGGCTGCGGCTGCCTGTCCCGGCCTCAGTGGACGCTGCCGTGCCCGGGGTAAGGCGCGTCGGCCGGAGCGGGGGGCTGCTCATACAGCCGGCCGCGCCCGTCCTTGGGGCCCTTGATGCCGCTGATCTGCCAGGCCGTGCGCTCTTGCACCAGGGCGGCCAGCATTTCCATCTCCTCATCGCTGTGGTTGATGGCTGCGGCCGGCCGCAGGCTGCGCCCCTGGCGCGGGCTGGCCTCGGCCCAGAAGGACTGGTGGTAGCGCGACTCGCTCAGCACGCGCTCGCTGCCGGCAGTGAGCTCCACCGTGCCATAGCAGTTGCAGAAGTAGCTGCGCCAGTCCTCCTCGGGAAAGACCTCGGCGTACACGCCCGTGCCGCGTATGCCGGCCGTCAGCGTGGGCGTGAGGACCTGGCGGTCCGTGCCCCGCCGCCATACGCTGGCCACCGCGCCCGTGAGCAGGCGCAGCACGCGCACGGCCCCGGGGGCCTCGCCCTGCAGCTCCAGGCGCGTGTTCTCGCGCACGAGGTAGGCGCTGTCGCCCACGGTGAACACGGCGCTGGAGCCCGGGCCGGTCTCCACGCGGTCGCCCGCGGCCACGCTGCCCTGGGGCAGCAGCGGCTGGCCGTTGCGCAGCACGTCGCCGCGCAACTGCACCACGCGGCCCGGCGCAGGCTGGGCCCAGACGGCGTGCCCCGCGGGCAGCAGGGGGCCGGCCAGGGCCGCCTGGACCAGGCGGCGGCGCGCGCGCGCGGTGGCCTCAGGCGCTGGATCCACCAGGGGGGGCAGGGCGTTCTGCATCGGCAGGCCTTTCTGCCGCCTGCTCGGGCGGCTCGAAACAATCGCGGAAGGTGAACACGATGGAGCCGAACAGCATGGTCGCCATCACCATGGCCAGCCCCAGCATGATGCCGCCCAGGGCACCGGCGCCGCCCAGCAGGGTGGCCAGCAGGCTCACCAGCAGCCCGCCGAAGGCGAACACGCCCATCCAGCCCAGGCCATAGACCACGAAGGCGCCCAGGTTGCGCGTGCAGGCCACGATGCTGAAGAACAGGCTCTTGACCGGCGGCACCCCGTGCCAGTGCACCAGCCCCGGCGCGTGCCAGAACAGCAGCGACAGCGGCAGGTACAGCAGCATGGACACCCACATCGCGGCCTGGAAGTCGCCGTCCTCCACCAACTCGGGCGTGAGGGCCGCGCGCCCCAGGTACACCTGGGCGAACGCACCGCCGTCGATGAGCGCGGACACGCCGATCACCAGCAGAAAGCCCGCCGCGTAGAGCAGCCCGAGCTGCAGCATGTGGCGCATGCGCTGGCGTCCGGTGCGAAAGGCTGCCAGCAGCACCTCGGGCGTGGGAAAGCGCCCCTGCATGGCTTCGGCCGAGGCCACCATCATCGCCAGCGTGACCGAGGGCAGCAGCACCAGGGCGAGCACCGGGCCGATGAAGGGAAACAGCGAGGCCAGCGACATGGCCGCCATGGCCATGAAGAACAGCGCCGCCATGGCCAGCGGCTGGCGGCGAAAGACGGTAATGCCGCCCCGGACCCAGGCGATGCCGGTGCGGGCGGGAACGATGCGCAGTTTCATGCGGGCATGGTAAGGCGGGGTGGGGGCGCTGGTCAGAGCACCACGGGGTGTTGCACGCGCTGGCGCAGCACGCGCTCGAAATGGGTGGGGTCGTGCGCCTTGAGCATGGCGGCCTCGCGCGGCAGGTAATAGTCCCACAGCCGTGAGATCCAGAAGCGCAGCGCGCCGGCGCGCGCCATGGCGGGCAGCAGCTCGCGCTCGGCGGCGGTGAGCGGGCGCACGGCCTGGTAGGCGTCGAGCATGGCGGCGGCGCGCGCGGCGTCGTGCACGCCCGTGGGCAGGTCCACGCACCAGTCGTTCAGGCACACGGCCAGGTCGAATAGGAAGGTGTCGACGCCAGCGAAATAGAAGTCGAAGAAGCCCGTGAGCTGCTCGCCCTCGAACATCACGTTGTCGCGGAACAGGTCGGCGTGGATGGGGCCGCGCGGCAGGGCCGCGTAGGCGCTGCTGGCGGCCACGTGGTTCTGGTAGGCGAGCTCGGCGCGCAGCAGCGCCGCCTGCTCGGCCCCCAGGTGCGGCAGCACCACGGGCACGGTCTCGTTCCACCAGGGCAGGCCGCGCAGGTTGGGCTGCTGGCGCTCGTAGTCACGCCCGGCCAGGTGCATGCGCGCCAGCATGCCGCCCACGGCGGCGCAGTGCACGGCGCCGGGTGCGAGCTGGCTGCGCCCGGCCAGGCGGTTGACCACGGCGGCCGGCTTGCCGCACACGGTGTGCAGGATGTCGCCGGCCGCATTGGCGCGCGGGTCGGGCACGGGGATGCCCTTGTGCGCCAGGTGCTTCATCAGGTGCAGGTAGAAGGGCAACTGCGCGTGCGACAGGCGCTCGAACAGCGTGAGCACGAACTCGCCCGCGTCGCAGGTGACGAAGTAATTGGTGTTCTCTATGCCGCCCTCGATGCCGCGCAGCGCATGCAGCGCGCCCAGTTGCAGCGCCTGCAGCAGCGCGCTGGCTTCAGTGTCGGACACGGGGGTGAAAACGGCCATGGGTCGGAACAGGAGGAGGGAGGCAGGCGGAGCAGGGCGGGGCGGCCGCTGCGGACGGTGGGCACCAGGGCGTGCGGGTCAGAACTTCTTGAGGTTCCACACCCGGGCGCCCGTGGTGGCTTCGGCGCCGCTGCGCGCGCGGTTGCGCACGCCATCGGCGGGCTGCACCTCGTACTCGGGCAGCACGCCCACCTTGGGTTGCACGGTGATGCTCTGCGTCTGCCCGCCCACGCGCAGCTCGTCGATGCGGCTGCCGCCGTCTTCCACGCGGATGCGCTCGGTGCGCTGGTTCAGGCGGCCGGCGGCTTGCTCTTGGTTTGATAGCTGCTCGCGCTCTTGGGCTGTGCCCTGGAGGCTTGTTTGGCTGGAATTCTGTGCCCAGGCAGGGGCACCCGCCAGGGCCAGCAGCAATAGGGTGGGAAGGGCACGCATGGCGCAATTGTAGGCTTCTAGGGTTCGCGCCGATGCCCGCAGGCGTGGCGCTGCGCTACATTGGGCCCGGGGTGCGCGCTGCGGTGCAGCGCGCACCCCGGCGTCGTTCGATGGGACTGCATCCGTTGGGGCGAGCCTTTTGTCCTTGTTGCTGCCTCTTTCATGACCGGTCTGTTCACCCCCCCGGAAACCCTTGCCTGCCTGCAGGAGCGCCTGCAGGAGGCCGAGGCGCGCCTGCAGTCCCTGGGGCGCAACCTGCCCGGCAGCGTGCTCTTCCAGAGCGTGCGCGAGGCCGACGGCAGCCGCCGCTTCGCCTTCATGGGCGAGGGCATAGAACGCATCGCGGGCGTGGATGCGGCCGAGCTGCTGGCAGATTTCACGGTGTTCTACCGCATGATCGACGCGGAGGACTTTCCGGCCTACAAGGGCGCCGTGAACCGTTCCTACGAGGCCCTGGAGACGGTGCAGGTGCAGTTCCGCATCCACCGGCCCGACGGCGAGATCCGCTGGATCCGCATGGGCGCCACGCCGCGCGCCCTGGGCCACGGGCGCGTGGCCTGGGACGGGCTGCTGACCGACATCACCGGGCAACTGCGCGCCGAGGCCGCCACGCGCGCCTACGAGACCCAGCTCGCCGGGGTGCTGCGCCACCTGCCCGGCGCCGTGGCGCGGCTGGGCCTGGATCTGCAAGTGCTCTACGTCAATTCCACCCAGGCGCAGTGGGTGGATGCCGAGGCCGACGCGCTCATCGGCAAGCGTGTGCCCGAGGTGATCTCTGCGCAACTGATGGAGCGCATGACGCCGTACTTCGAGCGCGCCGTGCGCGGCGAGACGGTGGTGTTCGTCAACCGCATCGACCGTCCCGATGGCGAGGTGCGCTACCGCCACACCACGCTGGTGCCCGAACGCACGGCCGATGGCGCGGTCGGCTCCATCGTGCTCTTTGCCTATGACTTGACCGAACTCAAGAACGCGCAAAGCGAGCTCCAGCGGCAAAAGGCCTTGCTCACCAGCCTGCTCAAGGCCATGCCCGACATGGTCTATCTCAAGGACACGCAGGGCGTCTATCAGGCCTGCAATCCGGTGTTCGAGCGCTTCATGGGCCGCAGCGAGCGCGAGATCCTCGGCCACACCGACGCCGAGCTCCTGGCACCGGCGGCGGCCGCGCATTTCAGCCGCCACGACCGGCACGCCATGCAGGCCTGGCAGCCCCTGGCGGTGGAGGACACGCTGGTCTTCGCCGAGGACGGCTACGAGGGCCAGTTCGAGACCATTCTCTCGCCCATCCGCGACGTGCAGGGCCGCACCACCGGGGTGCTGGGGGTCTCGCGCGACATCACCGACCGCAAGCAGGCGGCGCAGGAGATCGAACGCCTGGCGTTCTACGACCCGCTCACGCGGCTGCCCAACCGGCGCCTGCTGCTCGACCGGCTGCAGCGCCAGGTGCTCAGCGGCCAGC
>Ga0209960_1002028_pt1 | contig 22229 bp, 14 predicted proteins | sample ThiBiot_500_plan_2_FD_183947 | JGI IMG/M metagenome (GOLD analysis project Ga0209960, IMG submission 183947) | Wastewater bioreactor microbial communities from Cape Town, South Africa - Thiocy_expt_500_plan (SPAdes) | ecosystem: Engineered > Bioreactor > Thiocyanate-remediating >...
GACGATTTTTCTTCTAATTCAGATTCATCGATCTCGATTGCCTTTGGTAGGACCAAGTTGTAGTCATCGTTGGTTTCGATCAGTGATTTTTGAAATGAATATTTTTTTGACCTTTCAACATGATTTTTATCGAAATTCAGATTCTCCAATCTCGATTACCTCGGGTCGGATCAATTTTCAACCGTCATCGACTACGATTAATAATTTCGAAAATGAACGTTTGTTTGACCTTTGAACATGATCTCTATCGAAAATCGAATTGTGCGATGTCGATTAGCTAGGGTCGGACCATCGGTCAGTCATAATTGATTACAATTAGTGATTCCTGAAAACAAATGTTTTTTGATCTTTGAAAATGATTTTTAGTGGAATTAGGATTGTCCGGTCTCGACTACCTTTGGTCAGACGGAGTTCCAGTCGTTGTTGATTACGATTACTGATTTCTGAAATCAATGTTTTTTTGACCTTGGAAGACGATTTCGATTACCGAGGATCGGACCACGTGTATGTCATCGTTGATTTCCGATATCAATGTTTTTTTGACCTTTGAACACGATCTTTACTGTAATTGAGGTTCTCTGATGTCAATCCCCGAGGGTCGTGACCAATTGTCACCCATCGTCGATTCAAATTCGTGAGTGCGAAAACCGATGTTTTTTACCCCAAGAATGACTCATATTCGGACTCCCTGACCTTTATTACCTGAGGTCCGACCAAATTTCAACTATCATTGGTCACTATTACGAGTTTCTAAAACCAATGTTTTTTTGACCTTTGACCCCAAGAATGACTCATAGTCGGACTCCCTGACCTCGATTACCTAAGGTCCCACCAAGTTTCAACCATCATTGGTCACTATAAGTGAGTTCTTAAATCGATGTTCTTTTGACCCCGATGCAAACAGACAAACAAACGAATTTTTTTCATATGACCCTCCTTACAGTCGAGGGAATATAAAGATGAATAGAATTTGTTTTATTTGAAATTAAAATTCAAAATTCATTGTAGTATTCCAAACGGTTTTAATATTGTAGAGACGTAACGTTGACGGAGGAGGATACGGCGGAGGACGTGGTTGATCACGATTAGGTGGTAATGCTTCCCAACGTAAGACAAAACGATTGTGATCGACAGTATATTGATTTGAATCTTCGATAAAAAGAACTTGTAAACCTGGAAATGTACCTTCGACTTTCAAGAGAGCTGGTGGAATTCGTTCTCGATCGATGGTACCCGTAGCACTCAGATTTTCTGGATCAATCGACCAAGTACCATTACCGAATTTAATATGATAAAAATCTTGTGTTAAACTTCCATCAGTTTCTCTCACAACTGGACTAATCACAATATTGAAAATAATCGAACCACCACCACCGAAATCCCAATGCCATGGCCAATTGGTGACTTGATATTTCTTCCAAACGCCATTTTCTAAACGTGCAGTCCATGGTTGCGTATAATTATTCGCATCATTCTTATGATAACTAATCGTCACACGTCCTTGCTGATCGAAACCAATTCGATCATTATTATTAATAATTCCTCCATGTTGTGGCACAGGATCAACGATTTCACAGGTTTCCAATGTAATTGGCAATGCTAATGGTTTGCCCGTGCTTGTTTCCCAGTGAACTAGATCTTTGCTACGTGCGTAACTGAGATCGTGATTCGTTGAGCAATCACCGGATTCACGCCATACCCAGACTAAATGAAAATAATTATCCGGTCCGAGAATTGGCCCGTTGAAATAGGCATTTCGTTTGCCTTCACCATTTGTCAATGGTTTATCGAGTAAACGTTTCCATGTTTTGCTCTTCAAATCGTAGATATCATAGATTTGATTTCCATTGCCACTGTAACCATCTCGATAGGTAAAAATAAATTCATTCTCTGGTCCACGCATAAATATCGGATAAGTCACACTGCTTTCATTGATACCAACCATTCGATTTAACTTAACAAATGTTGAAGCTTTTTCCGGTTGAGAAGTACGAAAATAGACCAATGGTACTGCATGCATATTACCACTTAAATGTAAATAACCATCGTCATCAATAGCCATGGCAAGATAATTATGACTATCCCATCCTGTGGTGATATTTAACTTCGTATAAGTCCACGAATGTTCGTTTAAATTACGTTGTACAACGGTTAATTCACGTACACTGTCGTAATATGCAACGTATTGATACGGCGGTTTTGTTACGAGAGCAAATCCAACGGAATGTCCAGCCCAAACAGGTGCGATATCGAGTTGATCAACAACGAATGCATGTTCAGATTTATTTCCAATTGGTGTTGAAATAACATTTATCACCAAACAACATAAACTTACAACCAAAAACCAATTCATGTTGAATGAAGTTAACGAAATAAAACAACCTTCTGAATTTATAATATTCTATATCAGATAAGAGAAGTAAAAAGTACATGTTTGTTCTTCTTTCTGTGACGCATTATTTCAGTAAATAAAATAACAAGAGAAGAAGTAAAAGAAAAGGAGTTGATTGGCAATACAATTCGATGTAAATCAAATAATTTTTTTGTGTTTCTTCATTCTTCAACAATGTTGCAACGACGATGTTTGATTTGTTTCTTTGTATTTGTCCTGCAAGAGCATATTTCGTGTCTAAATCCGTCTGATCCATATAGTCATGGTGGTTCGTGTCTGTCGACTATGTCGATATGTAATTACGAACTACGAGCTAGTGCAGCGATGACGATGTTCTATAAGAATCTGTTTCGAGTAATTGCTAATGAAAATGGAGTTTTACAACACAATCGAACATTTTCAACCGAGGAAATTCTCACAGGTGATGGTTATCCGAAATTAGTATGTCGTCGAACTCGACTTTCATTTTTAATTCATTTAAATTCTGTTTAGGTCTATGTTTTTAACGAATCACTACCTGGTCCCACTCTCCATGGCTACCAGAATCAACTAATCCGTGTTCGAATTCATAATGATTTGTCTACGCAAGCTCTGAGCGTTCATTTTCATGGAATTCGACAGATAGGCACGCCGCAGAGCGATGGCATCGGTCGAGTGACTCAACTCTCGATTTTACCCGGTTCTAGTTTTTTACATGAGTTCATTGCGACGGATGTCGGTACTTTTTGGTATCATTCACATGTTCATTCTCAAACAGCAATGGGTTTACTCGGAGGATTTATTGTTCATCCAAAAACGAAACCGGATATTGTTCACGGCGAATTTGTTTTAATGTTACAAGATTGGCAACATTTGTATACGGGCGAACAACATGATCTTCTGATTGATAGTGGTCAATTCTATGTGAATAGTCTCGAATCTATATTCGATTCAGGAAATATCGATCATTCAACAGAAACCACTGCTTTAGTTACATCGATTTTAATCAATGGTCGTGGCCAGTATATCGATCCACGAACAAACGAAAGCTCAACAAATGTCCCATTAGAAATCCTAAAAATCCAATCTGAGAAATACGATACCTATCGTATTCGTTTAATCAACGGTGGCAATGCATTTTCATTGAAATTTTCAATTGACGAACATGTCCTACACGTCATTGCTGCAGATGGTATTCCATTCAATGAATCGATAGTTGTCGATCAATTAATTATCGGACTTGGATAACGATTTGATATTTTATTAGTGAATACAAGTCAAATGGATAGAACTAAAAATTATTGGATTCGAGTTGAGACTTTAGATAAAAATCATAATCCTAGATGGCATGGTCGTGCTATTTTACAATACACGTCAGATTCAACAATGCCAACAACGAATCAACAGACGACTGGTCGAATTCTAACATTACGTGATATGACCAGTCATGATCGATATCTAGATCGAACACTTCTCGATGAAAAAACACAAGTCAATGTTAGAAAAACACTGTCATTAAACATGGTGAATAGCAAAGGAGAACATGGTTATGAGTCGATTAATTTCATTCGTATGACATTACCAAAAATGACAGAACCGATTCTCTACAATCCTCGAAAAGCTCGAGAACTGTTACCTTGTGTCAATCAACATCGCAGTATGAAATCCGGTGAAGAATGTTACCATCATGTTAATGTACAACTGAATGATATCGTTGAATTTCTTTTAATTAACGATGATTCTGATCAACATCCTCTGCATTTACATGGTTCATTTTTTCATATAATCGAACAAGGTTTAGTGATTTCGAATAAAACAACAAGCAGTCGAATGCGTCTCATCAAAGACACGATTCAACTGCCTTCACAAGGGTATAGTGATTTTTTGTTTACAGATTTGTGAATTCGAAATTTTTTGAATAGATTTATGCGAATACGATTTCGTGGTACTAATCCTGGCGTTTGGTTATTTCATTGTCATACAGAATCTCATATGAATCGTGGCATGGCCATTATGATTCACGTAAGTCTTTCATTGCCAACATACAGCCTAGTGATTTTTTTTGGTTTTGCAGATTGCTGAAGATCGAATTCATTTGCCGTATTCGAACATAAAAATTCTTGGATATAAACTATTGATTTTTTTCTCTCGTTTGCTTTCATATTTGAACTAATATTTACCATTAACAAAATAAATATTTCCATACTGTCACGGATATATAACCGTGTTATTTTTCCCGTTTGGCAAAGAATAATTTCCATGGCACATACCGAACAGATCAAGGTTATTACAGCACAACCACAAGGACAAATGATAAGTAATCCGTTCAGTGATTACAATCAAGAATGGTCAGCTGGTTTATTCGATTGTTGCAATGATTTCGGTCAATGTAAGTCGTGTGATTAGAAACATATTTAGATGTTTTTTCAGGTATTTATGCGAATTTCTGTTGGGTTTGTTTCTTGGGTTCATTGGCAACAAGTATCAATGAACCATTGGCTTCATGTCTTTTCTGCAATCCTCTCACTGCTTATCGTATGAAAGTACGAGCTACTTTCAAAATTCGAGTAAGTGTTTTCGTTTTATTTAATAAATCTGCGAGACTGATTTGTTAATTAGGGTGATACATACAACGATGCTTGTGCTGTATGCTGCTGTCCGGTTTGTGTTGGCCTTCAAATGCGCAATGAATTAACAAATCGTGGCTTTTCTTAAACTCTCATTCATTGATATTTAACTAACAGAAATAAAAAAAAAACTAATTGCAATACTAAAATATATCTGAACAAATGAAAAGTAACAATATGCGTCATCAGTCAATGAATCATTGACAATAAAAATCGGATCAATATTTGCACTTTGAGTGTAAATAGTTGTATTAATCCAATTGACATAAAAACCGACGCGAGTATAGATGCCTGAATATTCTGCACGGCCACATCCGATGCCAAATGATGTTATTCCAACTAGAGTCCATTGTTTTCCACGTGTAAATCCCATGAGAGGTCCACCAGAATCGCCATGACATGTATCTGTAGAAATAAATATGTTTTTTTGTTTTCACAGATTGCCAATGTTTGTTAGTTATACCTTTGTTCCCTTCGGGTACACCAGCACAGAATTGTGCCGGTCGAGAATTGATATGTCGTCGGCATGTGATACTTTCGTATGCAACGGTTTTTAAAGTCACTTGTTCAAGTTGTAAAGAAGATACTCTCACATCTTCAGATGTTTGTCCCCAACCAATCGCTACGACCTACACATAATCCACAAATTTGATTTACCAGCTCGTAAAATGAAATACTCACTGTCGAATTAACAGCAGGATATTCATTGTGAGCGAATTGTGGCAAACATATTCGAGTTAAATCAATATCCTTTAGATTAAATGGAGTCGAAATTTGAATTAAAGCAATATCATGAACATATGTCCGTCGATTGAAACCAGGATGATGAATAATTTTCGTAAGTTCACGTTGTTGAGTATATCGATTGAGTTGATTTGATCCGGCATTAATCAAAATGTCCGAAACGTCCAATTCATAAACGCAATGTGCAGCTGTTAAAATCCACGTACTCGAAAGAATTGTTCCTCCGCAGAAATGCTTTCCATCTGTTTTATGCACAATCGATACGATCCAACCCCACGATCTCGTGAAAACTCTTTCGCCACCGATGATTTTTGGTTTGATTTTTGCTTGATACGAACAACCACATGGTAAATTTGCGTTACATGCATACTTGTCTCCACATGTAATCGACGATATGATGAGCAAAAAGAAAAACGAACGCAATCGTAACATCGTTGATTATAAAAATGCATGAAAAGTTTTTTTTTCCTTTCTTCCAAAAAAGAAACCTATACGGCTTTTTTTTCTTTCGTTCGGATTTTATTGACAAAATGTGTCATAGAAAGAAATTGCCGTTAGAATCGATTTTATTCGAAACTTTGTTACTGTAGCTCCGTAATTCTGTGTCGGCGTATTCGACTCTGCTTTATATCGTAAATTAGTGGTTAACGACCGTATTGTTTGAATACAGTACTTTAAGAGAAAGTTTTTGTCTATCGTATACTTGACTACTGAAAAAAATCTGTCGCTGTATTCAGAAAAAACACACTTTAGTTGAGGATCTCGACCATTTCCCCTGCAAAATCACAACCAACCATCGAACCTGGTTTAGCTAATTCAAAATATACGTGTTACCAATCGGTGCGATATGTGTGACTTTGATCAAAAGGTCGTTTATGCCATATTTAGATAGCTAAACAAATAAATAGAACATACACATGTAGGACAGTGCATTTATATTGATTTCTAGTCTGTTATACCTTCTAAGGTAAAAGTGATAGCGCATTAAAATTTTATTCTGATTGTCAAGGTTAATTATTAGCTACGACACTAACATTTATCTAAAGAATAGGTCAATGCGGTCATAAATATTATTTATTCACTCTTTTCGATTTTTTATATTGCCTTTCGATGAAGTCAGGTTTTTCCAGAGTTAGTTGTCCCAAAACAAAATAACGGATAAATAAAATGCAAAACAAATTAAAAAGAAAACTGCACGTTCTTTGCACTCAGAACTAAATTACAGAAGTAGTGAATCCACACCATCTTAATAATGCAGAGTTCAATTATATGGTTTATTCTAATCGATGCAATACAAGGATTAAGTAAGAGATTAGTTCTTTCAATAGTTTTCTGGTATTCTTTATAGTTGTATCCTATAATCAACCGAAATTTTGTCAAAATGCATCATGGGATCCAAGTGCAATCACTTTTGCCAGTAATACTATCGTTGGTTCGACCCCCTGGGATATTTTTATTGATAGAAACAATAACATTTATATACCCAATCGCAGTAATCAACAGCTCATTGTCTGGTTCAATGGTAGTACTACACCTAGCATGAATATCTCTGTTGGATCTGTCGATATCTGGACTCTTTTTGTTACAATAAGAGATGAAATTTTAATCCCTGCATCTGGTTCTATGTTTCGAATTGGCAATAACGTAACAAACATTACAACTTTCGTGTCATTCTGCCTTTGTTATGATAGTTTTGTGGATATTAATGATATGTTCTACTGTTCATATCGTGATTCACATCGAATCATAAGAAAACCGTTGGACAATTCTTTGAATTCCTATAGTATTATTGCTGGAGGTGGATACTATGGATCAACTGCGGATCTGCTTTGGAATCCATATGGAATCTTTGTTGATACTAATTTGGATTTGTATGTCGCAGATTGTTCGAATAATCGAATTCAACGGTTTCATCAAGGACAATTAAATGCAACAACTGTAGCGGGGTCGAGCGTATCTGCAACAACAATATCACTCTCCTATCCAGTTGCAGTAATCTTAGATGCAGATAAATATCTTTATATTGTAGACCATGGGAATCATCGAATAGTTGGACAAGGACCAAATGGTTTTCGATGTATTGTTGCGTGTAATGGAGGTGGTTCAGCGTCGGATCAATTAGCATTTCCAATGTCACTTAGTTTTGATAGTTATGGAAATTTATTTGTTGTTGATAAAGACAATAGTCGTATTCAAAAGTTTGCCTTAGCATCGAATTCCTGTAGTAAGTCTTGTAAATCTCGAGTAACAACCATTGAATAGGTTTTAATTAGGTATAACAACTGTCACTCCAATTGTAACAACTGTCACTCCAATTGTAACAACTGTCATTCCAATTGTAACTACAACACAGATTCAGCAAGGTATTTAAGTGAAATAACACTCCTCTCAATTGTAAAGGCCTCTCCCATTCTCCTGTGGGGAGATACGAGGAGTGAAAATTGCTGGGAAAAGTCATTTTTTCTCAAATCTCGGGGCCCATATAATATCAACAATGAAATGAATTGAGCTGAAATTTACAGTATACGTAGAACACAACTAGGTATTGCTATTTTTAAAACATTTAGTCTTAACAGAAGATGCCTTCTTTATTTTTTATGCGTCGCAAAATCGTCCGTCGAAAAAGTGCATTTTCTAGTACTTTCAGTAAAAATGCGATAAAAACCGAACGGTTCAATATTTTTTGAATCGGCTTTCGCCAAAATTCATAGAATTCATCCCTCTATCACATATATAAAAATGGGTCAAATCTGAGGATATCGATTGAGCACCTTCGGCTGTGGCTTACGTGGAATGGCTCATAAGTCTCTTTTATAGGTTGTGACAACGGTTGGTCCTTCATATAAAAATATGTAAACAGATTCTTCGAATATATTATTTAACATTCGTTATCTATATATCTGAAACAGGAAGTTCAAGTATCCGATGAAATTATCACCTGTCATACACGACAGAGGGCACTTGGGAGTAGCGACTCATAGAGTCATCAAGAATTGACTGTGAATTCTGCTTAATTCGTCAATTTAGAAAGTTCCAATAAAGAATTGAGAAGATCAATATTATTTAAAAAATGATCGTCAATAGTATATTCTACACTTATAATTCTTTCTGTGTATGCTTATTTGTTTAGAATGAGTTCTAAAAGGGAAAACTAAGAAGAAGTACGACATGAAAGCTAAGTAAAATTCAGTGGAGGGTCAAGAGAGTCGCACCGGTCAGCGTTACTTGTGTTTATTGACAGAAAAAGGAAAAAGAAGAATCTGATGTATATATAGTATAAAGAAGGCTTAGAAAAAAACTGAAAGATAATATAAAAGAGCAAAGAAAATATGTGATGCAGTCGAACGATATCGCGCATAGATAAATATTGACTTCTGGCGAGAAAAAAAATAGTAGAAGAAAGAGAACCGAAATGGCATACATATATTTCAAAGTATTGACTGATGCTTGGAAGAAACCAACAAAAGGAAGAGAAAAAAACACCCAGTAAATAGGATGATGCAGTGGCGGGCCGACATGATGGCATGGTATGGCACTTGCCACACCAAAACTTTTGTTTCTCACTGGTCACTGCCAAAAACTGAATCCTTTTCTAAGCTTGGAAGAGTCCTCTCGCTACTAACACGCCAGGATCGAAAAAGAGATCGTTATCTCAACTTGGAAGAATCCTCTCGCTACTAACACGCTAGGATCGAAAAAGAGATCCTTATCTCAACTTGGAAGAGTCCTCTCGCTACTAACACGCTAGGATCGAAAAAGAGATCCTTATCTCAACTTGGAAGAGTCCTCTCGCTACTAACACACTAGGATCGAAAAAGAGATCCTTATCTCAACTTGGAAGAATCCTCTCGCTACTAACACACTAGGATCGAAAACCATACGGTGACGGGTCGATATGGTGACATAGTATGACAGTTGCCACACCGTAACTTTTGGTTCTGGCCCGCCACTGGGATGATGCTGTGTATATAAGCTAGGGATTCTATTGAAATGTTATCAATTGACGGTTGGTATAGAGCACTACACAATATTCTTCGACGCATTCATCATTTATTGTTTTTTTCTCTTCTAGTATAAGGAATAACTATCAACAGGTCAATCAATAAAGTATCAATTTTACGACGTTTCATTTAACAGTAAGTTAAAAAACATATTAACAATCACTAAATCATATGTAGTTTCGAACAACTTGAGAAAACGACCACGATATGTAGTAAAGCAATAAGCAATTCACTTCTATTTTCTCACTCTATCATAGACTGAATTTTATTGAGTTAAATACAGGTCAGTCTGCAGTGGCGCAACCAGAAATTTTTAATGAATGGACAAACTCCGCTTGTGTCAGAAAAAAAAACGGTGGACAAAATGGGCAGGATTTTTATTGATGGGCCAAACAAAATACTAATAACGTTAAAAAAACCAAAAAAATAAAATTAAATGAGGTCCTTTTAATCAGGCATGTATAGAATTGTCAGTTCTGGGTTTCCTTCTTGAGAACCTGAAATCCCACGAGGATCCCTGTTCCTGGGAACCTAGAACTCTATGATAGTTTCTAGAAATATGCACAGAATCCTATATTCCTGAACTCTTTGACAACAGAGTTCAAGAACATATTTATTTCTCACTAGTAACTCAGGAAATATTGTTCGTAATTCTGAAATAAAGTGACTGCCGAAATGATTCATCCACTCTTACTGCATCACTTTACGCTCTATGTCATTAAAGAAAGACAAATATTAAAGAGATCACATTTCCATCATCGTATAATCCATGATATCGAATGATATTTATAAGAGATTATATCAACTTTTAAAAAGACAACTTCTACTTAGACTATTGAATACTGTCTGTGCGATATATTGTATAGCAAAATATAGATTTTTATTATCTATTATATTACCTTATTTCAACTTAAACATAGTATCTAGTTCTTTAAATAAGGATCAAAGCATGGAAATCTTTCATTTATAGCACCTATAAACTAAGAGTACAGTTTTCTTTTAGTCTGCGTGAGTAATTTTGAAATGCAAAAAAAAAACCCATATTATGCTATTTTTGAAATCAATATCAGACAAATGCAAAGCAAAATCTGAAAATATTTACACATAGATTCGATATCATGGATTATACCATAGTGGAAATGTGATCTCTTTAATATTTATCTTTCTTTAATAACACAGAAAGTAAAGTAACACAATAAGGGTAGACAAATGACTTTGACAACTACTGTGCGTAGAAAATTAAGTTTCGTTTGAAAATAAGGGCACATACCACATCCTTAAGAAAACAAACCACTATACAGTTGAGGATTCTATCTCTTAAAAATCCAGATAGGGCGCCGGATTCCCGAGTACGAAAACACTATATGAGAGTTCCATCTTCTTGGAAATGGAAACTCAAATCGTGAAGTAAAACTAGTTGGAAATGAAATCTAATTAAAATTTGATCAAACTTGAACCATTTTAATAGATTTTTAGCTACAAAAAATTAATTTTAAAGTGATTTTTTGCCACTTTCTTTTTACATGAAGAGTGTATGTGAGATTCAGACTCATCAAAAAATTAAAAAAAAACAATTTTTAAAAAATAAAATTTCAATGGGCAAGAACTTTCCGATAAAAACTTCGATGGGCAAACTTCCAAATGAAATGGGCAATTGCCCATTTTCCTCCCTCCTGGTTGCGCCACTGCTCGAAGGAGAAATATACACGACGTTTTAAATAAAATTCAGTCGAGGGTCAAGCGAGTCGCACCGACGCGCGTTACTTGTATATATGTATTTTTTTCTGTTCTGTGAGTTCTTTGTTATTGGATACAGGAATACACGATGACCATATACGATGGTCGTTTATCTCCGTTTATCTCCGTTTATCTCCGTGAGCGATCGTTTACGATCGTGGTTGTTCGACCTGGGGTTGATTATTGTCCACATTTTTTTTTACAGTGTAAGATGATGCATTACTATCGAGACGGATAAAAACAATAAATTTACTGAATTTCAGTTCACAAACAGAAGTTGCGCGTAAAAATATTTGGATTTCACAAAAATCAGAAGGTCAGAAAAAAATCAGAAAGATCTTCAAATTTCAGAAGCTTTCCTTACTTTTCAGAAAATCTGGCCACCCTGATGAGATGCTTAATGAGTATAGCTGTTTGAATATTTTATTCAGAGTAGACGGCGCTGTTTTTTTTTCAGGTGTATTAATAGTAACGTGCAGATAATCGTTTTATTTTAGGGGTGGCATATTTACTTTACTTTTACTTTAGATAAATAGGGTAAAGTAAATAAATCTATATTTCAGTACAGTGGCGCAATCAAGGGGGAGGCAAATGAGCAATTGCCCATTTCATTTAGAAGTTTGCCCATTGAAATTTTTATAAGTAACTTTTTGCCCACTGAAACTTCTTTTTCTCTGAACCAGTGTATGTATGTGTTTTTGCTCTACCACTTCCTATAAAATTCTCTCTGAAATCCTCAGGTAAGACATGTGCACAGTTATAAACGACTATTATAAAAGACATCTCATTCGTTTGGTTGATACCGTATACGATTAATTAAAACAACCTCATTTCATTTTGTTTTGTATTTTTTCTATGTTATAAATCCTTCGTCGAACCAAGAAATTTTTGCCTATTGATAAAATTACCGCCCCTTTTGCCCATCGATTTTTTTCGATACAAGAGAAGTTTGCCCACTACTCGAAAAATCTTGGTTGCGCCACTGTTTCAGTAAAATATGACCAAACAAATCATATTTGTATTTACTTTACAAAAGTAAATGGTAAATAATTTATTAACTATTTACCAGTAAAGTAAAAGTAAAATGCCATCCCTATTTTATCTTCATACAGTATGAATATTCTTGTAGATTTTTTTGTGATGGCTGAATCTAAAATACATGCTACTTCTGATGGTGCGACAGGAAATATTGCAGCGCAATTACATTGGTTTAAACAATTAGTTTCGGGATCGAATATTGAAGATTGGAAAAATACCTTCAATGAAGAGTTGGAGGCTTGGAAAGCTAAAAAACTAAATGTTGCTGTTGTAGGTTCTTCTGGTCAAGGAAAATCTTCTATTATTAATACAATACGTGGCTTAAAACCAAAAGATAAAGGTGCAGCTCGAGTTGGTATTACAGAAACGACACTCACTATTACATCTTATTCAGATCCAAAAAATCCGAATTTGATTTATTGGGATCTTCCAGGTTGTGGTACATCAGAATTTCCTCGTAATACATATTTACAAAAAATAGAATTTGAAAAATATGATTTCTTTTTAATTATCACTGCTACACGTTTTACTGAAAATGACTTGTGGTTAGCTCAAGAAACAGAAAAACGTAATAAACGATTTTATTTAATTCGGACAAAAATTGATTTTGATATCAGTAATGAAATGAATGACAATCCAGATCAAACGGAAGGTCAAGTTCTTGATCGTCTCAGAGAAGATTGTTTAGATCACTTGAAATCTATAAAAAAGGCAAAATATTCTATATTCTTACTTAGTGGTAGATATCAATATTATTGCAAATGGGATTTTCCACATTTAATTAATAGTCTTTTACAAGATTATGATGGTATTAAAAAAGATGTTATGATATTATCATTTAGTGCTAATTGTAGAGAAGTTATAGATCAAAAATATAAATTATTGAAAAGTAGAATTACGAAAATATCAGCACTATCAGCTATGGGCCGTGCGGTTCCAATTCCAGGTTTATCACTTGCAGTTGATACTGCGCTCATTATAGCAGAAGTTACGGAATATAGAAAACAGTTTGGCCTTGATTCTGAATCATTAGAGAAATTGAATGGAATTCAAGGAATAAATGAAGAAGCAATCAAAAACAAATTTTCTGAAAAAGGTATTGCAACAGAAGTCTTATTTGCTTCTGTAGTATCGTATGTTATTCGAATACTAACTATGTTCGCCGGTGCAGCATTAGCTGAAGAAGTTTTGGGACTTATTCCGATTGTTGGATGGTTTGCAGCTTCGGCAATTTCATATGCTACAACATATAAAGCATTAGAATATGCTTTAAATGCAGCAAGAGATGCAGCACTTGCAATACTCGATGTGTTGCAACAAATCAAAATTAATGAATAATGTTAATGACATTCACGAATAATACTTGAAAATCATGACTCTTTGATGAACTTTTCCCTAATAACTAAATAAAACTCCCTTGCATCACTTCTGCTTTAACACCCTATTTTTGTAGTTGTTTAGCTTTATTCAATAAAATTTAAACAAGATAAAACTTTTTCTGATTGATCATTTTTTTCGAAACTTTGTTAAGACTTGAAATATAATATTATACTCTTTTTTTGGAAGATAGAATTGAATCGAAATTGTATCTAGCATAAGTCATTTATTCAAACAATTGTATGTGTTCTATGTTGAGAAATTAAGTCTTTGATTTAAGATATTCTTTATATTTATAATGAGAAAAATACATTACCTTTCGTTTTATTACATAATCATGAAATTCAGTGAATACAAGAACAACTTTACCCATTCGAAAATACTTTTGACGAATTTTATGTGCATATAAAACAATTATTTGAGTAGATCTTTTTCTATTGTTAAAGAAATTTTGATCCAGTGACTTATTAAAATTTTTTATTTCAAAATCAAAGATTATAGAAATGAATGTATTTAAAACAATAAAATATATTCGTTGTAAATTGTATAAGTATTTCTTTTTGAAATTTCTATAGTTTGTTCATAACATGTTGCAAAAATCATTTGAAGAAGAAATTTTAAGTAATTATATAACGATAAGTCAATCTGTTGCTTGAGATTTAAAGAATGTAACACGATTAGCATTACAAATCTCGGTGAACGACGTCAACTGTTTATGTGAATGTCTTTATTTGTTCTTTTCCGCTTCATTAATTTTGCTCGTTCTGTTGTCTTGAGGTGTGAATGAACTTCTCTCTATCATTGAGTGTTTCTTTTCTTCCTTCATTAATTCATTCTGCCTCATTGATCATCTTCTTAATTCTTCGATTTGTTTGTTCTTGGCACAGTAATTCCTTTGTTTTAAAAAGTATAAATCAAAAATTTAGAATTGGTTTTATAAATATTATTGTCGAATTTATCCGTCATTTATGTTTCCCAATCAATTCGGTCGTTTGTTAACCATTGATGATTTAACGAATGACACAACAAATCCTTCGTGTCTATCCAATCGAACAGGATTAAAATACGGTGATTTGAGTAATTCATCTTTGATCATACTTCCAAAAACACTCCAAGCAAATCGAACTTATCAATTCATGGTTCAAATGCAAAATCGTCGAAATTCGTCTCAACAAGCAACAGGTTATGTTCTCGTTAAAGTTGAAAATACTCGTCCACAAATGATTGCAATCGGTTGTGTGATTGTGACAATGTGTTCGCCGAATCTCGAATATCAACTCGTCAATCCAACGACTCAAGTCGCGTTATTTTCACTTTGTATTGGAACTTGTTCGTTGATTCAAAATATCATTTGGAATGTCTATTCAGGACAAATCAATTCTTCGCAATGGAATTTATTCAATCAAACAAATAATTGGTTTTTCGGAGGAAGAACAAGCAATTTTACATCGACAAATCAATTGTTTTTGAATAATCCACAAGTCAAAGTTTGGAAATTCGAGGTTGTTTATTCATTTCCAAGTGAGACGAGTATAAGTGCATTGAATTTCGTAATAAATCAACCGCCAGCAAATGGTTCTTGTTCGATTTCTCCATTGAATGGAACAACCAGTACTTCGTTCGCTATTTCCTGTCCGAATTGGTTCGATGAAGATGGAATTAAAGATTATACATTTTATAATTCCGATAGATTAATGATTGCGTTTTCTGCACTCTCAACTTTAGAAGTTCAATTACCAGCTGGTGAACTTCGTTTAATCGTTCATATTCGTGATCAATTAAATTGTTTAACTGAATACAATCTCTCAACAACAGTTACAGTTTTACCAGATACTGCAGCTATTGACGATCTGATGAATAGTTTGCAGAGTTCAACGAATAATCCAATAATTCAATTGCTTTCAAGTGGAAATCAGAATACCGTTGGACAGGTTTTAACTTCTGTTTCACAGGAATTTAATAAAATGAATACAGAAAATCTCAACAAAGCAGCAGCGAATGGAATTCCAATAGCAACAATTTCAGTTTCATCGTTAGGAAATCAACGTTCGTCACTCAACGGACAATTAAATCAATCGGCTATGATCGAATTCACCAAAGATCTAAATTCCCAAGCCAACGTTCGTGAATATTTACTATCATTTACTACTAACCTACCAATAACAACAGCGAATAGTATCAAACTTCAATCGTCAACATTAGCTCAACTGACAAAATCGACCAATCAATTAACTCGAACGACTTTATCAATCGCAGCAGACAAATGTTTCGAGTTGACCAATGTTTTATATTCACTAGCAACAAGAATTTCCTACGAAGATATTCAAATGGCAGCAGTTAGTTTAATTCAATCGGCTTCGAATATTGTCACAGCTGTCAATGGTCCTTTACAGCAAAGAACAACGGTTCTCGATTTAGATGCTGCACGTTCGAATGTATTTCCTGAGGATTATGAAACTGATTTAGAATCTCAATGGTCGAAAATCAATTTACTCGATGATAAAAATTCGTACTATCAAAAACAATTAGCAAATCGAATTCAAAAGCAAATGAACGACGTGATTTCGAAATTAACTTCGACATTTCAAATTCATTTAAATGTCGGTCAACAGACAACAATGAACACATCCGAAGTTTTTATGTCGTTAGAAACCAGTTCACGAGAGAACTCAACTGTTTCTATTCGATCGATGATTGAACCTTTATCCGTCTATGGAAATGGTCAATCGACAGCGAATACCAATGTTTCAACATCGGTCTCACTTTCACTGGTCGATTTAAATGGAAATCAAGTATCGATTGAAAAGCCCATTGAAATTTTCATTCCTCGTGATGCAAATTTACAGATTCCTCCAATGAAATTACAGAATGTGACGAATTCTTCACTTCATGAGCAATTATTCAATTTACATTATGTGAATGTAACAAGTACGCTTGGGATTTCAGTTCATTTAGAATTCAGTCCATTGAATCGAAGTTTATCGTATTTATTAATTTACAAATTCGATCAAATTCCTCGATTAAACTCGTCGATTCATGAAATCGATGGTTGGCTCATTATTCGTCCTGCGAATCTGTCAAATGACGGTATTTACACATTCTTTCTCGATAATCTTCGTACTCAAAATCATAAATCTCTGGTTTTCGGTTTCCGAGAACTCAATTCCACCGAATCTTCTATCAATTCGAATGAAAGATTCAATTTCACCGAAAACTATCAATTGAGAATTTACACATCGGGCTGTTACTATCTCGATGCCAACAACCAATGGCAATCCGACGGGTTACGTGTTGGTCCAAAAACAGATCATTACCAAACACACTGCTTTTCAACTCATTTATTTTAAATATTTATTCAATAAAATCAATATTTAATCAAATTTCATAACGGCAGAGAAAATCACTTATATCGATCTAAAAAAGTCAGATGCCATAGCCATTATGTAAGAAGATTATTTCGCATTGTGAAAGATAAAACACTCGATAATAATGTAATATCACGTGGGTTTTAAAAGAATAAACGTAATTTGTTCGTCGACTATCGTGTTTATTGAGATAATACTGGTCGAATATCACTAACATGATTCTCTAATTATATAAAGTAATCAACAAAAAAATTGAATAAAGATAAATTTTCAGGGTCGCTACTGTTATAAGAACAGACTTCGAATCAGTCGGTTCGTACTTGTCTTTTATTCTTTTACAAGTTCGAGAAAAGAAAGCGAATAATACGTATACAAAGTGAAAGAAAGGAGGATCGGCTACAGTACGGTTTTTTCTAGTTCCGAATTATTTGGAATATACAAATATCTCGTTTTGTAGAGAATTTCATGGAGAATATTTTATTTAAAAAAACCTTCTCCTTAATGTTTATATTCGGGTTAAATAAATGCAAAACATTGAGCCCGCCATTTATTCTGCCGTGTTAGTTCTGTAGGTGTGTGTGTATGTGAAGAGATCACAGTTTATTTGTAACAAATAAACACACTACAGAAAACTACAATAACACATAAGGAAAAACAGAAACAACCAGGGCAAGTGAAGAGAGACAAAGATCAGAGAAAGAGATAACAGAAACACACACGTATGTATATATATGGTAATATATATATACGTAATAGCGTGACCGATGCCTCGATGTAGTAAACTAAGGTCATGAGGTCACCAGACTATTAGTCACACCAACATCCCGGACCCGTTATTTGTTAAGGAATCGTGGACACCATATCCAAGGCGAATGTTTCCATTCGACGGTTTCGGATAGAGTATAGACTAGTTTTTCAGCAGCAACTTTGTTTTCCATCATGCGTTTAAATCCATCGTCGATTCCGTTGAGTCCGCCAGGCATTTTTACGACACGATTCGGCTTAAGAGCGCCTGTCGGTAAAAGATAATCTGTTAATAACTTGTAAAATTTGCCTGCAAATTCTTTATCTCGAGAACTTGCAGGAAAATATTTGCCAAACAAAATACGTTCCATGCCAAAGATCGTGTAGACTAAAATTCGATGTTCGGTTATATTTACCGGTAAAACATTCGTCAAGAATGGTAAAACGGTAACTAGATGAGCATTGTCAGCAGTAAGCGTCGAGCACACTTGTGTAGTTGATTCCTTTTCAGAAATACAGTCGAATGCATATGCTAATTGTCCATTTGTAGCTTCTTGAATTCGTGAAACGACATTTGGATCTCGATAATCAAAGCAAAGATCCGCACCAAGTCCTTTTAAATACTCATGTCGAGCAGGTGATGCTGTTGTCACGACAAAACAACCGATCGATTTTGTTAATTGAATCGCACATTGTCCAACGCTCGTACTTCCTCCCCAAACAAGGAAATTAAAATTTAATTTCGCAGGTGGTAATGGTAAATGCATTTCATGGAAAATACCCAGAGCAGCAGTGATAGAAACAAGTGGAAGAGTACACATCGCTTCAGGGGAAATCGTCGATGGATAACGAAAGACCAGTGATGCTTCTTGAACGACATATTCAGAGAAAGCACCACGAATCTCCATTTCTGGTTCGAGACCGCCATGAACACAACCAGCGACACGTTCGCCTTTTTTATAATTTCCTATGAAAATCAATTTGAATGAGAGAATGAGTTTCTTGACATAAATGCTTACCTATTGCTTGTCTTCCAACTTTGACAACAATCCCTGCAAAATCACAACCAACAATCGAACCAGGCTGAGCGAGACCGAAATGTACGTGTTTCCAATCGGTCGGATTTTGTGCGACATGAGTCACTCGAATCAGTAAATCGTTCGGACCGTATTTAGGTCTCTAGAAAAACCAAACCTTAAATCATCATTATTTCATGAAAATAGAAACCGTACTGGTAATTTCTCGAGAACAAGTTTTTTATTTTCACGTACGACTAATGCAGCAGACATGGTGCTCGTTAGACAGAGAATTAATGTCTTTTTCTTTTCTCTTCATAAAACTATAATATGATAAGTCTTTATTCTATTTTTATTACAATATGACAGGAAATGAAATGTCTTTATGTTAAGATTTATTTATTAAAATAAAAGCGCATAAAAAGTGAACTACACGAGCACAACGGTCTACGACTAGTTCTAGTTTCTGATATCGTATAAACCAATTTTTCGGCTGATATTTTATGTTCCATCATTCTCGTAAATCCATCTTTGACTCCATTGAGTCCGCCAGGCATTCGTACGACACGATTCGGTTTTAAAACATCGGCTGGTAACAAAAATTCCGATAATAATTTGTAGAATTTCTCGGCAAATTCTTTATCCAAAGGATTGGCTGGAAAATATTTGCCAAACAGAACACGTTCCATGCCAAAGATCGTATAGACTAAAATTCGATGTTCGGTTATATTTACCGGTAAAACATTCGTCGAAAATGGTAGAACAGTAGCTAGATGAGCATCATTGGTGGTTAATGTCGAACATACTTGTGCAATTGATTCCTTTTCGGAAATACAGTCGAATGCATATGCTAATTGTCCATTTGTAGCTTCTTGAATTAGTGAAACGACATTTGGATCTCGATAATCAAAGCAAAGATCCGCGCCAAGTCCTTTTAAATACTCATGTCGAGCAGGTGATGCTGTTGTCACGACAAAACAACCGATCGATTTTGCTAATTGAATCGCACATTGTCCAACGCTCGTACTTCCTCCCCAAACAAGGAAATTAAAATTTAATTTCGCAGGTGGTAATGGTAAATGCATTTCATGGAAAATACCCAGAGCAGCAGCAACAGAAACAAGTGGAAGAGTGCATATCGCTTCAGGTGAAATCGTCGATGGATAACGAAAGACCAGTGATGCTTCTTGAACGACATATTCAGAGAAAGCACCACGAATCTCCATTTCTGGTTCGAGACCGCCATAAACAAATCCGGCAACGCGTTGTCCTCTTTTATAATTCCCTATGAAAATAAGGAAATACTCTCTCAATTCAAATATTATCAAAGATGTTTGTCATCATATATAAAGTGCGTGTTTGGAGTCATTTCAAGTGTCTTATTTATGGACATAAGACGTGACGTCACGGGTCCAACTGTTATTCTCTTTTCGTCGGCTTTTATTCGACAGTTCAAGTGTATCAGTCCTTTTTATCCTGTTTTAACTTTTTCTTTTTCTTCTTCAGTTCTTTTCTCTCTCCGTAAACTCGTGCACATGAAATGTTGATTATACAAATAAAAGCTTTGCTACCAAAAAAAAATGTTCACCTTCACTCTCAATTTGATATACATGAGACAGTAAACGGTTTATAGAAAAAAAAACTATGTACCTATAACATCTCTTCCGACTTTGACAACTATACCAGCAAAATCACAGCCAACGATCGAACCAGGCTGAGCGAGACCGAAATGTACGTGTTTCCAATCGGTCGGATTTTGTGCCGTATGAGTCACTCGAATTAGTAAATCTTTAGGACCGTATTTTGGCATCTAAATGCAATCTCAAGATGAAATAAATGTTTTTTTAAAAAAAAAACGAGAGAACTGACTGGTAATGTCTCGACAACGAGTTTTTTATTTTCGCGCACGACTAATGCGATAGGCATACAACTAAATGAGAAATAATATAATCTTTGTCTGTTCTTTTTCTCTTTTGCGTCGTACTTATTAGATGATAGAATGAGTCGAAGCCGGAGATATTTTTCCGAGCGAACTTGTTCGACTTCTGTCGACTGGAAAGTATTTTGATTAATAATCAGTACTCGAAGAATATATCCTTTTTCCTGTTTCCTTTCTTCCTTTTTAACCTATCCGTTCGATTTCATCAAGCTTAAATACAACTTCATAATTGTTTTGGCATTTATATGTTAGTGAGATTGTGTTCTCTGGAATATATACAATCGTTTGCATAATAAGTCGATTATCGTTCAAGGACCTCTTTTCAAGATCTTGAATAATCAAAAGCGACATAAAAATTAAAAATTCGATTTCAAAAGACAAGTACCCATGTCAAACAATACGGTCGTTGACCACTAATTTACGATATAAAGCAGAGGGGTATCAAAGTTCTTCCCATAGAATTTAAGAATTTTGCGATTATATATTTAGCTATTTTTATTTTCACATAAACTAAGTGAAAAGAAAACTGAAGCTCTATACAGAAATATGCCCATTACACAAGAATTTTGCCAGGAATCTGAATTCACATGAGAATTGTGCATTTGAATACATCACTTCTATCGGCAAAGAAAAATTCTTATCAGAACTATGTTTTTTTCAGCAGATTTTCGCTAGAATTCTTAAATCAAATAAGAATTATTTATTTGAATACGATTACCATTTCAATAAACCAAAATTCTTTACAGAATTATGCTCACCAAAACAGAATTTTACAAGAATTATGGTCATCAAAGGAGAATTTTGTATTATATAAAGACTGATCGAGTTCTAGTAAAATTCTCCTTTGATGAGCATAATTCGATTACAATTTGTTATTTTTGAATTAAGATGACCATATTGTTATTCATAGAATTTTAGATGGAACAAAATCAAGAAATGAACCTATTATTAAAACAGAATAGCAAAATTCTTGAATTCTGCTTGGAAGGAATTTTGCCACTGCTGCACAGAATTACGGAGCTACAGTAATGGTATTACGGTATGTATACGGACAGTCGTATCGATAGATCTGGGTATAATTGAATTTAAGACTAGAGAAGGTCTTTTTCCTCATAATAAATTAGTTAAAACAATATTAAAATAAATGACTATTATATTTTATATTTAATAGGCAGACGGACTGTTTTAAGCGCGAGATTTATAAAGTTCATTTCGCTTTAAGACAAGCATCGATAATATGAGTTTTAACTGTCCATACAAATAAAACTGC
>Ga0209960_1002033_pt1 | contig 22173 bp, 22 predicted proteins | sample ThiBiot_500_plan_2_FD_183947 | JGI IMG/M metagenome (GOLD analysis project Ga0209960, IMG submission 183947) | Wastewater bioreactor microbial communities from Cape Town, South Africa - Thiocy_expt_500_plan (SPAdes) | ecosystem: Engineered > Bioreactor > Thiocyanate-remediating >...
ATTGTGACTGCGGCCGGCGTTCAGGTAGATGGAAAATTGACCACTGAAAACGAAGATATGTCCTGGAATGCGGTTTGGTACAGTGCCGTTAAGATCAATGAAAAAGGCTGGGCTGTTGAAATGAAGATTCCTTTTTTTGAGCTGCGTTTTCCTAAAAAAGAAATGCAGGAATTTGGCCTTAATATGATTCGGAAAATTAAAAGGACCAACACGATGTATGATTGGAATCATGTCGATAATCAGAAAGGAAATTACACGTTATATGATGGCGTTCTGAATGGCGTTACTGATATCAAAACACCAACCAGATTATCTTTCACACCCTATTTTTCGACCTATGTTAATAATTTTGACGGCAAAACGGAAATGAATGTCAATGGTGGGATGGATTTGAAATACGGAATTAATGATGCTTTCACTTTCGATATGACCTTGATTCCGGATTTTGGACAAGCTAATTTTGATAATTCGATTCTTAATCTGACGCCATTTGAACAACAATTTGCCGAGCAACGTTCATTTTTTATGGAAGGAACGGAATTGTTCAGCAAAGGTGATATGTTCTATTCCCGAAGAGTTGGCGGAAGTCCGTCGAGATATCCAATCATTGATGAAGAAAAAGAAACCGTCACCGAATATCCTGGAAAAGTAAAATTATTCAATGCTTTCAAAATTTCTGGAAGAACAAAAAAAGGTTTGGGAATTGGGATTTTCAACGGAGTGACGGAAAAAATGGAAGCCACAATCCTCAATAATGAAACCGGTGCAATAAGAAAAGAAGTGGTGGAACCCTGGACCAATTATAATGTTTTGGTCTTTGACCAGCGATTTGGTGATAACTCATCTGTCACATTAGTCAACACGAATACGACAAGGTCTGGAGATTTCCGTGACGCTAATGCCACCGGATTATTATGGAATATTGCCAACAAAAAGAATACTTACAACTATTACGGGAACTTCAAAGGAAGCTGGGTGATGAACGATGAGACGAAGTTTGGAAACAGAGGAACGATTGGCATTGGAAAATTTTCCGGTAAAAATAGATTTGAAATCAATGCCAATTACGTCAGCAAAGATTGGGATATCAACGACCTTGGTTTTTCTACCAAAACCAATTACGGAAATCACAACGTATGGTACGGATACAGAATCCTTCAGCCGACCGGAAAATTGAATAATATGTATCTCAATTTCAATTTGAATTATTATCACAGGTTAGAGTCGTTCCTGAATCAGAAACTGGTCTTTAATCACAACAATTCATTTACGAACAAAAAATTCCAGAGTTTCGGTGGAGGCGTAGAGTTTACACCATATGGAGAAAAGGATATCTATGAACCAAGAACATTTGGAAGATATTTGAGAGTTCCCGGATATTTTGACAGTTGGCTTTGGTTCGAAAGTGACAGCCGTAAAAAACTTCAGTACAATATCAATGTGGATTATTATGCTTATGATCAAAAAGGAAGAAACTATGTTGTTCCGTCATTGTATCTGCGTTATAGAGCTTCCGATAAAATGAAAATAATTTGGCAATTCAATCCGGTTTTCAGTAATAATGAAGTGGGATTTTCCGGCAAAGATGCAAGCAATATTTATATGGGAAGGAGACAGAGAAATACTTATGAAAATGCTATTACAGGGCAATATACGTTCAACGAAAAAATGACTTTGGCATTGGCATTCAGGCATTATTTCTCCGATGTTACTTACAAGCAGTTTTACATTCTGAATAACGATGGTAGTCTGGATTCCAATACATCTTATAATCCAAATCTTAATGGGACTTACAATTCCTGGAACGTTGACTTGAGGTATTCCTGGTGGTTTGCACCTGGAAGCCAGTTAACTCTGCTTTACAGAAACGCAACCAGCAATTATCTGGAGATGTCCAGATTGAAATTTAAAAATAATTTCGATGAACTTTTCAATGCGCCCATGATTAACAATTTTTCACTAAGGATTACCTATTTCTTAGATTATAACAGGATGAAAAACTGGTTTTAGATAATCTGGACAGCTTAATCCGTCCTCCGTTCCCGCTTTTTTGACATTGCGAAAGAAATGAATCGATCTTTTATACTATTCAAGAATCGCAATGTCAAAAAGAGCTCCACTCAGGCCGGGCTGCGGACATTTGAAACAGAAACACCATTTCAAACTTGAAATGGTGTTTCTGCAATAAGTGATAAGACATTAATAATCATTCATCATTAATTATAAAACGTCTCTTATTTCTTCATTCTTCTGGAAAGTTGCTTTTGCAAAAGGACAAAGCGGAATGATCTTCAGATTGTTTTCTCGGGCAAATTCTACCGCTTTGTAAACCATAGCTTTACCAACACCTTTTCCGTTGTAGGCTGGTTCCACTTCTGTATGGTCAATAATGATCTTATCGTCTCCGGCCCAGGAATAGGTCATTAATCCTGCAGGTCTTCCGTCAAATGTTGCCACGAATTCTCCTTTTGTTTCCCGGTTATATTGTGTTACTTCTAGCATTTTAATGGATTTTAGTTAATACTTCTATGTCGTTGGTTAATATTTTGTGAACCGGACAGGCGTCTGCAATTTTGAAAAGTTTGTCTTTTATATCCTCACTGATTTCGGTTATTCCAAAATCAATCACTCTGCAAAACTGTGCGGTTTTTGTCTGGGGATAATTTTCAAGTTCCACTTCTACATTGATCTGTGGGATTTCCCAGCCTTTTCGATCGATATACATTCTAAGTGTTGCAGCAGTACAACTTGCCAGAGATGTTGCTAAAATTTCAAATGGATTGAATCCCTTGTTTCTACCTCCTTTATCAATCGGTTCATCCGTGATAATTTTGTTTTCTCCGGCTATTACTTCCGTATAATATTTTTCTGTTCCCAGACTTGCTTTTACTGTTACTCCCATTTTACGAATTGGTTTTATAGCTCAATGCGCCGGATGGACATTTCATCAGTTGTTCTTTCAGTTCTTCCGTTGTAGCATTTTCAGGTTTTATCCAAGGTCTTTCTTTCGGATTGTAGACTTTTGGAAGAGATTTTACACAAACTCCTGCATGGATGCATAATTTTGGTTTCCAGAGAATGGTGATTTCGCCTGTCTTATATTCGTGGGTTTCCATTAGATCTGATTTTTGAAGTTTTCAATTTTAAAATTAAGTTCACTTAAAAGTTGAGGTTCGATAACGCCATTATCCGCATCAAAATTCTCATAGAATTTCGGAAGGGAAAAAGTTTCTTTGATGTCGGCACCGAATGCTGGAAAAAACTTTGCAGCTTCTGCCATGACATTGCCTGCACCATAACCGCCTGGTGAAGCGGTCATCAGGAACATCGGCTTATCCTGAAAAACCTTAACATTGATTCTGGAAGCCCAATCAAAGATGTTCTTGAAAGCAGCACTGTAAGAACGATTGTTTTCTGCCAAAGAACAGATAATAACATCACATTCTTCAATGTTTTTCAGGAATCTGCGAGCTTCTTCCGGAAAACCATTTTTCTCCAAATCGACGGAAAAAATAGGCATTAGATAGTCATTAAGGTCAATCAGATTGATTTCTTCGTTTGGAAAACTTTTCAAAACAAATTTCACCAGTTGTTTATTAATAGATGTGGAAGAGTTGCTTCCTGCAAATGCAAATATTTTCATAGTTGAGATTGGTTTAAAGTTGATCGTACCCTCCGAATTTTTCATCTACTATTGCTTTCCATTCTGGATGTTTCTTGATAAAAGCAAAAACGTATGGACAAAATGGTAACAGTTTTTTACCACTATCTTTGATGAGTTGTAATGTCTTTTCTACAACAGCTGCTGCTGCTCCTGTTCCTGCTAATTCCGGTTCCGCTTCTGTGTGGACAAGCGCGATCTGATGTTCTCTTTCTCCATAATTGATAAAAGCAAAATGTCCGTTAACTTCTATTTCGAAACGTTTTTTAGTTTCGTTTTTTACAAGCGGAATATTTTCAAATTCTGGTTTCATAATTTTATTTCTTTAAAGTTAGTAATTATTTGGTTCAAAATTATGCAAACCGGAATTGCTGGAAATTGATGTAGGATATTTTCTGTATGCTAGTACAAATTCAAATAAAAAAATCCTGTGAAAACTCCACAGGATTTGAGGTTAATATAATTGATTTGTGTTTTTATAATTCAGGTTCTGCTTTTACATAAGAAATAAGATCTGACATTTTTTTGAACTTATCCCCTTGATGTTCAGGTAAATTTCCTAATCTGTAATAGAAGCTTCTCATTCCTCTTTTCGTATTGATACTGATTATCATAATGTAATTAATAATGCCTTTTTCTACTTTTAAGAAAATAACTTTTCTTAAAGGTACTTCCAAAACAGGATGATGATTCGGTACAAGAGGATGTCTGTATTTTATGGAAAGAATATGTTCCGAGACTTCTAATGAGAAAGTCTTTAACATGATCAATCGCCATGTACAAAACATAAATACAACAAAAAAGCAGCTGTAAAGCAAGACCTTATCAATTGCAATAAATTTTTTTGCAAATAACAAAAACAATATATCCAATAAGATAATAAGGACGAATCCATACATCGCAAATGCGATTTCTTTTCGGTTATTCATTTTCATTTTAGTTGTAGTGTTAGTTAATCTAAATTTGAGTTCTTACCTGGAAAGAAGTACATTAATAGTACTGCATATCTATTGTAAGAAATCATAGCTAGATACTTAATATCCTTTACAGAGCCAGTTGGCTCTGTAAAAAAGATATTAATTTCATTATGTGTGTTTTCAGAATCAAAAAGTTCCAAATTATAATTATTGTAGATTGGTTATAATTGTTGACTTTTATTGATACAAAAATATCAGTAAATCGATATTCTAAACAAGAAAACACAATAGATGTATGTCGAAGGGGTTGTAGATATTTTTCTACAAGCAAAAAGTGTATAAGTGAAGATTGTTAATTGTATCTGAATTAATCATGATTATTTTTAATTAATTCTGCCAATTCTACGATATTTTCGATATTAAGCTTTTCAAAAATCCTCTTTTTAACCGTACTGATGGTATTTTGCTTCAAGTCTAATCTGCTCGCAATTTCCAGATTTCCTAAGCCTTTTGCGTATAATTCTGCAATTTCAATTTCTCTTTCTGTTAAGCTTTTAAGCGGATTAATAAGTTGAGGATTATTCATGGAGCTCATGAGAAGTTCCTGAGTCACGGGCGATATATATTGGCCGTAGCGTAACATTCTTAAAATAGCCTGCTTTATCTCTTCTTCTTCGCTCAGCTTGCTTAGAAATCCATTGGCGCCGGCATTGATGAACTTAAGAGATTGGGTAGCCTCATCAATACCTGTAAAAATCATGATCTTGATGTTGGGATTGATTTCTTTTATCTTTGGTAAAATTGATAAACTGTTTCCGTCCGGAAAATGAGCATCTATAATAGCAAAATCTATTTCATTAGCTTTTACAGTTTCCAAAATCTGTGAAAGATTGGTCGCCTGAAGAATTTCGTAATCTGAACCAATCTCTTCCAGCATAAAGACAAGCCCTTGTCTTATAAGGCTGTGATCGTCAGCAAGCAGAAAAGTGGTTTTGGTTTCTGACATTATTTATTAATATTTAAATTAATAGAAAATTTTACTGTTGTTCCTTTATTCAGTTCGCTGTTAACAGAGATGTTTCCGGAATATAGCTCTACAAGTTCTTTGCATAAGCTTAATCCAAGACCTGCACCAAGATTTTCCACATCTTCTGATAATACTCCCTGATAATATGGTTCGAATATTTTTTCCAAATCCGTTTCCGAAATCCCTGCGCCTGTATCGCTGATTGATGTAACCAGACGAACTGTATTTTCATCAACAGATTCTGTCCTTGTGTCAACGCTGATTTGTCCGTTCTCTGTGAACTTATTAGCATTTCCGAGGATATTCATAAAAATCTGATTGATTTTTGCCTTGTCAGAGAAAACCTCCAGATCAGGATTGATATTTTCATGGATAACGAATTTGTTACTTCTCGTTTCGATGTAAGGTTCAATAGAAGTCAGAATCGACGTTATTTCATTTTTAAGATTGAATAACGACGGAACGAGTTTATTTTCTTTGTGTTGATTTTTGGTATATTCCAGGATTTGATTGGCTTGTAACAATAATGAGTTATTGGTGAAGCTAATTGATTTCAAATATTCTTTGATACTTTCGTCATTGGTCTTTTTATTGATCCTATTGATAAAAATGCCGATGATTTTCAAAGGCGATCTCAATTCGTGACTTAGCATTCCTAAAATTCTGTTTTTAAAATTAAGGTTTTCATTGATTTGTTTGTTGGCAGAGTTCAATCTTTTTTCGTAGATGAAGGCGATTCTGGTAAAATACATAATCAATATGGACACGATAAACATCAGGATCATCGCACCAAAAACCAGATACATCCTTATTTTATTACTTTCGGAAGTCTGTTTTTCATATTCTTTCTCCAGTTCGGATTTAGAAGATTTTATGGCAGAATCATAGATGCTCATCAGATCATTACCATAGATCAAAAGATTGTTGAAAATCTTATAGAACCTGTTGCTGTGAGTTTTGTTCCGGGTAATATTAACCTGGACTTTTTGAACTTCCTTGGAATAATGATTGTTAATGGTTTTCACAATGCTGTCCATATCAGACTTGATTTTTTCACCAGTTGTCAATCCTCCGTTTTTTACCGTGATTATTGTACTTTCTTTTTGTACGTCAACTTTTCCGGCAATTGCATCTCCCAAACGTCCAAATAGGCCTTTCTTTTTTACAGTGTCAGAAACCGTTTTGGTCTGGATGTCAAATTTTTCATAATTATAGTTGTCGAAATTGTATTTTTTGAATTGTGGCGCATCCTCTCCAATCTTGAAAGATGATTTTGTAGAAAACTGATAGGTAGAATCTGCCAGCATTTTCAGTTTTTTGAACTCTGACGAATCCTTTTTTTGAGGTAAGAGAATATTCTCCAACCTTGGATTTTTGTAGCTGTTGATACTGTCCAGGTTTTTTGTGAGTCTTTTTACAGATTCGAAATAAGAATCCAGGTATTTTTTATCATTAGTAATCAGGTATTTTTGAAAATGATCCTGAGAATTTAGAAGCTCTTTCTTACAATCATCTGTTAAATTTTCCAGTGAATGGATTTCTTTTAACTGATTTTCAACAAAAGCCAGATTCTTTCTGGACATGAATTCGTTATAGAAAAAGCCGGCTAATATAATCTGGATTAATAATATACAAAATATAAGAAAATAATGAACTGTTTTTCTAAATCTGAAACTTATAGATTTCGGGTAATTTGATTTCATATTTTGTGTGTTATTAAGTTTTTAAATTTTTGAATTACTGATAATCATAATCTGCAAAAATAAAAAATCTAATAATTGTATTGCTTTACAAAATTCATAGTTAATGGATATACATATAACTTATATAAAGTTAATAAAAAATCCTGTAAAACTATATTTACAGGATAGTATTAATATGTATTATATAATTATAACGTTTTGAACTGCTCCAGCATTCTGATATCATTCTCAAAGAACATTCTGATATCGCTCATCTGATAAAGAAGCATAACAATTCTTTCGATTCCCATCCCAAAAGCATAACCTGAGTATTTGTCTGGATCAATATTCACATTTTTAAGAACTGCAGGATCAACCATTCCGCAACCCATGATTTCCAGCCAGCCTGTTCCCTTGGTAATTCTGTAATCGGTTTCTGAGTTCAGTCCCCAATAGACATCCACTTCAGCACTTGGTTCGGTGAAAGGAAAATAAGAAGGTCTCATTCTGATTTTTGATTTCCCGAAAAGTTCCGTTGTGAAGAACTGAATGGTTTGTTTAAGGTCCGCAAAACTCACATTCTCATCAATATACAAACCTTCTATCTGGTGGAAAATACAATGTGAGCGGGAAGAAACCGCTTCATTCCTGAAAACTCTTCCCGGCGCCAGGATTCTCATTGGCGGTTCATTGTTTTCCATATATCTGATCTGAACCGATGAAGTGTGTGTCCTCAACAGAACATCAGGATTCTGCTCGATAAAGAAAGTGTCCTGCATATCTCTTGCCGGATGGTATTCCGGAAGATTAAGTGCGGTAAAGTTATGCCAGTCGTCTTCAATTTCCGGTCCGTCTGCTACTGCAAAACCGATCGATTTGAAAATGTCAATGATTTTATTTTTAACCAGATTGATAGGATGACGAGAGCCTAATTCCAAAGGAAAAGCCGGTCTGGTAAGGTCCTCTTTTTCAAGAATAATTTTACTTTCCGAAGAAGATTTAAGTTCCTCCAGTTTTCCGTTAACAGCATTTCTTAAGATGTTGATTTTCTGTCCAAAATCTTTTTTCTGCTCATTTGGGATTTGTTTAAGGGCATCATAAAAATCATTCATGATTCCTTTTTTTCCATTAAATTTTAATCGGAATTGTTCGATCTCATCTTTTGCAGAAGATTGGAAATTTTGTACTTCTATCAGAAGGTCATCAATTTTCTCTAGCATTATTTCTTATAAAAAATAGACTGCAAAAATACGATTTTTAAAATAAAAATAAATGGCTTATATAAAACAATTTTATTTAAAACAAAACCCTTTCGGAGTTTTAAACTCTGAAAGGGTCGAATAATTATTATTGAATCTTAGACAAATTATTTTTTCTCAATCGCTTTCACTTTCATCTGAACATTGATTTCATTTTTAATCAGACCTTCTGCAGCTGGCATCTGGAATTTGATTCCGAACTCATCTCTGTTGATGTCTTTTGGTTCGGTTGCGATGCTCAATTCACTGCCTTTTATTTTTACATTTGCATTGAAGGTGGCCGGCTTTGTAATGCCTTTCAAAGTCAGATTGCCGTCCAGAACTGTGTTGTAATCGCTTCCTGCAGGTGCTTCGGAGAGTTTCGTAATTTCAAAAGATGCAGTGGGGAACTTTTCTACATCGAAGAAATCAGCGCTTTTAAGATGACCGATTAATTTTCCATTGCTTTCCGAATCTTTCAAATCCTCATTCGCAATAGAAGTCATATCAATCACGAATTGCCCGCTTTCCAGCTTGCCGTCTTTTACGGTCACTTCGCCACTTTCAAATTTCAAAGTTCCGATGTGGCTTGTATTGTCAGACTTTACAACTTTGAATCCTTTCCATTCCGCTTTACTGTTGAGGGTGTCCACGACATAGATTTGTCCGTCATTGGTAGTCAATACCTCGTTGCTCTCGCTGGTTACCGGTTTGTCCTTTCCACAAGAAATAACCAATACAGAAGCCGAAATGATTAATAATGCGGAGATTAAAGTTGCTTTTTTCATTTTAAAGTTTTATTTGTTACTTAGTTTTACGTTCTTTGCTAAAATAATAAAATTATTACACTTCCAAAAATACTATTTCCGTAAAATGTTGTTAGAAGTCAAAAATCTTTATTTCAATTATCAGACCAACCAGCCCCTTTTTCAAAACCTGAATCTGAATGTCGATGAAGGGCATATTATTGCTCTGGCAGGTGAAAGTGGTTGTGGAAAATCCACTTTATTGAGTTTGATTTATGGTTTAATGGACTGGCAGAGTGGGGAAATTATTTTTGAAGGGCAAAAGTTATTGGGACCAAAAGGAAATCTGGTTCCCGGTGAATCTCAAATGAAATTTGTTGCACAGAATTACGATTTGATGCCTTATGCGACAGTTGCCGATAATGTTGGGAAATTCATTTCGAATATCAATTTAAAATCAAAAAAAGAAAAAGTTCAAGAATTGTTGGATGTTGTCGGATTGACAGATTATGCGAAGGTTTTGCCTAAAAATCTAAGTGGTGGACAACAGCAACGCGTGGCAATTGCCAGAGCTTTAGCGATTTTGCCGAAAATGCTTTTGCTGGATGAACCTTTTAGTAATCTTGATTTTTCCAGAAAATTTGAATTGCGAGATAAACTTTTTAGCTACGTAAGACAAAATAATATGAGTCTTTTGATTTCGACGCACAATCTGGAAGAAGTCTTGCCTTGGGCAGATAAAATTGTGGTTTTGCAACAGGGGCGATTGATTCAAAATGATTCGCCGAAAGAAACTTATGAAAATCCTTATAATGATTATGTTGCAAAGCTTTTAGGCGAGGTAAATATTTTTTCAGAGGAAGAAAAATCCGAACTTAATCTTTCCAAAAAACATTATTTTCCGCATCAGATAAAAATTGCAGAAAATGGAGTAGAAGCTGTTGTTTTAGAAAGCCTTTTTGCCGGTTCTCATTACCGGAACAAGCTTAGAATTAATGATAAACCAATCGTTGTTTATTCTCAAAATGTACTTTCCGGAAACGTATTTTTAAAGTTTTAATTATCCCATTTTATATATTGTTGATAAAATATGGATAACTTATACATTATCAGTTGGTTGGAAAAAAAAATTTTCTTAGCTTTGATTTACGAAAATTTAAAGGAATTTTTTGGTTAATTCTCTTTCTGCCTTAGGGACTGGAAATTAGTTTCTTTCACGAAACAATCAGAGTCTTTGAAAGTTTACCCTGCCAAAACTTTCCTTTTTTTTTATGCCTTTTTCACAAACTCGGACTTCAAAGCCATAGAACCGAAACCGTCAATTTTGCAGTCGATATTATGGTCAGAATCCGGACGTAGGCGGATGTTTTTAACTTTTGTTCCTGCTTTTACAGGTTTTGGAGCTCCTTTGACAGGAAGATCTTTGATAACGATTACAGAATCTCCGTTTTGCAACTCCTTGCCAAGAGAATCGAATATTTTGCCTTCGGAAGAAACTTCAGCAGGATCCCACTCGTGGAAACATTGTGAACAAACCATCATTCCGTCCTGTTCATAGGTGAATTCGGATTGGCATTTTGGGCAAAGAATTGTATCGCTCATAGTTTTTAATTTTGAGATGCAAAGGTAACATTAAAAACAGATATTTCGAAATGAGATAATTCATAAGACAAGAAAATTCGTCATTCATCATCTATAATTCATCATTAATTTTTAGATTTGTGCGCAACTAAAATAAATCATTAAAATAAAAATGAAACGCTTCTGCGTTCCATCTAACCATTAAAAAATAAATAAGTAGTAGATGAAAAAAACCGCTTTGTACGATAAACACGTTTCTCTAGGTGCGAAGATCGTTCCTTTTGCAGGATTCGAAATGCCTGTTCAGTATTCAGGAGTTACAGAAGAACATTTTGCTGTCCGCGAAAAAGCGGGGATTTTTGATGTCTCGCATATGGGACAATTTTTCATCGAAGGTCCAACAGCAAAAGATTTGTTACAATTTGTAACTTCCAACAATGTTGATGCTTTGGAAAACGGAAAGGCGCAGTATTCTTGTCTTCCGAACGAAACAGGTGGCATTGTAGATGATCTGATTGTTTACAAAATCGAGGATGAAAAATATTTCGTGGTTGTAAACGCATCAAATATTGATAAAGACTGGAATCACATTGCCAAATACAATGAAAAATTCGTGGCCAAAATGGCGAATGCTTCCGATGAGATGTCATTGATTGCCATTCAAGGCCCAAAAGCAACCGAAATTCTTCAGAAATTGACTGAGACAGATTTGTCATCTATTCCATATTATCATTTCACAATAGGTTCTGTGGCTGGTTTTTCGGATGTGATTATTTCGAACACAGGTTACACGGGAAGTGGCGGATTTGAAATCTACTTCAAGAATGAAAATGCTGAACAACTTTGGGATGCTTTGACAGAAGCAGGAAAAGAATTTGGGATGATTCCTTGCGGATTAGCTTCCAGAGATACTTTGAGACTGGAAAAAGGTTTCTGTCTTTACGGTAATGATATTGATGATACAACGTCTCCACTTGAAGCTGGATTGGGCTGGATTACGAAATTCGATAAAGATTTTGTAAACAAAGCATTCCTGGAAAATCAAAAAGCTGAAGGTGTTTCCAGAAAATTAGTTGGTTTCGAAATGCAGGAAAAAGCCATTCCAAGACAAGATTATGAAGTGGTTGATGCGGAAGGAAATATCATTGGGAAAGTAACTTCCGGAACAATGTCGCCAATGAAAAGAATTGGGTTAGGTTTGGCTTATGTTGATAAACCCAACTTTAAATTAGGTTCAGAAATCTTTATCAGAATCAGAAACAAAGATATTCCTGCGAAAGTGGTGAAATTGCCTTTTGTTTAAATCAGATAAAATGTATAAGACTGATAGATAATAAAAAAAAAGCGTTCAATATTTGAACGCTTTTTTATTTATTTAGAATTATAAATCTATTTCAAATACTTCGTAATACTCTCGCTCATTGGATTGGTAGTGCTTACGAAACTATCAATCACATTTCCTTTTTCATCTAGAAGAATCTTCGTGAAGTTCCAAAGAATTTTCGTGTTTTTCACGCCATTTTCTTTTTTGTCTGTCAGGAATTTGTAGATCGGCGCAATGTCATCGCCTTTCACAGAGATCTTCGCAGCCATTGGAAATTGTACACCATAGTTTCTCTGGCAGAAAGTGGCAATTTCGTGATTGGAGCCAGGTTCTTGTCCGCCAAAATTATTGGCTGGAAAACCCACGACAACCAATTTGTCCTTGTAAGCTTCGTAAAGTTTTTCCAAATCTGCATATTGAGGTGTGAATCCACATTCGGAAGCGGTGTTGACAACCAGTATTTTTTTGCCTTTGAATTTAGAAAAATCAATAGTTGAACCGTCAAGTGCTTCCACTTTGAAGCTGTGAATCGATTTTGCCTGAGCCTTATTTTTTGAAAATCCGAATAATGATAGCATAATAACAAGTAAATATTTCATAAAGATAATTTAAAAATCAAATTTAAAACAAGTTTAGGAAATAATGGTTAATTATCAATTATCAATTATCAATTATCAATTATCAATTATCAATTATCAATTATCAATTATCAATTATCAATTATCTCAGATAAGTCCCCACTCCAGAGATTTTTTTATCAATTCTGATATTTTTGTACAATCTGTTTTCTGAAAAATATTTTTGCGATGTGTGGTCACTGTGTGATAAGAAAGGTCCAACATGCTGGAGATTTGCTTGGCTGAGTTGCCCAAAGCTAGTAATGACAGTATTTCTATTTCTCTTTTTGTGAGGGTGTTCTGAGGTGGTTGTTTATCAGCTTGTTTTTTATAGTGGATTTGATGAAAATCACTTCGGTTCCCAATTCCTACAACTAGAACAATATAAGAATTGGTTTGAGTGATGTGCTGGATATTGGTATGGATGTTAACGGCCTGTAGTAATCTTCCGTCTTCACTTTTGGCTATATGTAGAGATTGATGATGAAACATTTCGTAATTTCCTTTGTGGGTTCTCATACGAAAACAATAACTGCATTTTAAATTCTGTTGATGTTCCCAACCAATTTCCTGCATTTTTTCTATTGTTATTTTCTCTGCTTCCATCACAAAATCAAGGTCATCGGGGTGAATTAAATCAATGATTTCTTTAAGATATTTTGGAAATCTATTTAATCCATGAATTTTTAGTATGTTAATATGAGGACTTATAATGGTGCTGTCAGGAATATTGATAGCATAATAATAAAATTCTCCCATAGCAAACATTTCACCTATAATTTGTTCAATTGGTGGTGGTGAGTCAATACTTTTAGCGGTATTACTCAAAGAATCGGGATAAGCGTTCCAAACTTTCAATAATGGATGCCTCTTTTTGGAAGTGATTTGGTAATTTTCATTCATATTATTAGTTTTTTATAAAATTAATAAATATTCTTATTCAAAAATACCTTTTTTAAGGTATTTACTTGTGTTTGATATAGGGTTTATATTTGTTCTAAAACAATAGCCATGAAAATTCCTTTTCCTGCAGGGTTATGCATAATTGATTGAAATCCAATTTGTTTTTGGTGAAGTTTTAAAGAAAAATGCTTAATTAAAAATAAAAGCTATGAGAACAAAATTATTATTACTGTATATGCTTTGGGCGGGAATGGCTTTGGGACAGGAATCCGGAAAAAATATACCAGCTAAGCCGGATAAAAATTATGTCAATCATTCTACACAATTTATTGAATATAATTTGAAAAGTGGAAAATATGATAAGGATCTGAAACGGATAAAAGTACATACACCTGTGGTTTTTAAGATAACAAACGTAAATCCTTTTGTTTATAAAATTGCAATGACTCCAAAAGATTCTATTGTAGGAGAAACTGGTTTGGAAAAAGAATTTTTGGAATCAATTGCCAAAAAAGAAAAGGCAAAAGCCGAGGAAAAGTCTGCCGAAAAGGAAGCAGAAATCAATAAAACAATAAACGAAGTCCAACCGGTTGAAAAATCTGAAGCAATAGGTGATGATAAAAAAAAGGACAAAATAATAAAATCAGTAGTTGCTCTTCAAGAAGTAGAAAAACTACAGCGACAGAATGAAAAACTATCTCATTTGTTAGTTAAGGAAAAAGAAGTTTTAGAGATTATCAAAAATCAAATTAGAGAATTGAAAACGAAAGATTCTGTTGTGGCATTGAATGAACAACTTAATAGCAAAAATGTTTCTGTTACAAGATTGGAGGATAGTATTAACTTCAAAAAGAATAAAATATCGAATTTACAGAAAGATATCACAGGCAAAATACAGGAATATTATCAGCTATTAGACGATTTTACAAAAGCATATAGTGATTTTTCAGATAAATGTAGATTTGCTTTCAAGCTAGTGAGAGCTATAAAATATATCAATGCGATTGCAGATGACCCTAATCTTGATTATGATGGTTTTTTAAAATCAGGAATTATAGGAAAAAATGAAGACTTGTTGAAAGGAATAGAGCAAGTAGATGATTATCGTAAAAGTTTTTCGGAACTCAGTAATGCTTATTATAAATTATCAGTGACCAATCATCTTGATGAAGTATTAGAGCCTAGTGGTGCGGAAAAACTCCAGGCATACCCGAAGTTCCTGAAACAAAAAGCAGACCAGCTGAACCAATGGTTGATAACCTATAAAATGGATGATGCTTTGAAACAGGCAGTTTGGGTGGTTTCTGTTTTGAAAGAAAAACAAAACTATGAGATAACATCTGCTCCAATACAACCGGAGAATGACCTTGTCGAGTTCAAAGTGAAAATAGAACAAAGAAATAAAACACTTTCCGACAAGCTTTTCAAAAACAAAGAGTTTACCTACCGGCAAACGGTTTACGGAGGCACTCGCGTAGATTTTAGTTTAGGTTTGGCCGCCGGATATTATTGGGATGCACCAGAATACGAATATAATAAGGAGAATAAAATCCAAACAACTTACAAAAATATGCTTTCTCCATCTTTGGTAGGAATGGTTACAATGAGTTACCGAAAAACAAATTACATAGCTTTCGGAGGAAGTGCAGGTATGGGAGTAGATGTGAATGACGGAAAGATACAACTGACTAACTTCTTCATAGGGCCATCAATACTTTTTGGAAGAAATCAACGCATATTTTTGACAGCGGGACCTTCTGTGAAAAATGTAGGCAAGCTGAAAAGCGAATATAGTGATGTCCCTATAAATCCTCATACAGAAGACTTTTCTTCTTATATAAGAAGCGATTACAAGATAGGAGCATTCGTATCCATTACATATAGTCTTACAAAAGATACAAGAGCATTAATTAAAAACTTGAGATAACAAATGAATATCATTATAAAAGCTAACCTCAAAATTTTCGCATTATTCTCTTCTTGTATAATAGCGAACGCACAAAACGAAAAGGTCTATTCGCCTGCAAAAGACAACATAGTTTATTTTGTGAATGACGGAGAAACCACCTTTATTTCAGAAAAAATTGTAGAAGATTCTATAATCATAAACGGGCAAAATCCGGAAATATCTTCAGATTCTATAAAAAATAACGGGTTGCCAATGATAGAAGATTGTCCAAAATTATCAAGACGTTCGGTTTTGTGTGATTCCATTCAATCCCGAAGAGATGATACAGATCCAAACAGTGATTACGATTATAAATTTGAACGGGATATGGATTCCATCGTTTGCGCAGACCCAACCAAAGAATCAAGAGAAGAAATTAATAAAAAAATCCACGATGTTTTTGTTCGTTATGGTGATGAATTGTATTGCGATAGTCTTTCGTTTGATGTCCCGAAAGGGAATTTTCTGAAATTTGCGGTTACAAGTTCTTGCGGAGATTTTTTAGACAAAGCAGTAAGAGAATGGAAAGTGCCATTAAATAGAATTGACCAAGGAGACGGCAGAACTCCACTGGATTATATTAAAAATGAAATGGACCACAATAAAGGTTCAGCGACAGAATCAGTTCTTAAAGGTTACTATACACTTTTAAGAAAATATGGCGCAAAGCATAAAAGCGAACTTTCTCCGGAAGAACTCAAACGAAACGGTAAGCCAAACGGTCATAAAGATTGTCCCGCAGATGCACCTTGTAAAAAATAAGATCGCTTCCAGTATTCTAATAAAGCCAACAATCATAAAGCACTTAAAATTATTAAAAATCTGAAATAATATCAAAATAGAGATTGTTATTCATATTTTTCTATATTCTAAGTCTTTATTAATTTAAATATGACTATTCCTAATTTTTTCTTTCTCAAAGCCTGCCTATTTCCGGCAGGTTTTTTTATTGCGGCAATTCAAAAATATAGATACCTTTAAACAATCGAAAAATCAAAAATGAACAGAAAAGATTTTATTGCCTTATCTTCGTTGGGATTTTTGGGTTTATATGCTTGCGGAACTTCAAATCTTATGAATAACAGAAAACCTTTAGCCATTCAGCTTTATACAATTCGTGATGCTGTTGCAGAGAATTTGGAGAAATCGTTGGAAAGGTTAGCAGGATTGGGTTTTAAGCAGCTCGAAATCTACGGCTATGACGGGAAATTTTTTGGGAAAACAAGAAAGGAATTCCAGTCCATTCTGAAAAACACAGGCCTGGAAGTGATTAGTTCTCATCACACGACAGGAGTTATTCATAACAGCAAAGGAACGCTTCTGAATGATTGGGAAAAATCGGTTGAAGATCTGCATTTCATCGGTTCAGAATATATGGTTTGCTCATATCTTTTTGAGGAAGAAAGAACTTTGGAATATTATAAAAAACTTCCGCAGTTACTCAATAAATCAGGCGAAACAACGAATGAAGCAGAAATCGCTTTTGCTTATCATAATCACGATTTCGAATTTGAAAAATTCGATGATAAAACGGTTTATGATTTCATTTTAGACAATACGGATTCTGATTTGGTAAACATGGAACTCGATCTTTACTGGATTTCAAAAGCTGGATTCAATCCTTTGACTTATTTCGAAAAATATCCGAAAAGATTTCCGCTTTGGCACGTGAAGGATATGAAAGCAGGAAACAAAGATTTCACAGAAGTCGGAAACGGAACGATTAACTTTAAAACAATTTTCGAAGCCAAAGAAATAGCGGGTCTCAAATATTGGTTTCTGGAACAGGATTCCAGTGATAAAGATATTTTTGAAAGTGTGGAAATCAGCAAAAAGTATATTGATAGGCATTCTTGTTTCACAAAATAATAACTGAGCACAGCACCTTGGGTAACTAAAAATGTTTTCAATTTTGGTTAGAAAATCCTTGCGAACTTTGCGGTTAGATCTTTCAGAAAGAATATTTATTTTAACAAAATTTTATGATTTGTGAAATAAATCCCTTTTCTTTGCCGTTCTTTTATTTATGATAAAAATCGATGAGTGTTTACAGCAAGCTGGCTGAGAATCTCCAGTACATTTCGCCGTCTTTTTACAAAAGCAGATTTTTCAAAAAGCTGAAAGGTCTGACTGCTCATAATCTTTTGGAAAGAAAAGTGGAGCCGGAGTTTCTTTGGATCAAAGAGGTTTTGAAGGCTGATTCGGTTTTTATAGATGTAGGAGCCAATGTCGGTGCTTATCTTTTCAGTTTAGAAAACCATCTCAAACCGGAGAATATTTTTGCTTTTGAACCTAATCAGCAATTGTTCAAAAGACTGAAACGACTTTTTCCAAAAGTCAATTTGTTTTCTGTTGCTTTGTCTGATGTTTCTACTATTGCTGAATTCAAAATTCCTGTCATTAATGGCGAAAAAATCCATACCAGAGGAACCTTGCAAACTTCTATCAGAGAAAGGAATGAAGAGAAAACAATTCTTCAGAAAGTAGAAGTGAAACCTTTGGATGAATTGGTTTTTGATGAAGCTTATACTGAACAACATCAAAATACTCAGACAGACAAATTAAATCTTAAAAGACTCGATTTTATCAAGATCGATGTGGAAGGAAACGAGATGCAGACTTTGAGAGGTGCTAAGAAAACAATCAAAAAATACCAGCCAATTCTAATGGTCGAGATGGAACAACGCCATCACCATGAAAATCTATGGACTTTGATTTCCGAGATTGCAGATTGGGGATACTCAATCAATTATCTGGACAGAAAGACTTTGAAACCAACAAGTTTAACAGAAGAGTTCCTGAATCAGCAGAATCCGGATAACGTGAAGAATTACAAAGATTACATTAATAATATTATCTTTTTACCTGAGGCGGGAACTATAGCCTGACAAAGAACTTTAAACAGAAACTATGAGCGTCGTAGCAAGACAAGGTGTAAAATATTCGATAATTGGTTATCTCGGCTTTTTGTTGGGAACATTTTCGTCTATTTTCATTTTTCCTTACGATATGGAGTTTTACGGAAAGCTACGTTACATCTTGCCGACGGCCGAGATTTTGGTTCCTATTGTGGTTTTTGGACTGAGTTTTTCCAACGTCAAATTTTTCAGCAGAGTCAATGCTGATGGTAAGCATCACAATATGTTGTCGTTGTCATTATTGGCTGTTGTAATCAATTTTTTGATTTTTTCAGGAGGCTATTTTTTGGTTAATTTTCTGTTCCCGGAATTACAAAAATCCAAATTGTGGGAAATGAAACTTCTGATTCTGCCAATGGTTTTGGTTTTGGCTTTATCTTCGGTTTTCAATAAGTTTTTGACTAATTATAAAAGAATCGTCGTCCCGAATATCTTCGAAAATTTTATTCCGAAGATTGCCAACATTGGTGCATTTTGCCTGTTTTTCTTTTTGGGCGTTGCGGATAAGATGGCTTACGGATTTTTCTTTCTGATGTTTGTAATTTCGCTTGTAGGTTACGGCTATTATACCAACAGACTGGAGAAAATCAAACCGGATTTCGGATTGGATTATTTCAGGAAAGACAATTTTTACCGGGAGATTTTCACTTATAGTTTGTTCGGGTTTTTAGGAAATATCGGAAATTATATTGCTATTAACATTGATAACCTTATGATTGGTGAGTTTATCAATTTCCACGAGAATGGTATCTATAGTAACATCTACGCCATCATTTCCCTGATTACGGTTCCTCAGATGGGACTATTCAATATTTCTGCACCCATCATTAATAAAGATCTGGCTTCCGGAAATTACAACGACTTAGATAGATTCCACAAGAAGACCTCGCTCAGTTTATTTTTTCTTGGCTTGGTGTTGTTTTGCTGTATCGTTGTCGGATTCCCTTATCTGGCAGATTTTATGAAGAATGGAGAAGACCTACGTTCTTCGGAACCTGTGGTTTGGGTTCTAGGATTTGCAATGCTTTTTGATTTGGCAACAGGCTTTAACGGTCACATTATTTCCCTGTCAAGATATTATAAATTCAATATTGTCGTCATGCTGATTCTGGCAGTTTTGACAATCACAACCAATATGATTTTTTTGAGACATACCAATTTGGGAATCTTGGGAATTGCAATTGCTTATGCCATTTCGTTATCATTGTTCAATATCATCAAAATCGTTTTCAACTACATTAAATTCAAAGTTTTTCCTTTGGGAATTGAGATGATTTATGCCATGATTTTAGGTTGTATTTCTATTAATGTTGCGATTTTTTTGCCGGATTTCAAATTTAATATTCTTAATCTTTTCTATAAACCGACAGTAGTTTTGATATTACTTTTCATAGGTAATCATTTCCTGAAAATCTATCCGCTGGATAAGTATCTTAACAAAACTTTTATCAGGAGTCTTTTTAAATTTTAGTGTTGTCGGCTTTTTAATATTTGTTGATTAAATGAAATAGCTAATTCAATTGAGTCTGAATTGGTTTTGATGATATATTGTCATAATACTTAATCTGATTTAAAGTTATTCAATTTGTTGATAACTGTCAGATTAAGTATTGACTAATTCACATCATCTTATCACAGAAATTCCTGCATCCACCGTTAATTCGGTTCCGTGAATGTATGAAGCTTCTTGAGAGGCAAGAAATAAAACGGCATTAGCAATTTCGGCAGGCTCACCCAGTCTTTTGAATGGTATTGCCGGCAGAATACTTTGTATAGCACCATTAATTTGATCAGTGTTCAATCCTGTATTACTATAGATGTTTGTTTTGATATGTCCCGGACTGATGCCGTTCACACGAATACCTTTTTCCGTAAGCTCAGCTGCGAACGTTTTGATAAAAGATTGTATAGCTGATTTTGCAGAAGAATACACGGAAAAATTAGCTATCCCGACTTCGGTAACGAAAGATGTGTTTAGGATAATTGCACTTCCGGTTTTCATTAAAGGCAAAATTTGTTGAACGGTAAAAAAAGTTCCCTTTACCAACATATTATACAACTCATCGAAATGGGCTTCATCAGCATCTGCTACCGATGCAAATTTTCCGTATCCTGCATTGACGAAAAGAAAATCAATGTTTTCCGTATATTGCTTTACTTGTTTCCGCAAGGTGAGAACATCTGTCATATTACCTGCATTAGAGACGATTCCGAAGGCATTCTGTCCTAATCGTTCTACTGCTTGATTCACTGTGTCAGCATTGCGTCCTGTGATGATGGCTTTTCCATTTTCTTTGATAAATTGCTGGGCTGTGGCAAATCCTATTCCGTTAGTTCCGCCAGTTATAAGTGCGAATTTGTCTTTAAATCTTTGCATTGTTTTTTTTGTTTAATTTCTTTTGCAAAGATTATGATGTAAGCCATGTCAGAAAACCCGAAACTTGCTACATTTCTAAGATACCTGTTTTTGCGCCTTCCCAGCCAATGATAGCTGTCTTTCTTGTATTGCCCCACATATATCCACCAATTTTTCCCGAAGATTGAATAACTCGGTGACAAGGGATGAGAAATGCAACAGGATTACTTCCGATAGCTGTGCCAACGGTCCTGGAAGCATTTGGACTGCCGATTTGCTCAGCAATGTTATGATAAGAAGAAAGCCTGCCCATTGGGATTTTTAAGAGTGTTTCCCAAACCTTTAGCTGAAAATCTGTGCCTTTCAAGTGTAATTTTATTTCGGGTAATTTGCTCCAGTCATTCTGAAAAATAAACAACGCATTTTGCTGTATCAGGTCTAATTTTTGGTGAAGGATAGCGTTCGGAAATTTTTGCTTTAAATTATGTAGCGTATTGGCTTCACCATCGTCAAAAGCCATATAACAGATACCTTTTTTCGTGGAAGCAACCAGCAGGTTTCCAAACGGACTTTCTGCAAAGCTATAATTAATAGAAAGACTTTTACCACCGTTTCTATATTCGGCAGGTGTCATTCCTTCAATGTTAATAAACAAATCATGCAACCGTCCTGTACCGGAAAGTCCTGTTTCAAAAGCAGCATCAAAAAGCGTTGCCTGCTGGTCGGTCAGTAATCTTTTGGCGTGTTCGATACTGATGTACTGAAGAAATTTTTTTGGCGTTGTTCCTGCCCAATCGCTAAATAATCGCTGAAAATGATACGGGCTTAGATGTACCTGCTCCGCAACTTCGTCCAGACTTGGTTGTGTTTTAAAATTGGTTTTAATATAATCTATTGCTTCAGCAATTCTTTGGTAATTGATTTGTTTTTGTTGATCCATAGTTCTGTTTTATTTGTCAAATGTCAGAACAATATCGCTGTAAAACAATCCGAAACTTGCTGAATTTTGACGATTATTTAAACTCATTCAACTTTCCTCAGAGTATAAAGTATGGATTTTTTAGTACTAATGTTCATTTGAAAACCAAATATTCAATTTAGCACTGAACCCGCATTTTGTCAAACTGTTGTTGAACTAAACCTCCGGTAGCTTTTTCTCTTCGCTGTTTTATTAATTTTGGTAAAACAAACAATAAAATCTTTAAAATGGCTACAAAAAAAAATCTCCGGAGGAGTTAAGGGTAAGCAAATTTCT
>Ga0209960_1002034_pt1 | contig 22169 bp, 27 predicted proteins | sample ThiBiot_500_plan_2_FD_183947 | JGI IMG/M metagenome (GOLD analysis project Ga0209960, IMG submission 183947) | Wastewater bioreactor microbial communities from Cape Town, South Africa - Thiocy_expt_500_plan (SPAdes) | ecosystem: Engineered > Bioreactor > Thiocyanate-remediating >...
TCTTCTTCAAAATTTGAGGTATCAGTTTCATCTTTGATCACAGGAACAAATGGAGGTGTTTCTTGATGGTGAAGAATAAAAAAAATCATAATTAGAATTAGAATTTGAGAAAGATGTCAGAAAAGTTAAAAAAAAAAAAGAAAAAGAAAATTTTTTTTTTACGTTCTCTTAATTTTGTTGGATCTAATCCTTTAAAGAATGGATGAGCAAAAATTTCTTTTGTCCCATTTTTAGCTCCTATTCTTTCAGCTCTATCACAAATGAATCTTTTCATTAAATCTTTTGCATCATCTGAGATAGAAATCTCTTCAGAAAAGGTCAGATTTTTCTAATTTTTTTTAAAAAATTATTATTATCAAATCAAAAAAAAAAAAAAAAAAAAAAAAAAAAAATAAAAAAAAAAAAAAAAAAAAAAAAAATGAAATGGAATTGAAAGAAAAAAAAAGAAAAGAAAAAGTTACTTTGTGATTCATAATCATTCCATATAATTGTACGATATTCTCTGAATTAAAAGGAACTTCTCCCATAAGCATTTCATACATCATAATTCCAACAGCCCACCAATCACATTCTTTTCCAACCGATGCTCCTTTTTCTTGAGCTTGAAGAACTTCTGGAGAAATATATTCAGGTGTTCCAACAGGAATATCAGAGTGAATCTGAATAAAAGTTCAATTGAATTTGAAATTCAGATAATCAAAATAGAAAAGATGATTTTTTTTTTTTTTGAAAAAGTACCTTTCCTCTTGAATCAAATTTAATTGCAGAACCAAAATCAGTTAATTTGATATGACCTTTAGAATCGAGCATTAAGTTATCAGGTTTTAAATCTCTATGACAATATCCCATTTGATGCATTTCATCAACAGCAAGAACAATTTCAGCAATATAAAATTTTGTTTGTTCTTCAGTGAAAAGATCATTTTTGAAGAAAACATTCAATAAACTTCCTCCTTGTAAGTACTCCATAACAAGGAATAAATTCTCATCATCTTGAAATGCAAAATGTAATTGTGTAATCCATTGACTTTTAGATTGTGCCATCACATCTCTTTCTTCTTTAAAAAATGCTGCCTAAGAAATAAAAAAAAATTGAAAATTGAAATCAAAGATGAAAAATTCAAATACTAAATAAAGAAAGAATATGAGAATCAATTAAAATAAAAAATATCAAAAACAAACCTCTCTTTCTGTTAACATTTTAGATTTTCTCATTAATTTCATTGCATAAACTTTATTATCCAAATTATATCTCACAAGACGGACTTCACCAAAAGCACCTTTTCCAAGAACTTTAATAGTTTGGAAATCAGATTCCTTGATTCTGACCTCTTTCAATTGCTCAATCAAAGGGAAAACTATTATTATTTATTATTTAAAAAAAGAAATTCACCAATCAAACAAAGAATTAATAAAAGTCAATAATAAGCTTTGAAGCAAAACAAAAAAAAAAAAAATTCAAAAATAAAAAAAAGTTTCATACATCTCTTGTTAAAGTCATCAACGACAGCACTAACAGGTGTAATATCTTGAATATCTTTAGCGAATGCCAATAATGTGTCGGCAAGTGCTTCAATAGACAACTGGTGACAATGGGTATTCGTACTAGGGACGATCTCGGTGAACCTCAAAGCTCGTTCCTGTTCCCCCATTTTTCTCTTCGACTCTTCCTATTAAAATATATTATATTAGTACATGATGTATTGTTAATTGTAACGAAATGATGTTAATGTTATTTGATTTTTTATTCTTTGAGTTGGCTGATTTTTTTCTTTGATTTTTTGATAGATTTTTGTTATTATTATTATTTATTTTTGGATCCCCTCACTTTTTTTCTTATCTTCTCCTCCTCCTTCATTATTCATTTCTAATCTTTCATTCAATGTTAGAACAATTGAAAAAGTTTTGTAGTAATTTTGTAATGATTTTGTGGTGTTTTTATGTGATTTTATATGATTTTTCATTGATTTTTGTTGATTTTTTTGATGATTTTGACTCAAGTTTTCTAAGTAATTTTTTTTTCAAAGTCTTTTTGAAAACTGAAAAAGGGGATAAATGAAATATAAATCTATAATTGACTTGTCTTGTTTTTGACCTCCGTTTTTTTTTTTTTCTCTTTTTTTTTTTTTTTGCAAAAAACAAAAATAAGTCAGAGGGAAACCATTGGCTCCTTGTTCTTCCAATGAAAACAGGAATTCTGTCACAAGTTTGGTTCGGTTTTTTGCAGGTCAGACAATTAAGTTCTTATTGGGTTTGGAGATGACATTTCGATTGGAAAAATCAAAGGGATTGTTCCAAATCATTTTGAAATCGCTGAACCTCAAATCTTTTTTGAAATTCTGATGAATTCCTTTCGTTTTATTTTTTTCATTTTTTATTTGAAGATAAATTACAATTTGTTGTTTTTCTTTTGAAGTCAATGTAAATCTAGTAGAATAATAGTTATCCATAAAGAGGATTGTAATCTTCCTCTTCTTCTTGAACATTCCTTTGAGCTTTTTGCTTTTCTCTTTTTTTCCTTTCATATTCTTCATCATCTGTTGGGAGTTCAAATCTACAAACTGGACAAGTGTTATTCTAAATTAATTAAAGTAATTGATTTTGAATTCAAGAGAAATATTAAATAAGATATCAAAGTTTACAATTTTGAGCCAAGGAGTGATACATTCAATATGAAAAAAATGTTTACAAGGAAGTTTTGCATGAGTTTGTTTGTCTTCAAAAGCATCTGTACAAATTGCACATTCTGATCCTTTTTTTGAAATATCTGTTGGAAGATTCCGTAAAAAATTTGCAGATGTGGGAGGACGTTCAACTCTTTTATTTGATTTTCAATTGATTTTTTATTTCAAAGTTTAAACTAAAACAAACTTATGTTCAAATAATTCTGCTAACAATCCTTGAATAAATGCCGTATGTTGGTGATTATTTGACAAACCAGCCGCAACAGTTAACATTTCGTAAGCTCTAATGAATCATATATAAATTGATATTTGTTATTTCAAATATTTCAAAGAAAAAGAACTTTTTACCTATTCATAAGTTGTTGAGGGTCATTTGCTTGAGGTGTTGGATTTAAGAAATCATTTACATTTGGAGAAAATCTATTATTTGAATTTCTTGGTTGAGTTGTAACCCCATGTTCATCTTCATTTTTTTTTTTTTTTCTCATTAATAAGAAAGAAATCAAGAAAGAAATCCACAAACAAGAATATAAAAGTGTTTTTCGGTCACATTGAAAAAATGAAATAAAAAATAGAGGAAAAGAGAATTTCTATTAGAAGAGAAGAGAAGAGAGAAGTGAAAAGAAAGAATCGAAGCCCAAACCAAAATACGACGCCATTTTCTTATTTTTTTATTTGATGAAAATCCCTGACAAACACTTTTTTTTTTTTTTTTTTTTCGATTTACAAAACTTCAATCATTTTCAAAGTATGAAAACAAGACTCTTTATTTCTTTTTCGAATAAATTGTTTGAATCATATCTTCTTCATTTTCCAAACATCCCAAGACTCTTCTTTTTTTTCTCCAATTTTTCTAACATTTGTTCAAATCGTTGTTCTGAATTGGTTTCCAATTTTTCAAGCTTCTGTTCGATTTTCTCAATAATTTCAAAATTTTCTTTGTTTTGAGTTTCGACCTTTCCAAATCTTGTTTCCATTTTTTCATAATTTTCTTTGTTTTGGATTTCTACTTTTTGAAGTCTATTCTCAAATTCATCTATTTTAGTGATAATCTTTTCTAAAAGGTTTAATATTTGTTGTTGTTGTTGTTGATTTTGATAGTCATTGTTTGTTGATTGCGAATTTTGGGCAATTTGAATTGGTTTTTGGTTTTGATCTTGCATCTTTTCTTGAGTTTGAGTAACAATCTCTGGTTGATTGAATAACTTTGACAATTGAGATAGAATGGGTAAAAATAATTCTTCGTCAAAAATTAAATTTTTCCAAGGGTTATACCAAAGTTTGTTTCCTAATAATGCACCTAACCATCCTCTTGGTTGATAATTCTCTTCTGCCATAATATAAATTATTTCCTTTTTTAATTTATAAGCATATTCAGCTTCTGTTCTACATGCTTGTGAATCCTTATATTTTGATGATAAAAAAATAAGAATAATTGATGATTCTTCAACAGCTTCTGCCATTGCCTCCAATACACTTCCTTCCATTTGTTCAATATCAATCCAAATTGGAATGTTTTTTGATTGTAAATAAGTTGCAATTCCTCTTGCTTTTTCTTTTTCTTCCCAACAATATGATATCATCACTTGACTTTCTAATTTGATTCTATTTTGGTTTTGGTTTTGGTTTTGATTTTGATTTTGATTTCCAATTAAAGTAAATAGTGCTCCATTAACTGCTCTTTTAACACTCTCATTACCTTCTATATTAAATCCTTTTAGTATTTCATCAATTCCATTTGAAAGAAATTCATCTTTGCACTCTTGATCGAATGATAAAATCCAAATTAAAGTTGAAACTTCCTTAATTGTTCTATCACTTGTCTTTATTAAATTATCTTTTCTATCTTGAGTGAATTCAATTATTCGCTTTACAATTCCATTATTTTTTAATTCTTTCATATTTGCTTCATTTCTTGCCAAACTTCCAAGAGCTTTTAAGACATTATAACAAGAAATGAAATATCCTTTTGAATAAGAATAAGCGTGAGCCTCTGTATTGATAAAAGTTTTGACAACATCCAATATTTTTGAGATCACTTTTGGAGAAGTTGGATTGGAACCAAATTCATTGCTTTGGTTAACATCATTTGATGATAAAAATGCTTGAATAATGCAACCAATGAAATGATGTGAAGAATTTTGATTATCAACAAATGGTTGAATCATCTCTTTTATTCCAAATTCTAATAAAATTGATTTTGACGAATCAATTGCTGATGATTCCATTAAACAATCCAATATTTTATCCATGGAGTCTTTGGAAGATTGATGGTTTCTAACGATTGGAAAAACTATATTTTCAACTAAATTTTTGATAATTTCTTTGTTGGGAACATATCCTGCTAAACACAACAGTATTCCAGCAACATTTAACTTTAATCCAAGATTTTCAGTATTATCAAGAAGGATTGATAAAGATTGAAGGAATTCTAAATTCTTTCCAAGGTACTGACGAAATAATTGATTACGATTGACAGTATTTCTTATTGGAATCAATAAAGGTTCTTGGATTTCTTTATTTGATTGAATAAAAGAGTTTGCAAAAATGTTGAGTCCATTGAAAGTGGTGATTATCCTTGTAATATCATCATGAAAAGAAAGAGTTTCAATGATCCAAAAAAAGTTTCTTTTTTGATCTTCTTGACAATTTTTGAATGCTTGAACAAAATTTTGAATTGATTCTTGTTTAATTTCTAAACTAATCGATCCTGGAAAATAAAGTAATATGTCTCTTAGAGCTCCGATTGAATTAACCATGTCATTGTTTTGTTGAAGATTTTGATTATATCTTTTAATTTCCTCTTCAAAATTTAATTTACTTTCTGTTTTAATTTAGAAATAAATAAATAAATAATGTTAGGAAAAAAGGAAAGGAAAGAAGGATAAAGAAGAGAAAGAAAGGATGAGAAAGAGATTACTTTCATTTCGGAGTAAATCTACAACTTCTGAATATCCTTTTTGACAAGCAATATAAAAAGGTGTTCGACAATCATGAGCCACTTGATCTCTATCAACTTTTGTATATTTTAATAATAATTTAACAACTTCGATATCTCCATTCTCACAAGCAATAAAAAATAACGTTTGACCATATTTATTTGGTTTATTGACGTCAATTCTTTCATCATTTAGTAATAATTTCAGAATTTCAATGTGTCCATTTTGGCAAGCATTTAATAAAGGTGAAACCTCATTATCTCTTGGTTTATTTATATCAACCTTTTTGTCCTGTAGTAATAGTTTCACGATTCCAATTTGATTCTTTCCACAAGCAATCCAAAAGGGTGTTGCTTCATTCTTATTTCCTTTATTTATTTCGTTTCGATTATCATTTAGTAGCATTTCTACAATTTGTATATGTCCTTTGTCACAGGCAATCCAAAAAGGCGTTGTCCCATGCTTATTTTCAACTTTGTTAATATCAACTCTTTTATCATTTAACAATAATTTTGCAATTTCAATGTACCCTTTTTCACAAACAAAATGGAAAGATGTTACTCCATCTTTATCTGGTTGATTTACTTCAATTTTTTCATTATTTAATAATAGTTTCAGAATTTCCATATGATTCTTTCCACAAGTAATCCAAAAAGGTGTTTGATCATCCTTACTTGGTTGATTGATATTAATCTTCTCATTGTTTAATAACAATTTAACAATTTCAATATTTCCCTTTTGACAAGCAATCCAGAAAGGTGTTTGACCATTTTTATCTGCTTTATTAATTTCAACTTTCTCTTCATTGAATAATAATTTTATAAGTTCAATATGTCCATTTTGGCAAGCAATATAAAAGGGTGTTAGTCCAGCCTTATCTCCTTGATTTATATCAATTCTCCCATCATTTAATAATAGTTTCACAATTTCAATTTGATTTTTTCCACAAGAAATATTCAAAGGTGTTGCTTCATTCTTATTTGCTTTCCTTATATCAACTTTCTCATTCTCTATTAATAATTTAACGATCTCAACACGTCCTTCTTGGCAAGCAATAAAAAATGGTGTTGCTCCATCTTTCTTTGATTTATTTACATCAATCCTTTCATCATTTAGCAACAATTTCACAACTTCAATATGTCCTTTTTCACAAGCAATATAAAATGATGTTGCTTCATTATTTTCTTTATCTTGATAATTGAGATTCAAATCAGTGTTATTTTTGTTATCGAGCAATTGTTTGACTTCTTCAACATTTCCTTTGAAACAATCATTAAAAAATTGTTTCTCCATCTTTAAAAAAAAAAAACTTTTTAACTTTTTTTTTTAAAAAATTTGATATTGAATTATAATGTTTAATGAAGTTAAAGAAGTAAAGTCAAAGTTGATGTTGAGGGAGTTGGTCAGCAAAGTCAGTGAAAAAAAAATTCAAAAAAAAAGAAAAAAAAAATGGCGAACAAAGATGCTGCAATAGGAAAACCCATCAATGAAGTTGTGACCCCTGCATTTATCATTTCCCTTCCAATTCTCACCAAGAACACCTCCAACATGATTGAAAATGCAAAGAGATTAGGTGTAGAGCTTAGACCTCATGTTAAAACTCATAAGGTATGATAGATTTCTTGAATTTCCCTTTTTTCTTTTTTCTTTTTTTTTGTAACGGTTGATTTTTTCTATTTCTATTCCTTCAATGCAGACCAAGGAAGGTTTGAAGTATCAACTCGGAAAAGATTACAATAAAATTGTTGTCAGCACACTTAAAGAGGCTGAGTTCTTTGCAACAGAAGTTAAAGATGTAAAAAAAGATTTCTTCATTTTCATTTTTTTCTCTTCACATTTTTAATTTGCTGATCTTGTTCAATATATAGATTCTTTATGCTGTACCAATTTCTTTAGAGAAGCTTCCAAAAATCAAAGAGCTTTCTGAAAAGGTTAAAATCCACATTTTAGTTGATCATCCATTTGTTCTTGAAGGTGTTTCTAAGTTCGCTAGACAGAATAAATGCAAACTATCTGTGTTTTTGAAATTAGATGGTGGATATGGGTAATGTTTGAAACTTTCTTTTCTTCTTTTTTTTCATTCACCAAAGTAAATTAATATTGACTTTTTCATCTAGACGAGCAGGCTTTCCTATCAATGAAGATATTGGAATTAATTTGGCAAAATCTATTGTAAACGATGAATTTTTAACATTTCAAGGAATATATGTTCATGCAGGTCATTCTTATGATTCTAAATCTGTTGAAGATATTGAAAAATTTGCAGAGCAAGAAAGACAATGTGCTATACAATTTAAACAAAAATTGTTAGATAATGGAATTACTCCAACTATAGTTTCAGTTGGTTCAACTCCTACATGTTCTAAATCAAAATCTTTTGAAGGTATTAATATTTTATTTCATTTTCATTCTTTTATTATTTTTTTTTTTTCTTTTAAATTTTTTACTTCTTGACTTACGATGAAAATTTTCATATCTTTAATGAAAAATTATGATGTAGGTTGTACTGAAATGCATCCAGGAAATTATATATTTTATGATTGTCAACAAGTTGCAGCCCATTCAGCGAATTGGGAAGATTGTGCAGGAATGGTTTATACAAGGTAAATTTAAATTTAAATTATTATTTTTCTTCTGAATTCTCAAATTGAAAAAAAGTAACAAAATAAATCCATTTTTAATAGTGTCATAAGTCATTATCCAGATAGAAATAGAGCTCTTGTTGATGGAGGAGGACTCTCATTTTCGAAAGATCTCTCACCATTCCCAGGTTTTGGAAAAATCATTGATCATCCAGAATTAGTTTTGAAAAAAGTGAGTCAAGAAGTGGGAATTCTAGAGAGAGTTGATGGAAAGGCAATAGATGAAAAAGCTCTCCCAATAGGAACAAAATTAAAAGTTATCCCTAATCATGTTTGTTTGGCTGCTGCTTGTTTCGAAAAATATTATGTCGTCAATAATGAAGATATTGTTGTTGACGTTTGGTATTCATGTCGATAAATAAAATAACATTTTTTCTATAGAATTTATTGAACAAAATTAATTTTAATTACAGCTTTCTATACTCGATTCAATGGGTAATTCATCCAAAACAAATTTTCCAAGCTTTCCTTTTCTAAATAACTATTTATTTGATTTTTTTGAGTTTCTTTAATGAAAAAGTAAAAAGAAAAAGAAAAAAAAAACTTCTTACTTTAACAAAATGATGTGCTGCAATATGAGGGTCTGGTTCTCCACCTTGCCTTAAAGCTCCTATACTAATTGCAATTTTCTCTAATAATTCATCAATATCTTCGATTGGTTCTGATAATTTAAATTTCTTAATGTACCTTTTTTTTTTTGAGGAAATTAAGATCTTTGAAAATGAAAATTTTAGGAAGAAAAAAAATACAAGTGAGGATTAGATTGGTTTAATGTATTTAATAAAAACTTTGCAATCTCATGGATTCCAACAATATCATCTTTTACTGCAGTTGTGAGCGTAAGCTTTAATCCCATTTCTAAATCTCTAATATTCGGGATTAAGACTCCAGGTGTATCTATTAAATAAGTTTTTGGTGAATCGTAAACAGTGACAAGCCCTCCAACTGACTTTGTGATTCCTGGGACCGCACCAGTTGGGGCTGCTTTCTTTTTTCCTCCTGAACTCATTCTCAAAGTGTTAATAATACTAGACTTTCCAACGTTTGGCATTCCTACAATTAACATCCTGATTTCAGGGAGTGGATCAAGATCTCTCGTTTTCAATAGAGAAATTTCTGGTGATAGTAAGAATTTAGAATTTCATTTTGGAGAAAAATAAAACAAATAAAACAAAATAAAAATGAAAATGAAAATGAAATCAATACTTGTCGCGGTCTCATGAATCAAAGAAAATTGAGATTGTTGAGTGGCTTCCTTTGTAAGAAATATTACAGGCGATCCATGAGAAATCTTTTCTAGTTCTGATTTATAACTCTATTACAATTAACAATTGTTGAATTTAGTTGATATTTTGAAAAGAAAAAAAAAAAAAAGGAAAGAAATCAAATACCTTCAATTTCTTCATATCTGCCAAATCCGTTTTATTATAAACGATAATCCTAGAATGGTTTCTCGATACTTCCTCAAGGTTGGGGTTAATTGAAGAAATTGGGATGTATTAAAAGTTAAGGCATATATTCAAAATTTAAACATATCAAAATATAATATAAATAATAAGATTTTTTTTTTTTTGACAAAAAGGAAATGAAATGAAAATACAAGATAAAATAGAAATCAAACAAAAATTAAGATAATAAAAGGATATCCTAGCATCTCTAACTTCAATTACGATATCAACTTTGGTCAAAGTTTTAAGTATTTCCTTCATTCCTCTTGCCATATGGCCAGGAAACCAATTAATATTCTTCATCGCCATCCTACAAATTATTTTTTTTTCACTTTTTTTGAGAGATTGTTCGCTTTTTGGTAGAGCCTAACTGATTGAACCTATTCCAAACGAACTTGGAAACTTAAAACAATTTCTTGAAGAGAAAAGAGAGAGGAGAAGAGATCGAGAATGAAGGGAGACTCCTTTTTGTTTTCTGATATCTGTTAAAGCAGTGCTCGATTTATCGAAAAGCGATGTTGTTGTTGTTGTTTTTGTGTCAACTAACTAACTTTGCCTAACTGAAATGAGATTGGAAGCTTGACACTCCCTCAGAATAGAGAAAAACTAGAGAAAAACTATTCTCTTGTGAAAGAGAAAGAGAAAGAGATAATTGTGTGCTCATTTTGTTTCTTTTCTTTCCTTTTTATAATTTATCTTTTAAAGTTTTCTTTTTTTGTTTTTTTACCTCCCTTCGAAAGAAAACTAGATTTGTTTTTGGCTTTTGAATCACTGATATCAGTGATATCTCTCTTTGATAAATGAAATCAAAAAAATCAAAAACAAAAAACAAAAAAATTAACAAAAATAAAAATTAACACACATCTCTTCTCTAATAAATTTTATTACTGTTACAATTTGAATTTTTTAAAAAAAAACAATTCATTGTTCATTGTTGAGTTTGAAGTAATCATCTGAGAATAGAACTATTGATGAAAAGATATCAGAAGCCTCTAAAACTATTTTTTTGTGTGTGTTAATTTTGTTTTTGAAAAACATAAATGTTATAATTTACAAAAGAAAGTTTTACTTGTTAATCCAACTTTTCGACGTAAATCAGCTCGTAAAATCTCTGGTTCACTTTCATAATGTTCAAGTAGTGCTTGAATTTTTGGGCAATCAGCTTGTCTTTTTTTAAAAGCAGCTCCATCTTCCCAAACTTTTTGTTCATCTTCAACCCTTTGTTTTGTTATCTCAAGAGCTGATTTTCCTTCCCAGTTTCTTGTATGGATATTAATATCTGTTCTAGAGGCTAAAATCCATTGAACTATTTCAGTGAAGCCAAAAAAACAAGCCCACATAAAAGGAGACCATCCTGTAACACTTGATTTATTAATATCTACTTCTTCAATCTCTAACAAGAACTTAACAACTTCGACTCTACCATTTATACATGCCCAATAGAACGCTGTCTTATCTTCATGATTCTCTGCATTAAAGTCTACATTTTTCCTACTCACTAACAACTCCACAATCTCCATATTCCCAACAGAACAAGCCCAAATAAATGGTGTATCTCCATAACTATTTCTAACATTGATATCAATTTCCTTATTCCTCAATAATTCTTTAACTTTAGAAACGTCTCCTTCTTTACAAGAGCTGATGAACTCCTCATGTAATCGATCCATTTTAATGTAAACCTTGCTTTAAGAGAAAAGAGAAAACTTTGCTTCAACAAAAGAAAACTTTTATAAAAATACAAATTGTTGAAGAACTAATTAATTCTTTTTTTTATTTCTTAAGTGTTGAAGAAGCTAGAAATAGAAGAATAGAGGGGAGGGTGAAGGAAGGATAATAAATTATATTGAGCTTCATTATTTATTGAACCCGAAAGCTCCTTCAATTAATTTACACTGACCTATTTATACTGATGATGGAAGCACCAATTAAATTTTTTCCGCAAAAGGATTTTTTGTCAATTGATTTTTCCAGTCAAAACAAAGTTGAAACTTATAATTATAACTTTTCTTATTTATTTATTGATTTCGATTTTTTTTTACAATAATATATGAAATGAAATGAAATGATTTCATCACCTCAATATTCAATATTCAATAGATTTGTTATTGAAAACATCCTTACAATTATTACTCAAAATTCTTTTTTTTTTTTTCAAAAGAACTTCTTATTTGCAAGATTTTGTTCACTTTGCTCTGTGGAAAGTTGAAAGATTTTCAAAGCTCATTGTTATTTTATTCATTGAAGATTTAGAATACTAACTTCTTTTTTGTTTAGCTCGTTGAAAGTATTTTTCTTTTTTTTCTTTGCAAGATTTTTTTTTGAACTCTGTGTTGTGTAGATTTCTGAAGGTTTATATTTAAGCAATATTCATATATTTAAATTACAGTTACATTATCATTTTAATTTAAGATCTTCTTCAAACTTTTACAGAAACAAACAAACAACTAATAAGCTTTATTAGATTTTATTCCAAAAAGAAGAAAAAAATCACAATGCAAGGCTTAACAATGAAAGACAAAGAAGACGAAATCTTCAGACTTCGAGTTTTTTCATAATTTCATAAAACGTAACATTAAAGAAAAAAAATAGAAACATGTATTCAAATAGAAACAATTGGAACGAGAGAAACAACAAAAAAAATTTCTGCAACACAAAGTTCAAGAATTAGATCAATTTTGTACTGAAATGAGACAAAGATACCATTCAATGATCTTGGCTAATCAATACTACCAGAAAAAAATTTTGAAATATGAAGAGGTCTTTGGAAAGTTGAGTGAACAACAAATTCAAGATCATAGTCATAATCACAATCAGAATCAAAATTATAATTGCAACTCTAATAGAACTGTAAATGTTCCAATTTCATCATTTTCTCCACCTCAATTCCCAATTCTTGATCCAAATCACAATATTCAAAACTCAATTCCATTTCCAGTCAATAATTTCAACCAAGTTATTTTACCAATCCCAAAACCAAAACCACAATCAAGACCTCTTCCACATCCAAAGAACAATGCAAATACTTGGCCAGGATTTAGATACTGAGTTAAGTTTTTATTTCTTATTTCATTTTTCACTTTCATTTATTTTTTCATTGATTAATTGATTTTAATTTTGCATTGTCATTTTTCTTTTAAAAAATAAATGCAAATAAAATTTGTTTTGTAAATAATTGCCTTTTTTTTTCATTTGTAATATTTTCCTTTTAATTTGTTAATTACTTTCTACATCTTTCAAAATTTGTTGAATTAAATTCAATGCTCCTTCATGTAATTCCTTTTGATAATTTTTCCATTGAATAGCTAATTGAACATTTCCTGAAAGTTCTGATTCATTAATTTCTTCATCTTCAACATCTTCATCCATATTATTATTATTCTTAGAATTTTGATTCTCTTTACTACTTTCACCATTATCTAAATAATCTGATTCAAAATTATCTTCATCTTCATCCATTTGGTTTCCATCATCAAGTATAATATTTAACAAACTTTCAAGTGTTTCTTCAAAACTTTTTAACATTTCAATTTCATTTCTTTGACTAATTGATCCTTCTTTTGGATTAACTTTCTTTGAGATGACCTAAAAAGTAAGAAAAATTAAAAATTACTTGCAAAATCTTATTGAATGATGAAGAAATAGAAAAGAAAAAAAAAAAAGTTACAGCATCAAGTTCTTCTTTGTTAGCTAGAGAAATACGAAGGGATGCAAAAGCTTTTGGAGAAATATAATTTTTCTTTATAAAATGTTCACAACTTAAATTGAGAAAATCCATTAAATCTCTTTTTTGCTCCATTAAATCATCTTCTGGAAGTTCAAAATAAATTGGGATAGTATCATAATAATTTTCTTGAATTAAAAATCCATAATAAAGAAGTAATTGCCAATTTTTTAAGGCTCCATAATGTAAAAAGATTTGTTGTCCACTTGGACAAGGACTGTTTGCTGTCAACTTAAAGACTTGTAAATTATCATCAAATTGTCCTGCAGGGACATGTGCATGAAAAGAGTGATTAATCATATCAACAAAAGGAACAAGACATGTTTTTACTTGTCCTCCAATTTTCATATTAATTGCTCTACTATCAAAAATTGCTCTTGCCCAAAGAAATTTTTCAATTGTAAAAATTGAACTTGGAAAGACATCTGGATAATAATTTGAAAGTTCTGGGAAAAGCATTTCATGAGTCTTTTAATTATTTAACAAAGAAAAAAAAAAATCATTCATTGATTTGATATTTTTTCAAAACAAAAAAAAAAAAAACTAATTTGATAGTAAATAAATAAATAAAATAATATGGTGAAAACAAAACAATAATAAAATTTACTAATCTAAGTTGTTCTTTGACTTGGATAGTTTCTTCTAAAAGTGATGTACCATCTAATTGTAATAATTCTTGAACATCAAAAAGTAAAGGACTTGATAATAATTCTGGAAGTGTGTCAAAATAAGGTTTCCAAAATGATTCTTGATTCAAAAAAGTTTCATAAATGAGGAATAGAATTAAGATACTATCATCATGTAGTCCTTCAATTTCTTTAAATATTTTTCCTAATTTTGGTGATTCATATGCTGCATCAATATTAAATAATAAATTTCTAGGAATTTCTAAAATCACTTCATTTTCTGGAATATCTTTTAAAGTTACAATTCCTCTTCCTGTTGAGGGAAAGATAGCAATTCCTAAATCATTTATTTTTCCATTCTTTTCCTTAACAAAATTTTCGAGTTTAAGGATATTTGGTTCTAAAGTTTGATTTTTTTTTTTTTTTTTCTTGAGATTTCTTGAATTTTTATGAACATTTTCTTATTCTTAATGAAATACCTTTACAAAGTTCATAAGTTTCATTGAGATGAGTTGAAGTACTCTTTTGACAAAGAATTGAAACTTTTGAAAGAGCTTTTTTGATTAATTCTGGATGTGTTGAATATTGAGATTTTAATGCTCTTTTTAAAGTAACTAAAGTTTGAAGTTCATTCCTTGGATTAATACTACCTAATCCTTTTGACTCATCATGGAAATAGATCTATCATTATGGAATGAAATCAGATTTAGAATTTCATTTTTTTTTTTTTTTCAATTTTTTGAAATAAAATATAGTCCATAAATTATTACTTCTTCTTCAGTCATAGCAGCAAGCCTTACAAAGTTTAACAAATCTTGAGGTAAAGGGTCTTCATTTGTTAAACAAATCTCTTTCTTCTCATCACCAAAGTTATGTTTCTCTAAAACCTTTAAAAAGAAGAAAAAAAGCATTGTCATTGAAATATCCAAGAAAAAAATAGAGTGAAATGAAAAGAAAAATATAAAACATCAAATTCAATAAGATAGATTAAAATAAAAGTGAACTTGTTTTCGAGCTTCTTTGAGTTGAATGTCTTCAGTTTCAGGGAGGAAGGTGGAGATGAAAGCAAAAGAAAGTGACAAGGACGCCATGTGCCCGTTCCCTTTTTGAAAGAAAAAAAATTTTTGATTTTGACAACAATTGAATTCTATCACAATAAAAGCTTGAAAATAAATAAAACAAACGAATTAGATTCAAATTTGAAATAACTTTATAATTATTAACTTCATATCTTTATAAAAATGATAATGTCACAAAAGAAACTGCTAAACAAATAACAAACAATCCATAAATGATTCCTAAAATCTTTTTTTTTATGGTAACTTCTTTGACTTTTTGTTCTCCACTTTCAATTGCGAAATTCCATTGTAAATCACTTGAATAAACAAATCTTGTTGCCCAAAACATGAAACCAGAAATCAAATAACTTCCAATAATTGTTCCAGCAATAACTTGTCTTTCAATGGGGGTGTGTAGAGGTCCACATGAATGATCAGGACAATAGAAATCAAGTAAAAATCCTACTAAAACTGGACCTGCTCCTCCAATTAAATACATGTTAGAAAAATACAATGCAAATCCAGAACCTAATTGAAGATTGAATTACAAGAGTTTCTTTGAAAATAAAAATAAAATAATAATAACCTTGCATCTTTGCAGGAAATATTGATTGCAAAACGAAAAAAGAAGGTCCTCCCCAAACTTCAGCAGTTAAATAAGCACAAAAAAGACATATTAAAGCAAAGATTAAAGCAGTAAGTTCATTTTCAAAGAGGACCTAGTTGAAATGGATTGATTTTTTTTTTTCTAAAAAAAAAGAAAAAGAAATTAAAGTTAATTAAAGTATGAGACTTACTCTTGCATACACCATTCCAGCAACAAATGGACAAGATAATAAACTTCCAAGTGCCATTACATACAAAGGGGCATTTACACTTTTACGATTCCAAACTTTGGTAACAACTCCTCCAATAAATGAAGCCAAAATACCCCCTACAAAAACAATGACACCATATGACCAATTAACTTCACTAGGGTAATTTGGGAATCTATTATTATTATTATTATTATTATTATTTTATTTTATTTTATTTTATTTTATTATTATTTTATTATTTTGTTTGTGATTTTTTTTTTAAAAAAAAAAGAGAAATTACTCTCTTTTGAAGAAAGGAGGCATAAATCCTCCAAAAGTAATAGTAGCTAACATTCTTATACTTGCAGCGGTATAAAAAACCCAAACTGAATCTAAATTTAACATATACTTGACTGTTTCACTTAAAAAGTAATAAAAGAAAAGAAAAATAAGGTTAATTCAGAATTTTTTTTGACTGAATGAATATAACAAAGATAATTGAAGGGAAAAAAAAAAAATTACATGTAATCATATCTTAATGCTCTCGTTGTTCGAGTAATTAAAATTTTGCTATATCTTCCTCGAGTTGGTTCAAGTAATGTAATAAGAATAAAAATTGCAACTCCAAAGCCAAAAATTGCAAAAGTTCCTAAAGTCCATCTCCAACCAAAACTTTCAAGATCCCCTGTATTAAAATGATTAATTGGAATCTAAAATCTAAATAAAAATATAAAGAAATATCAACCTAAAGTTCCTCCTAGTGCAGAGGACAATCCACCTCCAAAAAATATTCCAAGACTATAAATTGAATTTGCAATTGCACGATTTTCTGGAGGAAAATAATCAGCAATAATTGCTAATGCAGCTGGATTGAATGCAGCCTAAATGGAAAGTTTATTGAAGTTTCAAAAAAAAAAAAAAAAAAAAAAAAAAAAAAATTAATTCAAAGGTTTCACCTCTCCAACTCCTAATCCCATTCTAGCAATTACTAATTCAGCATATGTTTTTGCAGCAGCTTGCCAAATTGTCATTGCACTCCAAATTACAATTCCAAAAATTACTAAATATTTCCTTGAATATTTATCTGCAAAAAAACCAAAAGGAATTCCACAAACAACATAGAGAATAGAAAATGCTAAAAAGTGGATAGATGTCAAGTTAATTTGATGAAATGAAAAAATAAAACAAAAATAAAACAAAATTAAAATTAAAATTAAAATTTAAAAAAAAAAAATTAGAAAGAGAGAAAAAATACCATAACCAAGAAGTAATCCATATTGACTTTCATTAAATTCAATATCTTCCATCATTGGATCTTTAATATAACTTATTACTTGTTTACTTAATTGATCTGATGTATTTGCTAACAGAAGAAGTATCAACACATATGATGCATAATAAAGTCTTGTTCCATAAAGTCTCAATGACTCTGAAAATGTCCCTTCGACAATCTCTTCTATATCTGATGTGATTGCTAGATACACATTTGTTATTGTTACAATAAGAACATTCAAATGATAAAACAGGGGACATTTTTAACAAAAAAACAAAAAACAAAAAAAAACAATTCAAGACAAATTAATAATTCGAATAATAAACTAAAGAAATAAAAAAAATTACCTCTTTCTTCTAAACTTTGTTCATCCCATGACTTTATCTTTGAAGTATTCACTGTCCTTCCTGGTTCCAGTAACGGTTTACACTCAGTCGACGACATTTCTTTCACTTGGCTCCTCACTCCTTCTTTTCAATTTTCCCTCTCCACTCAAAAAAAATAAAAAGGAAAAATAAACTTCAAACTTTCCAAAATTACCAAAGGATAGAGAGAAACTAGAAATTTATAAAATGTGAGAATAATGAAATTGGAAGTTGAATTGAATTAGTATTTGAATTGGGTTGAGTAATTGAGGAAGTTGTTGTTGAATTGAGTCAGGTGGATTTTTCAGATTCGTGCCTTTTTTTTTTTTTTTTTTTTTTTTTTTTTTTTTTTTTTTTTTTTTTTTTTTTTTTTTTTTTTTTTCTTCAACACCTTAATTGTTCAACCTCAAGATACAGATTCAGATTGAACTTTATAAGTGATTCCTCCTTCAACTTTCATAATATCATCCTCTTTTACACAAATAAAGTTTTATAATTAATTTGAATTCATAAATCAAAGTTCTTTTTTCTTTTCTCTTTTTTTTTTTGAAACTTTCATTTGGTGTCTCTTTTCAAAGTTTTTTGTTTCTTTTATTTGTTGAAAAAAACTAAATAAACTGCTAAAACTTCAGCGATTCCAATTAATTGATAATATTGATAGTAAACTTTATAAGAAATCTTGTATGATAACTTATAAGATTTGTAAATGTTGAAATGTTCATCATTCAAATCAATCATTAGTAAGGACTTCAAAATTATTCAAAGTACCGAAACTAATTAATTAATTTAAAACATAGAAATTGTTTTATTTAAAGAAGACAATCAATTTTAAATTATTATAGTACTAATAATAAAATAAAATAAAAAGGAAATGGAACAACAACATTTCTATTCAGCATGTCACAAAGGAGATCTTGAAAGTGTGAAATTGTTATTAAATGATGAAAGAGTTGATGTTAACCAAGAAGAGAATAGAAAAACACCTTTTTATATTGCTTGTGAAAAAGGACACATTGAAATTGTGAAAGTATTATTAAATGACAAGAGAGTGGATGTAAATAGTAGAATGGAAATGGTAGATCATCGCAAGAATCAAACACCTTTTTCTATTGCTTGTGAAAATGGACACATTGAAATTGTGAAATTATTATTAAGTGATCAAAGAGTTGATGTAAATAAGGTAAATTCAAGTGGTTTAACGCCTTTTTGGATTGCGTGTTCTAGGGGAAAAACTAAACTTTTGAAATTATTATTAGATGATGAAAGAGTTGATATCAATAAACCAGATTTTCAATACTTTTCACCTTTATATGCTGCATGTGAAAGTGGGCAGACTGAAGTTGTGAGAATGTTATTAAATGATGAGAGAATTGATGTCAACAAAGCAAATTGTAATGGCTCAGTACCTATTTTTATTGCAGGTATGTATAACTATATGGATATTATTGAGTTATTATTGAAACATAAAAGGACTGATGTCAATCAAATAAATAATGATGGTGAAACACCTTTTTATTTTGCATGTTTATGTGGAAATCTTAATCTTGTGAAATATATGATGGCATATAAAGAGGATATAAATTTAAGTGTAACAAATGGAGATGAAGAAACTGTATTTGATATTGCAAGAAGAAGCAGAGAAGAGGAAGAGGAAGAGGAAGAGGAAGAGGAAGAGGAAGAAGAAGAAGAAGAAGAAGAAGAAGAAGAAGAAGAAGAAGGAGAAGAAGAAGAAGAAGAAGAAGAAGAAGAGGAGGAGGAAGAGGAAGAAGAAGAAAGAATGGGTAAGTGGTCAATAATGATTAAATTATTGGAATCATTTGAAAGAAATCCAAATGAAACTAGATTTAAATTAAGAAAACAACTTGGAATAGCTGGTAACATTCATTCTTGTTATTTTTTTTCTTTTTTTTGATTTCATTTTCCAAAAAATCATGCGAAACAAAATAATAATAAAAAGATAATGATGCCGCTGTGATACAGTCGCTTATTGTCCTTCTATGTGATGGCTACTTAAATTTTAAGGACAATTAATGGAGTTATTTATTTTTTAGAGAAATGTAATGAAAAGTCGATGGCCTTGTTGAATTGTTTGGGATTAATAGTTCATTGTTATTCTAAGCAAAAATTTACAAAAATTAATTCAACAAAAATCTTTCATTTTCTTACTCTTATTGTGTATTGTAAATAAAATAAAAATCTCATTCACTTCTTTCTTTAAGTTTGTTTCCTTCCTTCTTTTTATATTTTTGATATTTCAGGGACTTTTTTTAAAAAAACACTGAAAAATATAAGAAGTCTCCTATTTCAGATTTTTTGTTGTTGTTGAAACTGCAAACATTATTAATTGAAAACAATGATTCTCAATTATTGTTAATATCAATATTATTGTTGGGTCCTTCTTACTCAGTTGATTTTAGAACAAGAAGATAGAAATCAATAGTCATCTATTTTTTGGGGAGAACGAATTAATTAATTATTATTAGGGTCAAATAAACATTCCAAATCGAAATTCCTTTCTAAAAAAAAAAAAAAATTTTTTTCCTACCACCAACTCTAACTTCTATTATTAATTATTAAAACTTGGAAAGTCGGAATGGATGTAGAGAAACAAGCAAAAAAACTAGAACGTTTATTTAATAAATATGATCAAGATAAGAGTGGAGTGCTTGAGTTAGACGAGCTACGAGAAGTTGTTGTTGAAGTGTTGAAGGAGAAATATTCGTCAGAGAAAGAGATTGAGAAGCATGCAAAGAAGTTAGTGAAAGAGTTGGATGTGGATGGTGATGGAGCTGTGAATTTAGTTGAGTTTGCTTGGGGAATGGGATTGAAAGAGGAGGTTAATAAATGGAGAGAATTTTTTAATATGTTGGATACAAATGGAGATGGGTTGGTTGGACATAAGGAGCTCTCTTCTAAACTTAAATCTGAAATATCAAAAGCAAGTCAAGAGGCTGATGGATTATTAAGAGCTGCAGAAAAGAGAAGAGGACAATCATTAGGACAAGATGAATTTGTTGCAGTTATGATATTTCAAAAACCTTTGAAAGCAAGAACAAGACCAACTTCAAAACCTCTTCCCGAAACTGAAGTCAATTCCCTACTTATTACTTTTGAGACTTATGACACAGATAAATCAGGATACTTGGAAGAAAAAGAATTGAAAAGAATGCTTCGAAAAGAGAATATATATCATTGTTCAAAACATGAACTTCGAGTTTTAATGAAACAAGTTGATAAAAATGGAGATGGGAAAGTAAGTAGAGTAGAATTTATTGAAATGTTAGGATTTAAGGATGAAGTTGAACATTATTGGCAAGCATTCCTCAAAGTTGATCAAAATAAAAATGGAAGAGTGGAATTAGAAGAACTTGTCCAAGTTCTTCAAACATTAGGTTTGAGTCAACCAAAGAAAGAAGCTTTAAGAATTTTGAAATTTTATGGAAGAAAGAAATCATTAACTTTTGATTTATTTGCTGATTTTATGCTCAATTATCATTAAATTCTTTTTTTTGTTGTTTAAATTTTGTTTTTTCTTTCCTTTCTTTTGTTAAATAAATTATTATTTATGACTTCTTGCTTTTTTTCTGCTTTTTTTCTGATTTTTTTCTTTATTCTTCAAAAACAAGAAAAGAAACTTTCGGAAAGAAAAAGAAAAAGAAAAAGAAAATCTCAATAACTATTCATTTTTTTTTTTTGATACAAATACAAGTAGGTAAGTAAGAGGTACAACAATGATTAGAAAAGCCCAACTGATTCTTTTATCATGAATTGCTTCCAGTTCGGCAACATATAAAACACCTCTCTTGTGTATCCAAGAATTCTTTGGAACTCTTCATCAGAAAGATATTCTTCTCTTCTTCGTGGATCAATGTCTTCTGACCAACGAACTCCTCTTTTGAGATGTTGAAATGTATTTGAGTCTATGATTTAAAAAAGAAATAAATAAATTGAATAACTTTTTGTTATTGAAAAAATTAAATAAAATGAAGGAAAAAGAATCAGAGAAACAAACGAAAAAAAAAAAAAAACCTTCAGTTTGATGAACATTCTCTCTTTCTAAAATCTTTCCTTCTCTATAACACTTTTTCTTAAACAACTCCACATCCTTTTGTTCTTTAAGAATCTCATCATAAACATCATCTCCTAAAATTTCTCGAAGTCCTGCTTCGCCTTTAACTTTCACAAGCACAGGAAAAGACCTTCTAGCAAATTGCATACATTTATGATATGAAACTTCATCTGAAAACTCAATTGCTCTTTCAAAAAACAAAAAGAAGTTCTTTGTATTCAATGGAATCCGATGACAAAATGATGAAACCAACACTCCAGGAAGCCCAGCAAGGTCTTCAATCCTGAGTTTGTTTTTCTTTAAATAAGTTGTACACGCTTGGAAAGTTAACTCTTCAAGTGTTTCAATTCTCTTCATTTTTCTTTGAGTATTAATTATTCAATTTCAATAATTAATTGGTTGAGTGTTTTGATTTTTGTTTTGGATTTTTTTTTTTTTTGAAGATATTTATACTAAACCTGAATTTCTGATTACGTGTATAATACATTTTTTCCGTTTTTTTTTCTCTTTGAGGCACGAGGTCCAGTAAAACATCTTCAAACAC